>Ga0255055_10002085_pt1 | contig 14226 bp, 12 predicted proteins | sample JV7_2_27_MG_FD_188633 | JGI IMG/M metagenome (GOLD analysis project Ga0255055, IMG submission 188633) | Seawater microbial communities from Jervis Inlet, British Columbia, Canada - JV7_2_27 | ecosystem: Environmental > Aquatic > Marine > Inlet | place: Canada: British Columbia | collected...
TTTCTTTATAAGTGTTAATCATCTGTCTAGCCTTAGTTATATCTAACTCAACAAATCCAACCATGTATAACCTATTTCTTGAAAGTTCAACAACTTCAGCATTAATCACACGATTAAAGGTTTTAACTGTATAATTGCCTATTACATCCATCAATACTCATAGAAACCCAGTAGAATTGTTTTAAAAAGTTTTATGATTTATCAGCAATAACTTTTTTCCACCAGTATATTTAGAGGAAAAATCTATAATGAAGAATAGCATATAGTTTCTTTATGAAGGGTAAGGTTCAATCTTGGCAAAATGTCTTAAGTCAGATGATTCATAAACCAAAAGATAAAACTGTTTCAATACTTTATCCTTCATCAAGAACAAAATTAGCTTCTCATGTCGCTGAAGCTGCTCAGCTAATCGGTTTGAGAACAATAAAGTTTGAGGTAAACCCACATTTAGAAATGGAAGAAAGTCCTGAATATCTTTCCTCAATACTGGATAATTTAGATGAAGAAGATTTCCTTGTGGTTATTCGAGGAGATGATTTTATTAGAAGATTAAAATTAAATAATCATTTTAATACATATAGTGGCTTAATAAACGGAAGAGCAAATAGTATTGTCTTACACATGTTAATTGATGATAATAATCTCACGTATTTATGTGATGTAGATTACGATGAATTAAATGAATACACACTGAAACTACAATCAAAAATAAAAAAAAGTCAGCACATTAGAATTATAACCCCAAATGGTACTGATTTATCATTTTATCCTCGAGAATGGAATATAGTTCCGATAAAACCAGATAAGATAGTGAAAAATGCATTACTTCCAGGAGGACAGCTTTATACAGCTCCTATAGAATCGAAAACAAATGGAACTATTGTTGTAGATCGATGTATAAGTGAGTTTCCAATAGATTTTAAGGAAATTATATCTTTTCCTAAAATTGAAAATAAGATCGAAATTACCATTGAAAATGGAAGAATAACAGGTATAATGGGGAAAGATGAAGCAAATTTCTTGAAAAATAATTGTCTTTCAAGAACAGATAGTAATGGTTGGGTGCTAGGTGAAGTAACCTTTGGTACTAATCCTAAAAAAAGATCAAATATGAGCAATGCAATTCAAGAGATTTTAAGAGATACTGTGCATTTCGGTTTTGGATTAAATACTCACTTAGGAGGAGATATTGTATCGAATGTACACTGGGATGCTGTAATAGAATTTGATATAAATAATTTAGAGTTTAGAAAATAAGGAAATTGCTAATAACTGGGCATGGGTCTTCGTTCTGGAATCATCTCGATAGGTTGAGAGAAATCAAAATTAGGATCAAAGAACAGAGCACAATAGCATCTTCCGAATTTCTCTATATCAAGTTGAGCATAATCGCAGGGACATACTATATCTCTATCTAGTTTAATATCCTCCTCGGAATCACGACAAGGACAATTGAAGTAACCGATTCTATTGAAATTTGATGTCAAACCTTCTATGAGTAAATCAAGGGTTCCATCATCGTTCGGATGAAGGATCCAATTTCTCTTTTCTGTAACCTGTTTAACATACTTCAAAACATCATCCAGAGATTTTTGTTTAGACATATCAATCAGCCTATTCTTGAAGTAATTCTTTCCACTTGTCTATATTGAAACCAGCGTAACACATTTTTCCATCTATTACAAGAAAAGGGTATCTTACCATCATTTCAAAGGTTTTCATCAATTCTCTCTTTAATTGTCTCTTATCTTCTAAATTAAGAAGATCTACATCCATAAAACGGTAAGAATAATTGTTATCTTTAAGCCACTGCTTCCCTTTTTGGCACCACTGGCATGTGCTTAAAGCGAACATTGTGATTTCTCTTTCATTTTTTTCTCCATTTACAATCGTAAATTCGCTGGGAATTGTGACATCTTCATATTTCATATTCGTCATTATACTTCTTTCTGTCTATAATTTAAATTTGTCTCTGTTGCAAGAATTGAAAAAAACACTTTCATTTTTGGATTTCTCTTACTATCTTTGAGAACCAAGTATTTTCCTGAAAAACAAAGTGAATTCTGTAAGATTTGTGGATTTAGAGGATATTGTTTTGAAGAAAAAAAGTGAAAAAAGATAACACAATCGAATGGATTTCTATGGTCTAAAGTAGGTATTCCTCTTGCGTTTAAGAAGAATAGCTACAAGGATAAGTGCAGGAATAACAAGTGTATATTCATAATCTATTCTTTCCAGATTTTCATTTAAAGGATAAGGATCTGTAGCATTAGCATTACCATCGATATGATAAGGTTTCTTACTTTCCCAATCATTCCAATAATTCCCTTCTTCTGTCTTAGAATCATACCATGTATTATTTGTTGCTCCATCAAAGGCTTGGGAAGTACCTTCTAGATTATTGTCTATGAAAATGTTGTGGTGAATGATGTTGTTATATGAATTAAAGAAAATCCCATACTCATTATTTTCTTGTAAAAGATTGTAGGTAGAAAGACTAGAATTAGAATTTTCTGATATAATCCCTAACTGATTGTTTTTGCAAGTGTTTTTAGTCAAAGTAGTAATAGAGGAAGAAACCAGTTTGATACCATTCCAGCGGTTGTTACTACAAGTGTTATTCGTCAAAGTCGCACCAGAGGAACTCCACAGATGGATACCATGCCCGTGGTTGTTACTACAAGTATTATCCGTCAAGGCCGCACCAGAGGAAGAATCTAGTATGATACCATTCTCGTTGTAACTACAAGTATTATCCGTCAAGGTCGCACCAGAGGAAGAAAACAGATGGATACCATCATTCTCGTTGATACTACAAGTATTATTCGTCAAGTTCGCACCAGAGGAAGAAAACAGACTGATACCATACCAGCGGTTGTTACTACAAGTATTATCCGTTAATATCGCACCAGAAGAAGAAGACAGATCGATACCAGTCCCTCTGATGCTTCTAACAGTGTTATTTATGATTGAAGCTGTTCCTTCAGCAACATTTGAAATGTAAATACAAGAGCTATGTGCATCTACATAACAGTTACGAATAACAAAATGTTTTGTTGTGCCATTAATGTAAATTCCTTTTAGATTTGGTGTAGTAATATTGAAATTTTCAATATTGTATGGTTCTTCAGCTGACCCTAAACCAAGAAAGCCATAATCTGTGAAATTATCATCATTAAGAATTTCAATAGATTCATGTGGTATTAAAGATAAATCTATTAATTTATGTGGAGTTGATGATAGGTCTGAATTTAGCTGTTCTTTCACAAGATTATCTGAACTTAACGAAGTAGTTATTGATTGTGTTTGAATGACTGAAGCAAATAAAATCATTCCAAAAACAAATATTCCAAATAATAATTTTTTCTTCATTTTTATTACCCCAAAAGGTGTAATAGTTAAATTTAACAACCTTTATTAATAAAAGTATCGGACAGTTTCTTCCAAATAACACAATCGAATGGATTTCTTTGTCATAGTTAAATCAAAGAAGTGTTATCACTTAAGATGCAGATAATGCGATCACGATGAGAGCTATGAGTAATAATAGTGACTTATCTCCAATTTTCATCATCTTCTATGATTCTCATACAAATTTAATTTTTAATTTGATTTATAACTAGACAAAAAATATACTTTTTCAGATTCAACAACCCTTGTTTATTAGTTGAAACACACACATTCATTTTTGGAAGAAGTTAAAGTTTTTATTAAAAGAATTATTCATTTAAACATGGAAATTATTAATTCTGAAATTGAGAAATACATGGAACATTTGCTCAATGAACGAGATTCCATTTTTAAGAAATTAGAAGAATATGCAGCAAAAATTAATTTCCCCATAGTTGAACCTCTAATAGGTCAGCTCTTACAACAATATACTAAAATGATAAATGCAAAAAAAATAATTGAATTAGGATCAGGTTTTGGATATTCAGCTCTATGGTTTGCTCGAGGTACTGAAGATGATGCTAAAATAATCTGTACTGATTATTCAGAAGACAAAGCAAGACTAGCAAAGAAGTATTTCAATGAAGCTGGAGTTGAAAACAAAATTGATTTTCGAATAGGAGATGCTCTGAAGATTTTGAGTGAATTAGATGAAGAATTTGATATTATATTTAATGATGTAGATAAGGAGGAATATCCTGAAACATTTAAGCTGGCTATTAATAGATTGAAGATTGGTGGGTTGTTGATAACTGATAATAGTTTATGGTATGGTGGAGTAATAAAAGAAAATCCAAAAAGTTTAGCAACTCAAGGTGTGAAAGAGTACAATCGGCTAGCTTTTTCTGACCCTCGAGTCATTTCCACTCTACTTCCAATTAGAGATGGTATTTGTGTATCATTAAAAATCAGTTTATAGAAAGTGTAATCAAAATCAGTTATTTACAGTTGATTTCCTTAGCTTCTGAAAGTGATTTAATTTTATTAATTACTTTCTTCTTCTTCTTATCGAAATGCTTGGTAGTTATTGGAGTCTTTGTAATTTGTGCATATTTTAATAAAATTGCTACATTTTGTAATAAAGATAAATCCACATCTGCTGTTTGGTAGAGACATTCTAGCAATTTATCAAATTGTCTCTTTGATAGTTGATCATCAAATTCCTTCTTGAGAAGTTTATTTGTTGCTTCCATTGTTCTTTTATGAAAATAAGATAGGATGACACTTAGAGCGACCATCATTTTGAATTTCTTGTCTTTCTTTTGTATTTCTTCTAGAATGTCCAATTTATTCTGATATTGATCAAAGATATCTTTAGCTCTAATTCGAAATGTAGATGCTAGAGAATTAACAAATTCCTCATCTTCCCCTTTGTCAAAAGGTTTGCTTATACTTTTTATTTTTGCTATTAATTTATCTATAACTTCTTCGCTACCTTTGACTTTGATCTTTTTCTCTGCTCTTCTGTCTATTATATAGTTAGGTCTGCTGAAAAATTGTTGTGATAAGAGATACTCCACAATATCATAATACTTCCAATTTGATTCAGACCCCTTACCATTTGGCATTGTTATACCATCTTATTGAGGAAAGCGCTCTTTATAAATTTTAGTCTCGCTCTCTCCAAAATAGAGTAAGAGATGGTTTTTTCAAATTAATTCGACAAAAAACTTCTATCTATTAAATTCTTAATATTCACTTTCGTGTTACCCATTTTTCAAATAGTTTTTCATGAAATGCATCTCGTATAATTCTATCAATTTTATTTCTAGCAGAAGTATCTCTCTCTTCAGTTATCGTTTTTGCTAATGTTGAAATTTTATTTTTGATATCTTTAGTAAAAGTAGGTATCCTAATATTTGAAAGAATTCTTTGAGTATAGGCAACTCTATGACCTCTTCTAGCCCCAGCGGATAGATAATACTCTCTGAAGAAATCACTGTTTAGGTATCCTAACAAGAAGAAAACATTGTTCTCTGCAGGTATTATTGTTAAAACATCTCCAGATGGATAAATTTCTTCAGATGAGATGCTAAATCTGTTTGTTTTACTTCTATCAAGATTAGGGACAAGAATCTTAGTTTTAGAAATAAATCCATTGTAATCTTCGAAATTTCGCAAAGCTTGCCAGTTATACCAATTCTTTGATTGAGGTAAATATCTATTTTTCATAGAATTTTTGAATGGAAGCATTTTTCTGTAAAATGAAGGAAACTTCTTCTTTAATTGTTCTTCAGATTCCACTAGGTAATCAATAAGAATGTATTTTGAATATCCTTCTGTCCAATACCCTTTGCAATGTTTAGCTTTGATTGCAGTTATGATACCTTGATGTTCAGTATCTGAATAAGCTAACATATCCTCTTCTTCTGTAATAAGAAAAGCTTTCTCAAAACCTGTAACCATTCCTACTCCTACCCAAGCTATTTCACTTAATTTAACATGCATTGGAATCTCGATTTCAGGATAAGAGGACCAAATTTCATCAGAAGAAGAAAAGATTGGTTTCTCAATATATTCAAACAGAACATTTCTTTTTCTGGAACTGATTGACTCCTGAGCTGAAATATGAATATTCTTAGGAGAAGCATTCTTCTTAAGTAATCTCAAAACACGTGTTTTCTGATTTTTTCTTGGTTTTTGCTTTATAAATTTGAAAATAATTGTTTCAGGATTTTCTCCCTCGAAAAGACGAACTTCGTCTAAATCAATTATAACTTCAATATATCCTGATGAAATGATTTTTTCTCTAACTATTTTAGCAAAAGTGTTGTAAAAAAAACCATATGGTACAATATAAACCAGCTCGCCATTTTCTTTTAGAATGTCAATGGCTTTAAGGATAAATGCATAATAGATGTCTGATTCTTTACTCTTTACGATGTACTCTACTTTTTTTCTCATTTCCTCTGGAAGAGAGTTATAATGCATATATGGAGGATTTCCAATAATCACATCATATTCCCTTGAAGGTTCCCAATCTAAGAAATCAGTATTATACAAAGAAATTTCTGGAAATTTATCTTTACAGGTAGAAAACAAAGAATGATCAAGTTCAATCCCTTCCAAATTTCGAAAGTTATTTTCTTTTAGATGATTAAGAAAAACACCTTTACCACAACCTGAATCTAAAACAAGATCATTTAGTTTTGTTTCTGAAATAAGTGAAACCATTAATTTTACAATTTCATCAGGTGTTTCAACAAAGGAAATTGAAGTATTGTTAAGAGCTGATTCAGTCACTAAACTCTAATAGAGAATATATCTTTAAAGAATTTCCTAAGAATATAATTACAGAATTCTTTTGAAAAAAGAAAAAGAATTTAAATAATCATATTACACTCAAAACAATATAAAACAAAGAGGATGGAAAATGTCAGTAGAAGATCACAGAAAAATAGCAAAAGAAAAAATGAAAGGAAAATGTAGAGTATACCGTATCTGTGATGGAGAGAATAATAGATTATGCCAGGGCAATAGCTATGGAAGCCCAATTGGGTTCGGTGGAGTTGGCTCTGGCGCTAGCTTTCAGAACAATGTTCATGCATTAAAAAAACTGAACCTAAAAATGCGTGTGGTAGGAGATAACTACACACCAAATACTGAATATGATTTCTTTGGAAATAAGCTAACAATGCCAATAATGGGAGCAAGTGTTACAGGTGTCAATTCATTTGGTGGAGATAATGTAATCACAGAACCAGATTTCTGCAAAGCTACTGTTTTGGGTGCAAAGCAAGCTGGAACAATTGGGTGGCGTGGTGACACTTATACCTACGACTGGGATTTCATGCCATGTTATGACGCAATTTGTAAATTAGGAGAAGGGTGGGGAGTAAAAATAAGCAAGCCACGAGATCAAGAAACTCTTAAGAAAGTTTTCAAAATGTATGAAGAAGGTGGAGCTATTGCTGTAGGAACAGATGTTGATGGTTGTGGTTCTACAATTATGGTAGCTCATAATAAACCTGTATTTAGGAAATCTCCTGAAGATATCAAAGAACTAGTTGCATCCACAAAATTACCATTAATCATTAAAGGTATTATGTCTGTTGAAGATGCAGTTGCTGCTACTGAAGCAGGTGCAGCTGCAATAGTTGTTAGTAATCATGGTGGAAGAGTTTTGGATCATACTCCTGGAACAGCTGATGTACTACCAGATATAGTTGATGCGGTGAAAGGAAAAACCAGAGTAATTGTAGATGGAGGAGTCAGAACAGGGTTTGATGTCCTAAAGATGTTAGCTATAGGAGCCGAATCAGTTCTAATTGGACGAGATATAGTTCGTGCAGCTGTTGGAGGAGGAGCTGAAGGAGTACAAACTCTTTTTGTTTTACTCAAAAATACTCTATACAAAGCTATGAGAATGACTGGAGTTGCATCTCTGAAAGATATAACTAGAGATGTTATATACAAATAGTTCCAATCAACCTGTCTTAATTGACAGAATCTCTAATTTTTATGTATAATAGTATGTTTCCAAAACCATCTTTGAATAGATTTCGTCATACATAGAAACCATTGATTCAAGAGCAAGATCTTTCTCAAAATTCTTCTTCTTCACACTTTCTTTTTTCTCAATCATCCATTTCTTCTGCGAAATATAATTTCTATATCTCTTCAAGGCTGTTATTTTACTTAGCTGGTAAAGTAGGATTTTTCCACTACCAATAAAGATAAGTGAAAATAATTTTGCGAAGTAATATAGACTCATTGGTAGAGCTAGGATTACTTTGAAGAGGAAAAGGAATGCTTTCCAAAGCATTTTGAGTGTTTGAATAGCTTGATCTTGAGCTTTTTTCTCTTTTGTTTGATTTACTTCATCTCCTGGAAAAACAAATGAGAAAAGGGTTTTTTGTATTTCTGTAAATCTAGAACCAAAAAAGATAGCAGTTCTTTTAGTCCAACCTCTTGAGAAATTTGTTTTGAAATTACTTCCAATATGCTTTGCATATGATATGATTACATTGTAAAGTTCCACGAAAACTACCGCAAATCCAATTGATAGATTCTTAAGTTTTGATCGTAGTCTTCTTCTAAATCTAGGTTTTGCATGATGATCAATAAGATATCTTTGAGCTCCAAGAGCTAAAGTAAAAGCTAGTTGATTATATTCTAGATCACTCATTGGCATTTCATATTTGTTTTCAACAGCAAGTACTCCTTTCAAAGCTCCAGTCAGAAGTATAGAGCTGTAAAAAGGTTTTGAAACAAATTTATCACTTAATTTACTAGTAACAAATTCTAAGGTTTGTTTTGCTTCCTTATATTCAATATCTCTTCTTTCTGCAAATTTTGCAAGTCCAGGTTCCTTTTTCCAAGGTATCAATGATGTCTCTTTCTGCCAGATTTCTAAAGCGAAAGCTCGAGAGATTGAATCTTCTACTTGACTCATGTCTAATCTGTCTTCTATCTTTGAAGAGAGGAGTCTTTTGTAAATAGCCTTATTTTTCTCTGGAAGAGATCTTGGATTTAAGCTTACTATATTAGTGAATCTAGAACTTAGATCCTGCAGATCTCCCATTAGATCAAATTTGAATTCTTCATATGTTTCGGAAGAAATAGGTGGAGCATCAAAGAAAGAGAAGGAAGCTTTTGAAGCAATATATGGAAGCGCAAAAAAATCTTCTATTTTCTGATAATAGGATGCAAAACGATATGCGCCAACTTTTACCATTCTTAAGCTAGATTTATGAAACAGAGCATAAATAGGTCCAAATACTGTAGCAATAAAAGACAAAATTCCCATAACAGTAGAACATATCATAGCAATAACTGTGATAACAAGCCAAAGAGCTCGATCACTTAGTGTTTGGAACCATGGAACACGGTCAATAACAGCTTGAAGAAGCGCATCAAAATTTGTAGTAGAACTTTGAATTAGAATTATAGAAGCAACTATGATTAAGACGATAATCAGAAGATGATCAAAAGTTTCACCAACTCCTCTCTGCAAAGGATAAGCTTTGTTGATCCTATCCTCTTTCCGAATAATCTCATCAAACTCTTCCTCGATTTTAATTACTTCAATTTTTTCTTCACTAGAGAAAAGATTAGAAATATAAACAAGATATTTCCTCCAAAGGTTGAGAATTGGAACAATTTCTCGTAATCCTCTTGGAATGAGAGTTTCATACAAAAGGAAAAAGAACTTTGAAAAAATCACAGCAAGATATAACACAATTCCTACTATCCATACGAAGGGAAGGAGAAGTGATTTTAGTACTACGCTGAAACTAATTTTCATAAACAGCATATATGTATTGGAACCCTTATTTTTAATTTTTGTTACTATTAAAGTAGAAAAAGAATGAATATTGGGGTAAGGTGACTAATATTTGATTCGAGGATCAATGAAAACATAAGTTATATCCGTAAGTAACCTAGCCACTAGAAAAAGAAAAGGAAATATAGTATTAATTGCAAGCATCATAGGGTAATCTCTAAACAATGCTGCTTCCAGGAATCTTGTTCCTAGTCCTGGCCAAGCAAAAACACTTTCAATCATAACTGAACCACCTAATAATCCTGGTAGTGAACTACCTATAATAGTCACTATTGGCAGCAATCCATTTCTAAAAGCATGTTTGTAAATTACTCCTCTGTTGGACACTCCTTTTGCTTTAGCCGTTGTTACATAATCTTGTCTTAATATCTCCAACAGCTGTGATCTCATCAATCTTGCCATGAACACTAATCCTCCTAGTGTCAATGCTAACGTTGGTAGTATAAGGTATTTGTAGAAGTTAGGGTTTAGAGCTAATGGTTTCACAAATGCATCTTTGTTAGTTACACCTGTAAAATTGAATAATTTAAAAGATACATACATGAATAATTTTGCTATCCAAAACAGAGGCATTGAATATCCTAACAGCATTGCTACTGTTAGTGATTTATCCCAGATACTTCTCATTCTAGTTGCTGATACTACTCCTATCGCAGTTGATAATATCAACGATAGAACAAATGAGATAACATTTAGTATCACTGTATATGGAGCATGAGTTTTTAATATTTTCGCGACTGGTACACCTTGTCCTGCTTGCGTATTGTACCAGCTTTCTCCAAAATCGAAACGCAACAAATCGCTGATAAAATCAACATATCTCTTAAACCATGGAACTGTATACATGTCACTGTCTAACAGTCCCATTTCCTTTGCTTGTCTGTTGTAAGCTGTGTTGACACACTCTTCTGTTTCACAGTGAATTAATCCTATTCTCACAATAATAGGGTCTCCTGGTGTAAGATTTATTAAAGTAAAATTCATTAAAGTAATCCCTAACATTACTGGGACTATATATAGAACTCTACGAATAATAAAACCTCTTAGGGACACGATATTCCTCATCAATAGGTGCTTATAAATCTTAGGACTTTACTGTTTTAAATTAAGCAAAATTTATAGATTACCTCATTTTTTTATATTCATGGAATTAAAAGAAGATTTTTTCGATGGATTAGAGGGACATAAGATATATTATCAGAAGTGGATACCTGAAAAACCTAAAGCTGTTGTACAGATAATTCATGGTGGAGTAGAGCATGTTGGTAGATATAAACATCTGATTAACTATCTAACAGCTGAAAATATAGCAGTTTATGGGAACGATCATAGAGGACATGGAAAAAGTGAGGGGATTAGAAATCACATAAAAAGCTTTGATGATTATGTTGAAGATTGCCATACCTTATCAAAAATTATCAGAAAAGATCATAAGAATCTTCCTTTATTCATAGTAGGTCATTCTATGGGTTCTTTAGTTGCTCAAAGATACATCCTAAGATATCAAAAAGAGATTAAAGGTGCTGTATTATCAGGATCAGGAACAAGAATTCCCCCCCTACCTTTCATTTTACAAATAATGGTAAAAATATTCTCAAAAATCTGGCCAACATTCAAAGGTTCCTCAGGTATTATCCCTGAAGAAATTTCATCTGATCCCGAATCAGTTGAAGATTACAAAAATGATCCTTTGATAATGTACAAATTTGGAACGGTTGCTTATGGAGCATGTTTTTTCAAACATTACACAGATATCAAAGAAAAGATGCCCACAATTAAAATACCAGTTCTAATACAAAAAGGAGAATTTGATACAATGGTTATCGATTTGGATGAACTAATTGAAGACCTAAAGAATTCTGATCTAACAGTAAAAATTTATCCAAATGCTAAACATGAGATGTATACTGAAACGAAAGAAAAACGAGAAGAAGCATTCAAAGATTTTGTACAGTGGTTGGAAAAAGCATTGTAAGAGGATTTACTCATCTTCTGGACTGGAATATTCTTTAATTAATAATCCATCTCCAGCATGGATTTTTGCTTCATCTTTGGGGAATAAGAAGTATTTTCCTCTTTGTCTCACAGCAATAATATTCATAAAATCATCCAAACATTCAGCTTCCTTTATTGTTTTTCCTACATATTGAGACTCTTTAGTTACATAAATGTAATCAAGTGCTTCTGAAGAATCATCCACAACTTCTTCCAGAATCGAATAGGGTTTATGTCTTGCTGAGACACCAAAGGCTATTTTTATTGCTGCATCTGCTATTTCCTCAAAAGAATCAGCCATTCTTAGATATGCCATCAATGTACTTTTTCCTATCATTTTCTGCTTGTACAATCTTAGAACCTCTTCAATTAACTCATATTGAAGCTTGTCAATTTTCTCTTCAGTTACTAGTATTAAATTCTCCACTTTAGGTAGATCTTCAAGCGCATAAAGATAAGCTAAATCAACAGCTAATTCTGCAGATTCTTTCATTGTTACAAGAAGATCTTGATGGTATTTTAGTTTAGATTCTGGTTCTATCTCCCCATATTCTATAATGTGCTGTCTTGCTTCTTCAACAGATTGTATTTCACCACGAGCTAAGCTAATGAAATGATTCACATTTGATAAAGGACCTCTAAAAATAAGTAGATCTCCTGATTTCATTATTTCATCATAATTTGTCAATAATCCTGCTTCAGGTCTAATAATTCCAAAAATATCAACGCCTAATAGATCATGAATATCTGCAGAGAGTTCTGATTTTCCACATAATACAGAAGATCCCTCAAGAGGAACAAGATCAACTATCTGGTCCATATGTTGTTGAACTAGCTTTATCTCATCTTCTATATCAAAACCCATCAGTACTAGAGCTGCCATATCAGCTGCTGAATCAGAGATAAGATTGTTAGCTTCTCCTATGATATAATAGATTCTTAGTTCTTCTGCCTGACTTAGATTTTTTATTGAAACAGATAATCTGTCTAGAAGACTTTTGTACAAACTGTCTATTTTTTCTTCTAAAACTAGTACTTGTTCAGCTACCAGTTTATCACTATACAGTAATGAAGCAAAAGAAAGATCAACGCAAATCTCAGAGAGCGTTTTCATTTCAATTAAAATGTCTTTTACACTAATTGGTTCATTTTCGGTCATTGATGATCGAACACTCTTTCAAAAAAGATTAAGTTGTAAATAAATATCAACTTTTCGCTTTGTATAACTTTTCAATTACTAAGATAAAAGTTTTTTAACGAGCATCGGACATTCTAAGCGTGTCAAATAATCAATTTGAGAAAGAGGAAGAAACTTTTGAAATTGAGGAATCTAAAAAAAAGCGATTCTTTTTCGAAAGAAATGAGATTCTTATACTTGTAGGTATTTTCTTTCTTGGATTTTCTACTGCGATGTTTGCACCTTATGCACCAATTTGGCTGGAAAGCATCTTTGCAGTTGACTCTTATTTCATTTTAGGTTTTGTTACCATAATCCCTAATCTCCTTATTGCTATTGGGACAACTGTTTGGGGAATCTTAGCTGACAGATTTGGAAAAAGAAAATTTGTTCTAATGGGTTTCATTGCATCTGGACTTATGTATTTTGTATTATTATTTGTAAATACTTCACTTATGTTTCTACTAGTCATGTTAATTGGATATATGTTCATATCTGCTCAGACATCCAATGTTTATGCTTATGCAACTTTAACTTCTTCAAAAACTAAAGAGACGATTTTAGGTGAGATAACAGCTACTTTTAGTATTGCTTGGGGTGTTTCCAGCCCAATTGCAGGATCTATTCATGATGCAGCAAAGAATCCAAATACTTTTGTTTCAAAGTTATCATCAGTTTTGCCTAATGCTTTTTCTCATGAAATTAAAGCAAATCCTGACATGGGATTACAGCTTTTTATAGCTGTTTTTGTATGTATTATAGCTTTCATAATCATATTATTTTCAAGAGAAGATGAAAAATTTGAGACTGAAAGCAATATTGACAAAGCAGAAATTAAAAAAACAAAAGTAACTATTTTTCCAATTATATTCGCACTTATTGTAATAACAGCTTTCTTCCAGTTTGCTAACTCAGGAGGATTTTGGTCATTTGCTTCTGTTTACTTTATCAATACCTTAGATACGTCTGCCATTCACTTCTCTTACTTCCTGGTAGCTACAACTATACTAGGATCCATTCTAGCATTACTTCTTGGACGTGTTACTCGAACAGGTAAGATTTTACTTTGTATCATAGCAGGTATGGCTGTTCAAGTCACAATATATTCACTTATGACTATTTTCCCATCAAAAACAATTCTTGGTCTTATTGTCTATAGTTTTCCAAGTTATGTTGTTTCTAATGTAAGTCTTTATAGTTTAGCAGGAACTTTTTCAAATAAAATGAGAAGAGCTACAGCTTATGGGCTTTACAACACTATAGGTCTCTCTGGATCTATTTCTGCTACCTTAATACTTGGACTACTTGCTGATAGTTC
>Ga0255055_10002086_pt1 | contig 14218 bp, 17 predicted proteins | sample JV7_2_27_MG_FD_188633 | JGI IMG/M metagenome (GOLD analysis project Ga0255055, IMG submission 188633) | Seawater microbial communities from Jervis Inlet, British Columbia, Canada - JV7_2_27 | ecosystem: Environmental > Aquatic > Marine > Inlet | place: Canada: British Columbia | collected...
AGCATAGACCCTGGAATATCAAACTCAATTAAACAAACAGTAGGAAGCATTGTAGGAGGTTAAAAAAATGGGAAAATTTTGGACATTGTGGAAGAAAGGATTTATCTTTTCATTAATAATGGCTGTGATAGGTTTCCTTTTATCAACTGTAGTAGCACTAGTAAGTCTACAGGATTTGATTACTGGTGGAGTTTCCATAGGCCTTGGAGCTATTGCTATCTTGATAGTAGTTTCTCCAATTATTCAGGGATACTTCATAGAGTGGATTAATAATAAGATTAAATAGGAGGTTAAAAACATGGCAAAACTTAAAAAAATCTTTAAGAACCGTTGGGCATTAACAACAGCAATAGTTTTAACAGCTATTACTGCTTGGGGTGGATTTGCTTTTGCTGGAGCTTTTGGACAAGCAGCTGCAGTTGACTTAGCAAAACTTATTCCAATAGCAATCCCAGGATTAGCTATAACATTTGTTCACGGATTAGTCTTAGGATTAGGATTAGAACAAGTATTCAAAAAGTAAAATGGCACAATTTGATGTGAAACTAGAAAAAAGGAAAGTCGTACCTAGTGTAGGCTATATTATAAAATTAGGCATATTTGCAATCTTAACTCACTTTTTAATTCTACCATTAATATTTCAGACATTTACTTTTTTTGGGGAATTGAGGAGTTTCTGGCAGACAATCTTAACTGTTATAATTGCAGTTTATTTATCTGATTTAATTCAAATTAAATTTAGGGGGAAAGATTGGTTTTAAAATGTTGTCGTGGAAATTTAAAAGGTCAATAACTGTGGCAATTCCTTTATTCACAGGGTTTCTATTCTTAGGAATCTTAAAAGGAATTTTTGGAGTTGATGCAGCAACAAATATTGCAGACACCGGAATCACTGTTGGTTTTGTGTTTGGATTATTAAATTTGTGGCTGTGGTGGATGGTATATAAACATCGGGTGCCTTAAAATGAAAATTAATGAAAGGAGGGTAAATAAATAATGAAAAATAATAAAACAATACTTTTAATTGTAGGGCTAGCAGTAGTTTTTTTAGTAGCAACACAAACAGATCTAGGTGGACTAGGTGCTGATGAAACTTTTGCAATCTCATTTAATAAGGAAATTTGTGAACCTCCCTCTGGATATTTTGACCAGTATGATAATGATGATGGTTTAAGTACACCTTATCTTTTCTTAAGAGAAATCTCTGAAGGAACAAAAGAGAGGGGAAGATTGGTAATAACTGATTTAGGAAAAATTGAAAGTGACTTGTACTATGTTGGTGCGAAGGGGATGGATGCAAGAACCGGGGCTCCTGATTTATCTTTTTTTGCAATGCCAGAGCTTAAGATTTATTCGATGGTAGGATTTGGAGGAGATAGAACAAAGTGTAGTACCTTAGTAGGAGATGCCGTAGAAGAGGGAATCTTGAACAAGAAAAGAGAATACTATCAGTTTGATAGGAAATTTAAATTGAAAGGAGTATATCTTGTTTGCTCAGCAAATGATGATTTTTTACTAGTTTTTGATTCTACTAAAAATGCAAGAAACTATGCTAGAAGAGCAAAGGTTTGTGATATTCCTCAAAGGAGAGCTCCAACACCTATAAAAGTTACTGAAGGAGATGTAATCTAAGATGGATTTAACATTTATAACTAAATGGTTGGATTATATTCCACAAGTAGTGGAATTTATAAGAAACTTAGTGACAACCATATTGACAACCTTTAATCTTCCTATTAATCCATCATACTCATTAACAATTGGACTAGGAGCCTTAATCCTTGCATATTACTGGATTAAACAATTCATAACTTATGGTGTGTTTTCAAAGATTTCAACAATATTAAATTGGATACTGATAGCACTCTTAATATACATAACATTTGTATATGTTTAAAATGGAAAAATGGCTAAAGATAACAGACCACTGTTGATTGTAGGATTAATCATTCTAGCTGTGCTGTTTTTTCAATATTCTGATTTCTTTGGAATTAATTTATTAAGCCCTCAGGTTCAGTATAATAATCAAGACATAGAGGCTAGATTCAAATTAATTAATTATACAAATCCTACAATAAACGCTTTTTTTGATAATGAGAAAATATTTGAAATAACTGCAAATGAAACAAATGAAACAATTACCTTTACTAAAGATCTCATAAATGGAACTTATGTTCTTAAAGTTATGGGGATTAAAGAGGAAGGAATTTTTAAGTTTGTTGTTTCAGAAGGCAACACAACAGAGATACAAGTTATTGAAGTAAGAGGCCCTTATGTAGATATAACTTATAATATACCCGGGGTTGTTGATGAAGATGAGATAGTAGATCTCGAAATAGAAACATTTACTCCACAAGGAGAGGAACTAGATGCCGATTCCGTTGATGTGGAGATTATTGATCCAGACAATAAGGCTGAGACAATTAGTTTTGATAAGAGTGGAAATAAGTTTACCAAGAGATTCAATTATAAAGAAAATGGAAATTACCAATTTAAAATGAAAGCAAGAAAGGATGGATTTGATACAGTAGAAGTGACTGCAATAACTACTGTTGTAAAAACCGGGGGAATTCACCCGGTTGTCTGGGTCTGGATTGGAGCTGCTATATTTTGGTTTATCTTATTTGGAATTAAATTTGCGAGGACAAAATTATGATACAAATACCCGACATATTAACAAGACCTGAATTTTATGATGTATTTGGGTTGCCAGTATTTACTTTCATGACTATCTTAGCTATCTGGATGCTCTGGACTAATAAAAAACCTAATAAGGTGACTATCTGGCTTTTATTAGCTGCAGGAGTTGCAGGACTTATAGTTGATGGAACAATATTGGCATTAACAAGGGGGATAAGATAAAAATGAAAGGTTTATTTAGAGAAAAAATGGAATACTTAACTTCAAGGTTCAATACAAACGAAGGAATCTTTGAATACTTATTAAGTTCTTTTATCTGGGGATATATTATAATTAATTATGCAGATAGTCTTTTTTCTTGGATTAACGGATTTCTTCCACCAAATTTAGGAGCGCTTCAGAGCTATGTCGCTTATCTCCTATTTGGTTTATTATTACTTCCATTAGGAATCCTTATAACTTATTTATTAACTAAGACGTATCACATTTTATTTAAATCAAATGGAAAGATAATAAAATGAATAAGAAAGCAGTAATTCCAGTAATTGTATGGATTGTTTTAGGAATAGTTGGACTTTATGTAGCTTATGAAGTTGGATTATTTGCTACATTTACTCCGCCTCATTTGATTCCAGAAGCCGGAGCAGAAAGTCTTGTAAATCCTTGGTATTATGATAATGCACTTTCAAATCAAAATTATGCATGTCAACAAGATGTTAAAGTTATATGGAGATCTACATTTAGTCCAACTTTAAATGAGTTACCTTCTTCTTCAGATTTTATAGCTTTTACTTTATCTCCTGGAAGTTCAAGTTTGGAAAAACATTATAGGCTCTCAGGAGGAGGTTATACAAGCCAGAGTGGTAGTTGTATAGAAAAACATGGACAACCAATCTTTACTGCAACCGGATTAGATTTCAAGGTATATTCAGATATGATTTGCTTTGACAGAACAGATGGAAAGCATAACTATAGAAAATATGGTTCAGACCTTGGCAGAAATCCTTTGTCTTTCTCAACAGACCCTGGGCAGGGAGGAAATGAATTATCAATCTCTACAGATATAAAAAACGAAGGAGAATTTAATGCTTATTGTGATTTAGCAAATAATAGAATTATTAATCAGTATTGTGGAGATTTTGGTTTTGACTTAGTTGAGACCTGTTTTCTTGGATGTGAATATGTTCGTAATCAAGAAGTTGGAGAGTTAAGAAGAGATATTGTAAAATGTGCTGGAAAATACATGCCTAATGCAGAGTTTTGTTTAGGAGACAGATTATATTCTGTTAGTAGCGATGGAGATTCTTATGCTCCCCCAGAGGATTGTCAAGTTGATTGTTTACAAACAACTCAGATGAATAGGTTAACTGGAAGGGCTCCACAAGCAGATTGTATTACTTGTGGAAATGGATGGCAACGTTGTGGATTAAATGATGACGTTGAAGAATGTTTTAATAATCAATGGTCACTTAAACAAGATTGTATCAATACTCAAACATGCTCTCCTATTGCAGGACAAGACCATAAGGCAGAGTGTACCTCTGAAAATCAACCGGGGGATGAGAGATGTTTAGTAAAACAACCTCAAAGGATGAATTCTCTTTATGTTTGGGAAAATAATGGAGATGTCTGTGATCTCTCTTGTGATGATTCTACAGGGGATGCGGTTTGTGAATTGGAATGTAGTAATTTAGATGGCATTAGATGTAATAGTGTTCTAGCGAAACTAGAAATATGTCAAAATACAGATAGAGATAATGATTGGAATGCTTATCCTGAGGGAACTAATGGAGAATGTATTTCTGGATCTTGTGCATCAAGTGGAGATTCTTGTCATCCTGTAAAGCCTTTAGGAAGATACTGTTCAGAAGGAGATATTTGGGAATCAAAACTAGATCCATCTAAAATACTAGATGGTGGAGTAAGACAAGATCAGGTTCAAACTTGTGTTATTGGTTGTGAAGGTACAGGAAGTAATACAAGATGTATTCCATTAACTAGATGTGATGGAAATTTTGGAGATACAATTTGTTCTTTAGATGGACAAAAAGTTGAATTATGTTCAGACACTGGAGAAACCTCAAGTGTTGTAGATAATTGTCCTGTAGACCATGCAACTGGTTGGTATTGTTCTACTGAAACTGGAAGTGCAGTTTGCACCGAGCCTATACCAGATTGCGATGGAGATACAGAATGTGTTGGTTCCTCAGTATATTCTTGTTCAAACGGAAATTTAGGTGCGGAAGATTATTCTTGTATCCCTGGAAGCGATTTTGGATTAGAAGGGGGAGGTTGTGAAGAATCTAACTTTGAAGCGGTTTGTTCAGATATCTGTGACTCCTCTAAACCAAACTTATGTATTTCTGAAGATCAATATAGTTGTACCTTGGATTCTACTACTGGACAGTTTATTCCAACTGACTTGAAAGATTGCAGTAATCTTGGTTGTGATGAAGATACTGGGCGTTGTGCTATTCAATGTTCAGGAGAAGAAACTTGTGATGGGGGAGTTTTAAAAGAATGTAATAATGGAGTTATAGGAATAGAGACTGATGATTGTAATGATGCTGGATGTGATACAACAACAGATCTTTGTACTAATGAATGTGTTAGTGAAGGTGATTTAGGATGTAAAAATAATGATAGATATGTTTGTAGAAGGCAGAGTAACGACCAATTCATTTTAGAATTTGATATAGACTGTCCAGATAATCTGGGATGTGATGTTTTAACTGGAGATTGTGTCCATCAGTGCGAAACTGATCCTTTTTGTTCTGGAGGAGTTAATATAAGGGCTTGTCTTACAGGAGGAATCATAGGAGGAATTACAGATGAATGTTATGGATTAGGTTGTGAAGAAATAAATGGTTTTCCTTATTGTATTGATGAATGTGAAAACACCGAAAGGCCTAGTTGTAAGGATGGAGAAAATGGAGATTCTTATAACTGTGTACCACAAGACAATGAACAGAAAATTTATGAGCTTGCAGAAACTTGTGGTTCTCCTGGATGCGATGAAGATACAGGATTATGTATAGCAGAATGTGCTGGAGATTCTTATTGTTCATCAGCAGGAGATTTAAGAGCATGCGTAGATAACAGAAGGCAACAGCAAGTTGTTGATGATTGTTATGAAAAAGGTTGTGATGTTGCTACAGATAAATGTATAGACGAATGTGAATTACCAACCACATTTTCTTGTATTGACGGAGATTCATATATCTGTAATAGTCAAAGTAATGAACAGAAACTTCTTGAATTATATTTAGAATGTGGTTTTGAAGGTTGCGCTACTTCTACTGGAAAATGCACAGCAAGAGAACCTAACACTTATGTTTGTATTGGGCAGGCACTACATTCAACAGATGGAGAGGGATTTTTGTCTACTAATCCTCTAAAGATCTGTAGTGCTGAAGGAGTAAGGAATGGATTACAACCTTATTGTTCAGAAGGATTTGAAGACTGTAAGGCTTGTGAACAAGGAGAATACATCTGTGATTCTCAAGGATTATCTCAATGTGCTAATGTATTTACTGGTGAAAGAAGTAACCTACAGTCTTGCGAAGCTGGATGCTCACAAGAAGGAGGCAATTATTATTGTGACCAGTTCTCTGCGGTGATAAATTCTAATCAGAATTTCTTTACAGAATCAAATATAATAGTTGAAGGATTATTGACTGGAACTCAGACAGAAAAAGGAATACAAACTCCTTATACAGCCAAGATAGAAGGGACTGGGGTAGATCAGACAGTTTCTGGAAGCTCTGATGCAAACGGAAATCTTGCAATAGGATTTGGAATAAAACCTATTGGAGAATATGTTATCACAATCACATTAATAGAATTTGATGGAACCTTTATAGTAAACTCAAAGGTAACTAATGATTACATAATTAACTTATCTGGAGCCCAGGTTGTTACTAAAATACCAGGAGTTACAACAAAAGTAGTTATTGAAGCAAGTGATAAGGATGGAGGTGTCCCTGACGATGTTATAGTTTCTGATGCTCCATCTGGAGTTAATATTGTTTCTAATCCTTCGGGAATTTCAGGGAGATGGGATGTAGAAGTTGATGGAGAATTTGGTCAGTATAGTATTGGATTAACTCCAATAAAGAATGATATCGAATTAGATGAGCAATTCATAGATATTGAAATAAGAAAACCAATTCTTGAAGTAACATCAAACGTCCCGGACAGCTCTAAACCAGGGAAGGAGACCTATGACATTAATGTTGTAGGTCCAACAGCAGAAGGAGTTTCTAAAGGGGTAAATCCAGATTCAATAACAGCAACAATCTCTCACTCTCCTAGTGAAACTTTAACCTTATTAGATTTGGGAGGGGGAATTTATACTTTTGAATATGATTTTGTTGAATTAGGGACTTATACCATAAATGTAGTTGCAGAGAAAGAAGGTTATGAATCTTCTTCATTCTCAGAACAAATCCAGATTTCTTCATCAGGAACAGAAGCTCCACCTGGTGCAGGTTCAGGTGGAACAGGAGCAGGGGATGGTGGAACTGGAGATGATACTGGAACTGGGGATGACGAGCCAACAGATGAACCAACTCCTTTTGATAACAAAACAATAATCATAATCATAATAATTGCAGCAATTTACTTCTTCTTTCTCAGGGGGAAGGGGAGGTAATATATGGCAAATGTTAAGCCTTATATGACTGAAATTTTTCTTTCAATATTAGCCTTTTTATGGTTATGGTTTGTTCTTACTAATGCAAATCCTAATCTTGGGAATGTTTATTTATGGGCTGCTGGAATTGGATTATTCTTATTGCTTATCAATATATTAGTTTTTGATAAAGGAGTAAGAGTAACATTTCAAAAAAAGAAAGGGGGCCATTTAGAGGCCTTTTTTGCAGGAGCAGTTGGCTGGGTTATTTTATTAGTTAGTTCTTTTGTAATATTAAAAGTAGTTGAGCCTGCAAAAGCAACATTTGGCTCTATAATCTCTTCGACAAATGCAGCAAACCCCGCATTTTCAAACTCTGTTATTGTAAATTGGATTACAGTTAGTTTTGCAATTGGATATACTGAAACACAATTATTTGCAAGATTACTAGAATTTTTTGCAGATAAATTTAATATTCCTATTAACAGAAGAACTAAATATGTTTTAGCATTTGTAATCTTGGTTATATTATTATGTGTTCTATTTATAGTTTATCACCTTACAGCAAAGGGAATAGAAGCTCTTGCCTCATTAACAGTTGTTGCAATAATGATGGCGATCTCACTATTTATGGTTGCACATTTTGAAGGAGAAACAAGGCAAGCAGTTTGGATGCACATAATTGCAAATGGTGTTGCAGGATTCTTGCTTATTAAAGGGGGTAGCCTTATCTTCAGCATATTACCATTAATAGGGGGCCTACTATAAGAAAATGAGAAAGTGGATATTAATAACAACGGGAATAGTTATCTTATTTGTAATTGTAAATGGAATTCAATCAGCTCACAAAATTCCTTTAGCGAAATGTTTAGATTACGATTACAAGGTGGAGTTTGTAGGAGGAGAACTTCCTATTGAGATGGAGTTTTTTATAGACGATGAACTCTTTAAAAGAGATACTGCAGACAAAAGATTTAAGTCTACATTGCTACATTGTGGACATGATTATAAAGCAGTATTTAGTTCTGAAGGTTATGATGATGTAGAAGTATTTATTCCAGTTCCAGAGTATAATCCAATCATATATCCCACAGTTGAGGTTGAAATAAAATGAATAAGAAAGCAGTAATCCCAGTAATTGTATGGATTGTCTTAGGGATAGTTGGGCTATCTGTTATTAGCCAAGTTCAAACTCAAGATGATGATTTCAAAGGAGAGATTACACAGACATTTACTTCTCTCGGGCAACAGGCAAAATGTGATATCTATCCCTGTGATTCTGGCGATTTCAGTTCATCAAAATTATTAACCTGTTGTAGTAGCGGATCAAAATATCCCAGATCTGATAATTGTTTAATAAATGTTTTTTATGAAGGCTATAAAGGAACTAAGGCTGCTTCAGAATGCGGAACTCCTAGTACCGGAGTTGCTAACGGATGTGTAGAATATATTGTTGATGATAGAAGGGAGAGAGTTTCTAATCTTGGATCAAATTCAATTTACGAGATCTATAATTGTCCAAAAGGATCTCTTGAGGGGGGAAAGACTAATAATTTAGAAGATTGTGATTGTGATTATGGATCAACAAACTCTAGATGTGACTCCTCAAATACTTGTGGAATTGACAAGCCAGTATGTTTACAGATTAGTGGAGATGATATTTGTGTAGATACCGGGAGATATTTTAAGGAATGTCCAAATGGGTTAGATGGGTCTTCAAAAACTTGTGAATGCGATTATGATTTTTATGATTCTTGGAAGCATCAAAGATGTCCTTCTTCTAAACCTAATTGCAAGAGTGTTAAAGGAAATGATTACTGTTATATTGAATCATCTCCCGAACCTCCGAAAACTTGTAAGCAAATGGTTAATCCAGAAGATTGTATGGATGCAGAAGGTTGTGTTGTTGGATTTTATGGATGTATGGAATTAGCAAAAGCTACTTGTGAGGATATACAAGGAGACCCGGTTAGTGCTAGATACCCTTCGGGTGGTTGTTTAAAGAAAGCTGGATGTATACCTTCTGGAGATGGTAATTGTATTCATGTTAATGAAGAAGGGATTAAGCATATAAGTTATACTTTTGGAAGGTTTGAACCAAAAATCCCTATGACACTAACTATTCTAAACAAAGTTAGTAGTCCTACTGTAAAGACTACTACCGTCAATCTTGATGATTACCCATTAGGATATGAAATGGTAAAGTTAGATGTCAAATTGAAAGTTATAAAATGTAATAGTTTTCCAGTTAAATTTAAATTTTATAAAGATGATAAACTATTATGGGATGAATATTATCAGGTAGAACCATCTTTTTGTAATTATGTTAATACTGTGAGCATCGCAGTAGGCCATACAGGTAGGAGAGAGATATGCCCTAAAGGTCAACAGTATATTGATGGAAAATGTATGTCCCTTATTAAAGCACAAAGAGGGCTTGTAGAAATTGAAGAACCTGGTAATTATAAAATAGTAGTAGGGGTCTTAGGAGAGTCTAAAACAATTGATTTTAGAGTTACTGGAAGTAAGTCTCCAGCAACAATATCTTCGGTTTGTATAGATACAGATAGTTTAGATCCTCACGAGAAAGGAGTTGTTACTTATAGGGGAAGAAATTATGAAGATTCTTGTAGAAGGGATCAGGTTAAAGAATATTATTGTTTAGGAGACAAAAAAAAGTATAGATATTTAGATTGTATAGCTCCGGGACTTTGTTTTAAAGGAAAGTGTGTTTATGGAGAAGAATTATTAAAATCTAGAGCCTGTGTAGATAGTGATAGTGGACTAGATCCTTTTACACTTGGAATGGTATCTTATAAGGATAAGTATTTTTATGAAGATTATTGTAGAAAATCAAGTAGCAGAACCTTTGAGAAGAAAGGAGACAGAGTAAGAGAATATTATTGTTCCAAAGATAGGAAGAGGTCAAAGTATATTTATTGCGGGGCCGGAATTAAATGTGTTAATGGAGAATGTGTAAAATGAAAAAACTAATCTTATTTGCATTATGTATGATCTTCCTAGTTGGAGGAGTAATAGCTCCAGGGCCTAACTTACACCTGGATGTTTTAGATACTAGTTTAGCGGAGATGAATGATACTCTTATTGCTGGAATTATTAATGAGAACTATGATGCTTGTTTAGCTGGATTATCTTATGCAGATGTAGGTATCTTTGAATATTGGACTAATTTTAAATCCTATAAAGAACTTCATGGTTACAATACTGTAGATGAAATGTTAAGAATTGCTAGAAATGATAGGGATAGAGCCTTCACTTATTGTTATAAAATTCATCTAGCAGGAGATGGGATATCTCATAATTTTTATATTCCTGCAGCTATAAAAAGAACTAAGCTTCCTAATTATATAACTCATCCTCCTCAGGAACTTATGGTAGAAGGGCATTATCTAGATCCTCGTGCAAATAGATTAATGGAGAGAAGCGAAGAGTTTGACTGGTTAGTTGAAAAAGCAACAGGAAGAGATTGGAGCCCAGAAGCAAGAAGATTAAATACTATTTTAGGTGGAGGACAGTTTTATGATAAGGCCTATGCTCCAGATACTTCAACTTTCATGGGAAAATTCCAAAAAGTTCTTTATACAGGAGTTGGAAAGTTTGTTTCAGAAGAAAAGTCTGTTGATTTAAGAGAACTAATGATTGAAGAAACAAAAGCGGTTTTTAGAGGAGAAACAAGCTCATTAGACCCTTCTGGAGAAGAGGCTTTAAGATCTGCAGATGAATCAACTCAGCTATGGCTTTATGGAGGATCTATAGTCTTGATTATAGTCTTATTTTATTTAAGCTTTAGATGGAGCCTGATTGGTTGGAATAAAAATAAATTTAAGTTCCGCTAAATTAAATTGCAGGAGGAAAACAAAATGCCAAAACGAAAAAAGAAAGTAACTAAGAAAAGAAAACCAGCTAAGAGAAAGACTAGAAAAAAGAAAAAGTAGTTGTTACCTTGTTACTCTTAGGAGAGAAAAATGGAAACAAATAAGTTAGTTATTTGGTTATTTATTATTTTTTTAGCATTAGCTATTGCTAACCAAATGGGATATGTAGATCTGTTCACAGCAGCAGGGGATAATCCAACAGAGAATCTTGGAGATATCTCTATTGATAGTAGCAACTTTAATGGAAATTATTTTACATTAAATCTATCAAAAACATCTTCTAACTGGAATACTTGGGATTATTTTGACTGGAATTATAATGATATAATTTTCTCCGGAGCAAGCATGACAGAATGTTATATGTATGGTGGAACTTGGAATATTAATACGGATGAATGTTATAAGTCATCTTCTTTTAATCTTAATCAACTTAGAAGTAGTAATGTTCGTCTAGAAATTTCTGGACAGAGTTATCCTTTAGATGATTTTTCTGTTAGCAGTCTAAGGGTAGATAATATTCCAGAAGTCATTGGAAGTGGAACCTTAAAAGCAGATTTTGTTCTTGAGATAATGTGCGTCATAGGAGATGAAAAATGTAATTCAGACAGAGAATTATTGGTCTGTGAGGCAGCACCATTTAATGTAACTTGGTGGGATTATGAACTCTCAGGATATAAGAATTTATGGAAGAATAAAGGAGTTGTTCAAGGCAAATGCGAACCAGAATGTAATTCTGATGATGATTGTCATTCTGAAGAAAAATGTGTAGAATATTTTTGTATTAATAAAACCATAGAAGAATTATACTTAGAACTTCTAGAGAAGATTGATGCTTATGAGGGGGAAATTAGTGATCTACAAGATCTAATAGACCAGATTCAGGAGGGGAATCTTACTATTGAAGAAAAACAAGAATTATTAAAGAAATTAGAAGAAAAAGAAAATCTAATAAATTTATTAAAGAAACAGCTAAATCAAACAGACCCTGAAGATCTCTGCTTAGATATACAATGTGATTTAGATTCTTATTGTGAGGATGGAACTTGTATTCCTAAGAAAAAAGCTGGATTTATATTTGGCATAAGCTTCATAGTAATATTTATAATAACTATTGCATTATGGTTTTATATGAGGAAAAAATAAAATGGAAATGATAGATGCACTACCAAAAGCACTTTTTATAATAATCTTAGTTGTGCTTGTATTTTCAAACCAGACACTATTGCTTTTTGATAAAGCAAAGTTTATAATCCTAAATAACTTATTATTATCACTAATTGCGGTGATAGTAGTAATCTTATTAATACAAAATGGCAAAAAAAATAAATAATCAGCTTGTTATAATTGCAGTAGTGGCAATCATTTTAATATATGGTTCTCAGCAAGGCTGGTTCCAACCAGATAAACTGAATGGGCTTCATTCTCAACCAATCTCTCAAGTAAATCCCTCCCAATTAGAATATAGCTCTTGTTCTCAAGTATGTTCTAATCAAGGTTTTGACATGGGGTATTCTGGGACAAACTGTAATCCAGGAGAATCCAAGGTTATCTATGGATATACAGGGCAACCGCCATTATTAACTTGCTGTTGTTCTGATGAAGGGGTTGAAGTTGAAGAAGAGCCAGAAGAATATACCTGCGAGGAAGGAGGAGATTCAGGGTTAGATGAAATGAACTCTGGGTGGTGCCAGGATAGTTATAATAATTTAGGATTTGTAGATGGTTGTGAAAGCACTTTTGTAGTTGAAGAAGTATTTTGTGAGTCAAACAATGTTTGTGGAACAACAACTCTTAATTGTCCAGTTTATTATCATTGTGAAAATGGAGAATGTGTAGATTGTGAAAAGGCAGGATATGAATTTTTCTCTCCAGTACCTGAAACAGGAAGTGAATGTGGTGATTGGGCTATAGGGTATTGCACCCAGTTTGGGAAAGAATATGATGGCGCTTCTTTTAATATAGAAACTAAATGTTGTAATTGGAATTGTAAATAAATGGCAAAAAGAAGAATTAAAAAACTTAGAATTCCCTCTAGATTTGTAAGAGTAGATAAAGTTTCTAGAACAGTTGCTACAATGAATAGAAAGACCGGAAAGCTAACTGGTCGTAGAAGAGTAAAAGGAAAAGGCGATACAACAAGGGTTAGAAGGGTTACTAGAAATGTAGATCTGGATAGAGATGGAAAACCTGAATGGTATGGGGGTACAAGCCTTGGGAGAACTAAAAAGATAAAGGTCAAAGGTTCCAAAAGGGCTAGAGGGTATATAAGAAAGGTATGATGGAACAAATATTGGGCATAAAACAAAGGAGAAAATTAGGAGACTTAGATAGCTGTGTTATCTGTAATACCCAATTTATTATAAAACATTCTAGACAGAAATGTTGTTCAATAGAATGTTCTAAAAAGAAGAATCTTATACGTTCAGCAAATTGGGCTAAAAATAATCCAAAGAGTAGGAGGAAGACTAAAGCGGAGTGGAGAGAGAAGAGTCCATTATTAGTCAAATTACAAAAAGAGAGATACTATGTTAAAAATAAAGGAAAGATATTGGATTATCAAAAGATTTATTATGAAAAAAATAAGGAGGAGATCTTAAAGAGAGTAAGGGATTGGTGTGAGAGAAATAAAGAAAAGGTTTTGCAATACAAATTAAAGTATTCTCGTTCTGAAAAAGGAAACAGCATTAATAAGAGATATGCAATGGAAAATAGAAGTAGATTAAGGGACTGGCATAATGATTATAAGAAAAATAGAATGAAAAGTGATAATGATTTTTATTTAAAAGAAAAATTGAGGCATCGATTATTATTGGCTTTTAATAAATATTCTAAAAATGGCAAAAAGAGAGATGCTGATGAATATGGAATAGATTATCAAGCAATAATAGATTATTTAGGCCAATGTCCAGGGAAAAGAGAAGATTATCAAATAGATCACATAATCCCTCTATGTATCTTTGATTTTGATGACATTAAGGAGGTTAGGATAGCTTTTTGCCCAGAGAATCATCAATGGTTAAGGAAAGAGATTAACGAGAAAAAATCTAAT
>Ga0255055_10002087_pt1 | contig 14216 bp, 12 predicted proteins | sample JV7_2_27_MG_FD_188633 | JGI IMG/M metagenome (GOLD analysis project Ga0255055, IMG submission 188633) | Seawater microbial communities from Jervis Inlet, British Columbia, Canada - JV7_2_27 | ecosystem: Environmental > Aquatic > Marine > Inlet | place: Canada: British Columbia | collected...
TATAATAGTTTATTTTATTACTTTAAAACTCCAGCGTCTCTTAAAATTTGGTTGTGATCGAAAGCAAACTTAAAATTTTTAAGTTGATCAATTGGGATAATCTCTACTCTTGAAGCATCATCTCCCTCCTGTAACATTGAAAGATCTTTAACAAGACGACATTTAAATGCAGTAGAAACAATTTTTCCCCTAGGATCTCTTCCCTTTTGATCATATGTTCCAATTTTAGTTATTATTTTCACTACAAGGTTGGTTTCTTCACGGACTTCTCTTAATATTGCTTGCTTTGGGTCTTCATTATATTTTATAAAACCACCAGGAAGGGCGTATTTATCTTTATAAGGAGCGTATCTCCTTTTAATTAAGATTATATTTCGATCGTCGACTTGAATAACAGCATCAACAGTATGGCCATATTCTAGACGCTTAGATTTTACTTTGCCATAGATAAAGTATGAGAGGAATAGAACAAAACTTCCACCTAAAATTGCTGAAACTACTATATGTAAAATCTGTGAAAAGTCAGATATTTCTTCTATTCTAGATGCAACTCTAAGTGCATTAACAAATTCTATTATAAATCCGGCACCGAATAAGAAAGTCAAATAATTAACTGCCTTCTTAGTATTTCTTTGATTTTCTTCGTTTCTTTTAGTGTATAATTCTTGTAAAGTGTCATAGAGTGTTTTAAATTTATCATCGAGTCTTTTAATTATAGTTTCTATTCGATATATCTTTAATAAGTGTGTTAAAACCCTGATGTAATGTTCTCTTGGATTCCAATCCAATTCACTGTAGATAAGACTCATCTTTGTTTGTATCATTCCTCTTAAAAACCTAAGATTCTTTGTTTTTTCCTCAATCTGTTCCAAGCTCATAAAAATATCGGAATATCTTTTCATAAATAAGATGTCAAGAGAGTTTCTAATTGACATTAGAGCAAAAAGAACAGCTCTTATTTTTGGTGTTGGAGTTAAAATCATTTGGTCAATGTATTCAAATTCAGATTCATAATTCTTTTGTGCCATATAAATAAATCCAGAATTTCTTTGAATATAGTGTAATTCTGTGATGCGATTAGAGAGGTTCTTTTTAGTTCTTCGTTCATAAAGTTTATCAGAATAGTCTGCCCACTGGCCTGAATATACTTGTGCCCATGATCCAATGCGCTTTTTATATCTGTTTATGTTTTCTTCTGTCCATTGAACTTCCATTGGCTTTAATTTCTTAGATATCACAAACACATAAATTGGACTCTCAATATCAAGAAGTAAATATTGATTGTCTTTTCTTTTGCTGAACTCTTTAAGGATATCAATAGAAATAACGGGTATTTGTTGTATTAAATCTGGAGTTATGCTATCCTTTTGGAAAGGCTCGTTTCTATAACATTCTACCTCTAATTTGAAGTAACCTAAAGTATTATAGGTTAAATCCTTATTATCTTCCGTATACGGGTTATCTTCGTCTGTATAAGGAAAATTATGGAAAAAAGGCTCCCAGTCACACTCAATAGTAACTGATTTAGCCATCTTATCCAAAATCTTTTTTTTTTCTTCAGAATTAGGGTATTTTTCTAAAAATAGATGTGCTTTTTTTAAATCGACTTCACTAAGATTTTTTAACCTCTCTAATAATAACGCTTCGATTTCTTCTGCTTTTGTCTCACCAATGAATTCGTTTGTATTAATAAAAGCGCTAATATACCAATATTCTTTCTCATAAACAAATTGTAAATTTTCTTCCATTTTTGATTCCACTCTTTTAATTTAAAATGAAACGTATGTAAAAAATATTAAAACTTCTTTATTAATTACTAATCAACACGATTGCCACATTTTTTCAATATCAAGGTATGGAGATGCAACACATTTTTTTCGAAATCTATTAAATCAAATTCAAATCCTAATCTTGATTTTAGAAGTGGAGGAATATGATCAGAGTTTAGAAATACCGGGATTATGGGTTTATCCATCATGTCTACGGCCGTCCATTCCTTGTCGACAGGACCAGAACCTCGAGCATTTTCAGAACAAAATAGTAGCATTACATCACATTTTCCAGCACTATCACTCATAAATAACGTAATATTATCTGTCATGTGCTCTTGCCAATATAAGACTTCTTTAATTTCTTCATAAGACTTTAATCTCTTTGATAATTCTTTAATTTTGAATGTTTCCGCGTCTGTAGTGGCATAGCTCACAAATACTATCAAATCCTCTAATTTTTCACTTGGAGACTTAAACTTTTCTTCATCAAGAGGATAATTTCTAAATTCTTTAATAAAGCCTTGGTCTTGAAGAAATTTACCTATTTTTTTTGCTGTGATCAAATCGTATTCCTTTTGTATTACTAAAGCATACAATGTAGGATTAAGTAATTCATGTAATATTTTTGTTCCTAAATTTTCTAAATGTGCTGTTTCAGAGGCTTCATAATCTACAGGATTTGCTATTAAATTCTCATAATATTCTGTTTCTGATATTTCTATCTTTAGTAGGTTAACCATCTCAGCTTTAGTTATATTTCTCAGATTTTTGAATTCAAATTCTAATATCTTTTTGACAATTTTTAAAGATTCTTCTGGATCTCTTAAATTTTTTAGTTTTTGGAACGCAACTGCTTTAATATCTTCAAAATTAAATACATCTGCGGTTTCCAAAACAAAGTTCAATTGTTCAATAGCTTCAGAATAATTATTTTTAACGATTAAGTCCTCTACATTCTTTAATTTGCTTCGAAGCTCTTTTAGAAGTTCTTCTTGTTCTTCCATTAATAAATCCCAGACTAAAACGTCACCTGATTCATAACCAGCAATAATTTGATTTGTATTAGGAATAAATTTTGCTGAATTAACTTTTGATAAGTAATAATAGGATGTTTGGTACTTTTCAATGAAATCCCATATTCGAATAAAATTATCTTCTGTACCACAGGCAACATATAAACCATCAGTAGAAAATGATACTGATGTGACTGGGCTATTAATTTTTTCAAATGTATAATCTAGTTCACCAGTATTAACTTTCCAAATTTTAACCGTCTGATCTTTAGAACCACTTGCAATATATTCTCCATCAGGCGAAAATGCTACTGAATTTACAGCTTCTTTATGTCCCTCAAGTGTAAGAATAAGTTTTCCTTTTTTCAAATTCCAGATATTAATGGAATTATCTTCTAAACCACTCACAATATATTCTCCGGTTGGTGAAATGTCGATAGATGTTATTGCACTTTTAGCTCCTTTCAGTCTTTTAAAAAGCTTAAGCATCTTTGGCTCCCAAATTATAATTGTCTTATCTCTTGAACCACTTACAATATATTTTTTATCATAAGATGCAGCTACGGAAGTAACAGCGTCATCGTGTCCACTCATTTTCCATAAAATTTCACCACTATTGATTTCCCATTCTATTAAAGTGTTATCATAAGAAGCGCTGACCACATATTTTCCACCGGGAGAAAATGCTACTGAACTAATAATATCTGTATGGCCCTTAAGAGTTTTAATCAATTTTCCACTCGCCAAATCCCACACAATTAGAGATTTATTAGACAATCCGCTTACAGCTAATTTTCCGCTCTGTGAAACTGCAACTGAATTCACATTTTCAGAATGACCCTTAATATTTTTAAATACACCCCCAAATGTGAGAGCCCAAATCTTTAAGAACCCATCACGGGAACCAGTTATAGCAAATTTCCCGTCTGGTGTAATTGCCACTGAATTTACCTCAGCTCCCTGATCTTCAAATGATTGGATAAGTTCATTTCTATTATCCCAAACTTTCACCGTCTCATCTTTAGACGTACTAATAAAGAGATTACCAATTGGGGAATAGTTTACACTTGAAACAGAGTCATTATGATTCTCAAGAACAGAAACTAAATCTCCAGTGTAAAAATCCCAGATATTTATAGACTTATCATCAGAGCTACTACAAATATTTGCCCCATTTGGAGAAATCGCAATTGATAATACCTTTCCCTTATGTCCACTAAGATCTTTAATTATTTCTTTCGAAGAGTAATCCCATATCATTACGTGTTTGTCTTCTGATCCCGTTACAAAATATCTTCCATTCGGAGTGAACTTTATTGAAGTTACTGACCCTTTATTAGCTTTTTCTTCCCATATAAAATTCTTATTTTGAAGATCCCAAATTTTAAGATAATTATTGTTTAAGCCCATGATTATTTGTTTATTATCGGGAGTAAACGATGCTGAGTATGGAACACTACCTATATTTGTCACAACACTATATGGAGCTGTTTGCCTAATATCCCAAATTATAACTTTCTTATCAAATGAAGTACTTACAATGTAATTTCCATCATAAGAAAATTCAGCTGAGTTAACCGCTCTATTATGCCCTTTTAATGTTCTTATGAGTTTTTGGCTTTTAAAATCCCAAACTTTAATAGTTCCATCATCTGAACCAGTTGCTACATAGCTTCCATTAGGAGAAATTGATATAAAATTGATTCCTCTATTACTATGAGCATTTATAGTGGTTTCGAGTTTACCTTTCATTAACTCCCATACCATAATATTATTATCTGCAGATCCCGTTATAATATATTTCCCGTCAGGAGAAAATGTAATTGATAATACCCTACCCGTATACTCTTTGAGCGTTCTTATAATTTCACCAGTGGAAACATCCCATATTTTTATAGTCTTATCGTCAGAACCGCTCACAATCAAATCTCCCTCGAGTGATATGGCTACAGATCTAACTATTCCTGAATGACCTTTAAGTATATGAATCGGTCTTCCATTTGAAAGATCAGTTACTCTTACCGTATTATCGTCCGATCCACTAATTATATATTTTTCATTTGGTGAAATTGTAAGTGAAGTTACAGTTCCAGTATGCCCTTTAATAATACGAAAATTTTTACCACTCTTTAAATACCATAATCTAATAATACCTTTTTCAGTTCCAGTAACTAGAATTTCATTATTATTAGATACAGCAATTGAGAATACCGCACTTTTATGTTCAAATTTATGAATGAATTTCGGACTTAATGTATTCCAAACAATCACATTTTTATCTTTGGAACCGCTTATGACGGTTTTCCCATCGGAAGTTGTGGCTAATGATGTAACTGAATCAGTATGTTCTTTTAATTCATAAATTGATGAATATCCTCTCTTTAATCCCCATACTTTTATCAAATTGTCTGAAGATGAACTATAAATATAATTATCATCTTCCGATATTGCCACCGCTAATATTGAATGATCGTGTGCTTCTATTGTTCTTATCAGTTTCCCAGTTGGAAAATCCCAAATTTTAAGAGTATTATCCTTTGAACCACTAACTATATAATCTCCTTTATGAGATATAGCGACTGAAGTTACATCTCTACTATGTCCGAAACTTTGAGCCATATGAAAAGCTTTTGCCAACCCTTCTCTTTTAGGGAATAAATGTTTAGGATATTCGAAACTTTCTTTAGTTTTTTTCTCGGGTATTTCGGTTTGAATGGAAATCACCTTCTTTTAGTATATTTTGGATTATAGAACGAAAAGTTATTTGTTAATAAACAAATATCTAATTTAAATATTTGGACAGAATAGTTAAATCACTAAAAAGCTCTTTCACTCAATCATATTTCTTTAATAATAAAAGAAAAAAAAAACATTCAATATCTAATTATTTTTATAAAAATTAATCATATCTTCTACGCGTAACCATTAACCAGATAAATCCAACTATTCCTACTAAAAAAGCAACGAGATTTATAATTCCTGATATGTCAGCTAAATCAAAAGAAGCTGGATCCATTATTAATCCAATAACTGGGGCAATTCCCGTAGCGACCATTATACTGAGAACTACTAGTGCTTGTCCCATAGCCCATTCTGCCTCCTTAAACATGAAAAATCCAGAAACAATACACCAGAAAGCTAAAACAAGGGAGACTAATCCTTGACCTCCAAGGGCAACAACACCTCCAACTGCACCGCCCCAGTCTGCCAAAATTTCAGGTAAAATTAATCCACCTAAAGTTAAAAAGTCGATGATCGCTCTAAATAGAAAAATTACTCCTACAGCTATAATTAAAATATTTAAAATCGAACTAGAAGATTTTACTTTGCTTGAACTCATATTATTTTACACTTTATATTTTTTTGTCAAAAATTTTATGTTGCTAGAAATATCCACTCAATTATATATAAAGATTTAGAAAGAGTTTGCATTAAATAAATAGTAAGAATTTATTTTTATGACGGTAATAGATAACTGGTAATCTTTCTCTTTATCTTCTTTTTTATTCAATAAGTTTAAAATTTAGCCCCCACTTCTTAGTTCTTAAAATACTGAATTTTGGAATGTATGTTATGACAATAATAATGCCTTCACCAAAAACAGGAAAAATCCCTCAAATCCATGAAACTGCTTACATTGCGCCAACAGCAGTTATAATTGGAAATGTTATAATTGGAGAAAGAAGTAATATTTGGTTCGGAGCTGTTTTAAGGGGAGATTGGGGAACAATAATTATCGGAGACAATACAAGCATACAAGAAAATGTAACTATTCATAATGAAATAGGTTCTACAGTAAATATAGGCAATGATTGTATAATCGGTCATCACGCTATGATTCATGGACCGTGCACGATTGGGAGGGGTTGTTTAGTTGGAATAGGCGCTAATGTATTACATAGGTCCAAGATGGGTGATGGTGCCGTTTTAGGAGCGGGTGGTGTTTTAGTTGGAAAAGAAATTCCATCAAGAACTTTAGCCGTAGGTGTCCCAGCTGTAGTTAAAAAGCAATTATCTCAGTCTGGTAAGATGGAAGGAGCAAAAACAACAGGTAAGTATGCTGAAAATGGAAGGTTGTTCAAGGAGTTTTTTGAAAAGAATTCAAAATACTCAAAACTTTAGAAATTTTTTTTTATTTCATTATTTAATTCTAATTATTCTAATTCCTATCACAAAATGATTATACTTTTTAATTAAAGGCTCTAAAACATTTATATAAGATTATATACAATTAATAAATAAAGAAATCTTTAAACACAAAACAAAAAAAAGAGCTTGAAGAAAATGAATTTTATAAAAACTTTCGTCATTACACTCGCAATCTATTTAGGATTAAACACAGTGTTCACATTATTTGCGGTCTTTACAGTAGCAGGTTTTCCAACGTCAGACATTATGCTTATTATCACGATGATTTTCGCACCGATTTTCACTTCTCCAGCCGCAGCATGGACCACCGATGGGATTATTCCATTATTAACGACCACCGATATGTTAACTGATTTAATGATTTTTCTAGGATTGATTCTCCCACCTTTAATCGCGGTCATTGTTGCATCATTTCTAGGAGATTCAAATAAGACGGTATTTGGAGCCTGGTTAACTACAGCTTTAGTAACAGCAGTAGTATATGCTATTCTTCTTGGAATAGGACAACTCTCTTCTGCGTATCTAGCGATTGATTGGTTTGGAAAAGTGGTAGCTCATGGTGAATTGGGAACAATCCTCATAATCTTTGTTGGAGGTATTGCGAATGGATTTTTCTATGGTTGTGTTGCTTTCATCATAACAAAAGCAGGACTCTAAAATTAAAATAAAACATTAAATTTTATTATTTTTTTTATTAAAACTTATTTTGAACAGAAACAATTAGGATTTTTTACAAGATCAATAGTATTAAACATTAAGTTTAGCAAATTAACCATAAGTAACTTATTTTCTAGATTAGGCAACCCCAATGATGTTTTAATAACCTCCAAAGCCTCTAAAGTACCCAATATTCCTGGAGTTACTCCAATCACTGGGAGAGGGCCTTCTTTAGAATCAATAATATCGGGTTTATTAAAAACACATTCATAACAAGCAGTTTTTTTTGGGTTTATGGTAATTATTTGACCGTAGAAATCTTTAATGCCCGCGATGACTGCTTTAATGCCATAATTCACCGCTACTTCATTCACAAGAAACTTAGTTTTAAAATTATCGCTACAATCGACGATAAAGTCTTTGTTTTCAATATACTTCACGACAGAATTTTCATCTACATACTCGTTATATGTATTAATTTCAACTTCAGAATTTAGTGTTGTTAAACTTTCCTTAGCAGCAAGCACTTTTTCTATTCCAATTTGAGATTCCTTATACAGAATTTGCCTTTGAAGATTGGAAAGTGATAGTGTGTCATTATCTAAGATTGTTAATTCTTTTATACCTGCTGCTACAAGGTAAAGTGCAAAAGGGGATCCTAATCCACCTGCTCCTATTTGTAGAACTCTAATTTTTGACAGCTTTTCTTGACCTTCTTCACCTATTGAAGGAGACAATATCTGCCTAGAATATCTTTTTCTCTGTAATTTAGTAAGAATTTTTATTCAACCTCTAAAAATTTTTGAATAAATTTTATAAGTTCTTCTACCTCAATTAAAATTATTCCCAAGTCAATATTCAACTCAAGTAAAGTAATTAAGATTATCTCTTTATTGATTGCATAAATTATTAGCTGTTTCTCATCAAATTCCACAGTTAAATTTACGACATTATCTTTAAATGTTGCTACCGCGGTTTCCATTGCCTCAAACATGGTAGCTGCCATGGCTCCAAATTTACGATTATCTATGTGCCTTGGTAATCTAGAAATTATAATCAATCCATTTCGATTTACTATAGCAGTACCACTTATTCCGTTGACTAAATCTAATTTATCTAATTCTTTTGTTATAAGGTTATTTTTTAGTGCTTCAATCATCTTCTTGAGATTAATAGAAAATATAAAAAAGTGAATTAATATAACGAAGTAATTGAATATTATATAAAAATATGTGTTCCTTTTAATTATCTAAGGATATTGAGAAGTAAAATTAGAGGATTTAAAGCTTTTAAGAAATCTATTTAACAACAATTAGGAAACATTGCTTATGCGTGGAAGCCTTTAGTTTTGTTAAAAGCTCGATATCTAGTCCTCCAACTTGGCTGACGCATTTTGGCAGTTCTTCCGAATCCACATTGAGCACAGAACCTTTTACTTCTATGATAACTATGCCTTCCACATCTTCTACATGTTTTATGACTTGCTGCTTTATTCTTTTTTCCCTTACTTGGAGTTCCTTTACCCACTTTTGCCACCTATTATCGTTTTAACTAAAAATCAGACTCTTTTCGATGCATTAATTTATCATGCACTTCTTCTTCTTCAGTGTCCTTTACATTTTCAGCGAACATTATTTTCTCTCTATCTTGCCCTATGAATATAATTGAAGCGCCTCTGATCATGACAGTTCCTATATCTTTGCTTCTTTTGCCACCGCGGCCAAAATATATTTCTTTAGCGTCTTCTACAATTAAATTCATATACCCATCGAACTTAATAAGCTTGCCAGTCAAATAAGTGTTCCAAATCTTTAATTTGATTCGTACTTTCTCCTTCAGTATTGCTTTACTTAAAGTTCTTGAAATTGTCGGTTGACTCATAAAGAACACTCGCTAAAATTAAACAGAATATTGTATAAAATGATTGGAAAATATAAATATTTTTTTATTCTTAAGGATTTAACAGCAATAGTAGAATAATTGATTAATTAATTTTTATAAAAAAAATGAAGAAAATTGGGATTTTCGATAGTGGTGTAGATACGCCAGAAGAAATTATACTCGCAGCCGGATTTACTCCATACAGGTTGTTTGGGGATCCTGAAATCGAACCCGACAAGGCAAACGAACATATTCCTCCTACCCATTGTGTATGGACTAGAAATTTATTAGAACTAGCGATTAAGGGTTATGATAATGATATTATTGGAATAATAACGACTCATGGCTGCGATCGTACGAATCGCGAGTTTGATATATGGAAAGAGTGTGTTGATATTGATTTTATGTATTTTCTAAACTCTCCAAGAAAGTTAGATCCAGCAGCTTTAAAGTTCTTCATAAACGACCTTAATGAACTCATAATTCAACTTGAGGAACACTTCAATATCAAGATAACTAAAGAACTTCTGCAAGAAAATATAAAAAAAATGAATATAATTCGTAATTTGTTAAGGGATATTTCAAAATATCGGAAACAAATGGTTTTATCTGGCTCAGAATTCCATGGTATAGTTAAAAAAGTTCAAATTTCTAATAAGGACGACGCAATAGATCTTCTAAAGGCTAAACAGGAAGAATTAAGGAAGAGACAACCTTTTTCAAAAAAAGATTACAAAAAGATATTGTTAACTGGCTCAGATCTTGATGACACAGAGTTCATTAGATACATTGAAAGTTTAGGATTCCAAGTAATAATTGATGATCTGGGCGTCGGTACTAAATATTTTTGGGAATCTGTTGATGAAACAGGAGATCCAATAGAAGCATTAGCAAAATACCACATGAGCAAACCCATACATTCTACAAAGTTTCCATCCTACAAAAGGTTCGAAGTTCTGAGGGAATTGGCAATTAATTATAAAGTTGATGGCGTTATTAACATCGCTCAGAAATTTTGCGAGCCAGTTTTATACGATCATCCATATTTAAAAAAAAAATTTAAAGAACTCGAAATTCCGTATTTATTTGTTGAAGTAACATATAACAGAGAATCGTATAAACAATTATCCACCAGATTTTCAGCTTTTGCTGAAATAATATAGAGGTAATTAAATGTCAAAAGTTGAAAACACACACAATAAAATGTTGAACGCCACGCAAGGGTTAAAAAATATAATGGGTAGACATTTTTTAGCAATTGAGCAAGCGTATAGAGATAATAAACCAACCGCATGGGCCACATCTGGCAGTCCCGTCGAAATGCTCTATGCAATGGACGTACAACCCATGCTCCCAGAAAATAGTGCTACGGTGAGTGCTGCTCAGAAGTTTTCTCAAAAGTTCATAGAAATAGCCGAACAGCAAGGCTATTCTTACGACTTATGTTCTTATTTTAAAACTAATATCGGGGCTGTGGAGAGTAAAGCTGGTATGATAGAAGGTGGTACCAGAAAACCTACATTTATGCTTTCAACTGATGTAATTTGTGACACACATGTGAACTGGTTTGAAGTTCAGGCTGAACGAATGAATGTTCCTCACTTTACGATTGATGTTCCGCATGTCGTAAGTAATACTAACAATAGACAACTAAATTACTTCAAAAAATATGTTTCAGAACAATTGTACGAACTTATAGATTTCATGCAAGAGGTTACAGGACACGATTATAATGAGGAAAAAGCGAGGAAAGTAACTGAAAATTCATGGAATCTTAGCATGGTATGGCAAGATATCTATAACTTGAGAAAAAATGTTCCGTGCCCAATTTCCACGAGAGATACGTTCGGAGGGCTGTTTCCATTGTTTACAATGCCTGGATTAAAGGCCCCCATAAAGTTATACAAGAGAATGTATAGAGAAGCTAAAGAACGAGTGGACGCTGGAGTTGGAGCTCTTGAAAAAGAGGAATTCCGCTTAATGTTCGAAGGCATCCCCTTCTGGTATAATTTGAAGTATTTCAGTAAATTAGAGAAGTATGGAGCCATTATTGTGTACGAACCCTACACGTATGCATTTAGCAAATATATGAATCCAAATGTTACAAAAGAAATGGTCCTTAATAAACCAATAGAAGCAATGTCAGAACTAATGATGAGCTTTTGGTACGTCTACGATCTTGAAACCAGAATAAAAAAATTTGCTGAAACTGTTGAAGAATGGAAGATCGATGGTGTTCTATTACATGAAAATATGTCCTGCAGACCTAACTCTTGTGGGCTATACGATCTAAAGAAGCATTTAATGGAAGATTATGATATCCCATGCTTAATAATAAATGCTGATATGAACGATCCAAGGAAATTAAACGAAGTACAGGTTTCAAATCAAATAGAAAGCTTCATAGAAATTTTAAGGCAAAGAAAAAGACGATAATAATTTTCTCCTCCTTTAGCGATTTTTTCTTATTAAAATTTATCTAATGCGTTAGTGATTTCATCTTTCACCAACCCTTCACTACTTGAAAGAAACAAATTTAAAACTTCCTTCGATTTTTCACCACCTAGATTACCCAAAGCCCAAGCGATCATACCTTGTACTCTTTTGTCCTTATTTTCTCCAAAAGCCTTAATTAACTCGGGGATATATTTGCGATCATGAGTGTTTCCCATAGCTCGAGCAACATTCATCTTCCATCGCCAGATGTCATTATAGGACATGTAAAACATGTGTGGCCATATATTTGATTTATAATATTGCTTACTCATATGGAGCAATTTAGTCAATTCGAAATCGTCCATTTTTGCTTTAACTCTCTTATTTAGGGGTAAATCCATTGCTAACCATGCCTGATTACGAGGACATACATTTTGACAACGATCACAGCCATAAATATAAAGACCCATAGGTTCTCTTAGTTCAGTTGGGGTGATCCCTTCTTCATAATAACTGAGATAAGAAATACATTTTCTTGGATCAACAGTATTAGGTTTTCTTAAAGCACCAGTGGGACAGGAAATTATACATGTATTTTTACACCAATCTGGGCAACCAATCTCAATTGTAGGCTTATCAGGCGCAAACTCATAATTTATGATAATTGGAATCGGAGTAATCCATGAACTTTTTCTCGCAATCTTATTAGAATAGAAAAAATTATTTTTTCCAAAAGTTCCTAATCCTGCTCTAGCAGCAGATAATCGGTGGGGCATATTAAATGGAACTTTTGACTCAATTCCATTATCTCTTAGAAAACTACGAAATTTTTTGATTCTTTGATACAGTTGTCCTTTAGTCATACGATCGTCGTCTAAATAGGTTCGTCCGAAATGCCCCTCTAATTTCGTGGGAAACCTTTCTTTAAAGTATACCTCTATTAATACAACAATCGTTGCAGCATCAGGCATAAACTTTTTTGGATCTACTCCCTTGAAAATATCAGTCCCTTTACTTAGTAACCATGAATATTCATCTTTTCGCGAGATTAATATTTCTCTCTGTGATTCAAACGATTCAGCTGATGTAAATCCTATATCCTCAAAACCTAATTCCATTGCTTTGGTAACGATCTCTATTTTCTTCATTTTGTAGGAAAATTATCTCAGTATTTCTAAGTTACATTACAAAAGAACTTACTATTTTAATAATTTAGGTCTTGCTTTCCAATAGGTTTATTTTTCCTTACTCAAAAATAATTGTTTTATTATTACTAATAAACACTCTATCTTCGAACACAAGTTTTAATGCTTTTGAAAGAGTTATTATTTCTACTTCTCTTCCAGCTTGTTGCATATTTTTTACAGAATATTTATGATCCACGTGAATAACTTCTTGGACAATTATCGGTCCTCCATCCAATTCCCCATTAACAAAGTGAGAAGTCGCTCCGATAATTTTTACTCCACGTTTAAAGGCTTGAATGTAAGGTTTTGCTCCAACAAAAGCTGGTAAAAATGAATGATGAATGTTTATGATTCGATTTTTGAATTTTGCTACAAAATTTGGAGTTAAAATTCTCATATATTTAGCTAATACTATGTAATCATGGTTAAATTTTTCGAGTATCTTTAGAATTTCTTCTTCATGTTCTTCTCTGTTTTTATTTTGATTACTGAAATAATAAAATGGAATCTTAAACTTGCTGACTAACGATTCTAAATCGGGATAATTACTGATAACGGCAATAATTTCTGCATTTATTTCTTTATATTCATTTTTAATTAACAAATCTCCCAGACAATGATGTTCTCTAGTAACAAATACAATAATTTTCTTTTTTCTCTGTTTGATGAGATCAATATTGGCATTATCAGGTAAGACATCTCTCAACTGAGTAATTATAAGGTGTTCATTAACTTCTCCGGTGAATTCTGACCGCATAAAAAAATGATCGCTTTCTTCTTCAACAAATTCGCTGTTACTAATGATATTTAACCCGTTTTCATAAAGGACACCTGTAATTTTATAGATTAATCCTTTTTCATCGCTACAATCTACTAAAAGAATATAATTTTGCATTTGCATTTTTTACCAACTCTTATAGAATATATTTCTAAAGGAAAACTATTATTATTTTCTCTTTCGATTTTATTGGATTTGATGTATTTAACTTTAAAGTTTCACGCAAGGTTTACTCCGGAAACAGTGGCTTTAACTCATGTTCTCTCGCTTTTTTAATGGTTTTTTTTTGTTCTTCATTGCTAAGCTTCTTGTATCGCGTAGCAGCGTCTAACACTAACGGCCA
>Ga0255055_10002088_pt1 | contig 14215 bp, 11 predicted proteins | sample JV7_2_27_MG_FD_188633 | JGI IMG/M metagenome (GOLD analysis project Ga0255055, IMG submission 188633) | Seawater microbial communities from Jervis Inlet, British Columbia, Canada - JV7_2_27 | ecosystem: Environmental > Aquatic > Marine > Inlet | place: Canada: British Columbia | collected...
TTGGCACACCCCACCTCGTGATTCCGATCGAGACGATGCCGGAGCGGGAGATCGAGGCCCTGGCCGCGCCCATCCGATTCGACCCATCCCTGGGCGCTTCCGGAGCCAACGTGGATCTGGTGGTGCGTGACGGCTCCGCCGAGGTCTCGATCCGGACCTACGAGCGAGGAGTGGAAGCCGAAACGCTGGCGTGCGGCAGCGGCGCGATGGCCGCGGCTCTGGCCCTGCACGAGGCCGGGTTGACGGAGCGGATACTGACGCTCCACACCTGGAGCGGGGAGATCCTGGAGGTGACCCTTCTGGAGGACGGTGGCGGGACCGCGAGCGCGGAGGAACGCCGCAGGCCGATCCGACTGAAGGGACCCGCACGCCGGATTTTCGACGGCCGGTATCCGCTCCGTGAGCCGTAGGACCTCCCTCGCCAAGCCCGGCAATCCTGCCGATCCGGCTTCCCTCGCCCATCAGCGCGCCCTCGCCGATCAGCTGCTCGGGTGGTTTCGGCCCGACGATCGACAGGTTCCGTGGAGGCACTCCAGCGACGCCTATCGCGTCTGGGTCGGGGAGGTGATGGCCCAGCAGACGCAGATCGCCACGGTGCTCGGCTATTACGATCGCTTCCTGGCGCGATTCCCCACCCTCTCATCGTTGGCGGACGCCAGCCTCGACGAAGTCCTCAAGGCGTGGGAGGGGATGGGATACTATGGCCGGGCGCGAAACCTACGGTCCGCTGCGCGGGAGGTCATGGCGGCCTACGGAGGCCGGCTGCCGGAGGATCCGAAGAGGCTGCGGCAGCTTCCCGGGATCGGTCCGTACACGGCCGGCGCGATCGCCAGCCTGGCCTTTGGCCGCGATGAGCCAGCCGTCGACGGCAACGTGCGGCGCGTCCTCAGCCGTACCTTCGACATCGCTCGGCCCACGGCTCGACGCCTGGAAGCCGCCGCCCGGACGCTGATCGAGGCACGGCCGGGGCGCGCCAAAGCGCTCAATCAGGCGATGATGGACCTCGGCGCCGTGCTCTGCACCCCTCGAGCTCCCGACTGCGAGTCCTGCCCGCTCTCCACGCAATGCCTCGCGCTCGCCAGTGGCTCGGTTGCCGACCGCCCCCCGCCGGCCTCGCGCCGGCGGCTTCCGCACCAGACCGTCGGGGTAGGCGTCGTGTGGCGGGAAGGCAGGGTCCTCATCGCGCGGCGGCCACCGTCGGGGTTGCTCGGTGGGCTGTGGGAGTTTCCGGGCGGCAAGCTGGAATCGGGCGAATCGGCGGCGGCGGCGGTGAAGCGAGAGCTCATGGAGGAGGTCGGCGTCGAGGTGCGAGTGGGTGCTCTCATCGACCGGGTCGATCACGCGTACAGCCACTTCCGCGTCACCCTCCACTTCCACGAGGCCGAGTACCTCTCCGGCCGGGCACGTCCACGCGCCGCCTCCGAGGTCCGCTGGGTGGAGCCGGGAGCGCTCGGCGATTACGCCTTCCCCGCCGCCAGCCACACTATCGTCGACCGCCTGAGGTCGACGGGCCGCCAGGCTCGCCCCACTGGGACAGGCTCCTAGGCCAGGCCTCCGCTGAACGGCGAATCGTCCGCGCTGGGCCGACGCCGGGAGGGTAGTCGCTCGTAGCCCGAATCGGTTCGACTGATTCTCCGCTTCGCGTGCATGGCTTCAAGGACCAGCTCGCAGGCCGCGGCCACCTCCTCGGCCCCCGCATCTTCCGCCACGATGCCGGACGCCTCGACGAGCGGGAGCAATCCCGCCACGTTGGAGAAGCCCTCGACCAGCGCGCCGCCACGGCTCATCTCGGAGATCCGCAGCATGCCCCCCAGATCGAAGTACTCGATGACGGGCGCGGCATCCTCCTCCTGGAAGTACTCTTCGAACGTCGCCTCGCACGCTTCGGCGATCAGATCGGAGGCGATCCGCTCGGCTCCCTGGAGCTCGCCTTCGTACTCCAGCTCCAGCTTGCCGGTGATCGACGGCACCGCGGCGTAAATGTCGGCCGGGCGTACGGTCGCCCGCTCTTCCCCGAGCAGGAGCGCTCGTCGCTCGGCAGCCGATACCGCGTTCTCGGTCACCGTGATCGGCATCCGCTGGCTCACCCCGGAGCGCTGGTCCACTCGCTTGTCGGCCCGGGCGGCGAAGGCGACTCGCTCGACGATCTCCTTCACGAAGGCGGGCATCACCACTTCGATCTCGCGGTCGAGCCGCGCCTCCTGGCCAGTGATGGCGATGCCCGTACCCAGCTCCCGCGGATAGTGGGTGATCACCTCGGAGCCGACCCGGTCCTTCAGCGGCGTGATGATCTTGCCCCGGGCGGTATAGTCCTCGGGGTTCGCCGTGAAGACGAGCTGCACATCCAGAGGCAGGCGCACCGGGAAGCCCTTGATCTGCACGTCCCCTTCCTGCATGACGTTGAACAGGGCCACTTGCACCTTTCCGGCGAGGTCCGGCAGCTCGTTGAGCGCGAAGATGCCGCGGTTCGCACGCGGAAGCAGGCCGAAGTGGATGTTCAGCTCGTCGGACAGAACGTGCCCGCCTCGCGCGGCGCGGATCGGGTCCAGGTCGCCGATGAGGTCGGCCACGGTGACGTCGGGGGTCGCCAGCTTCTCCACGTATCTGCTGTCACGGCCGACCCAGCGCACCGGTGTATCGTCGCCCCGCTCCTCGACCCGCACTCGACCGAACCGGCTGATCGGAGCGACGGGGTCGTCGTTGACTTCCGACCCCTCGATGACCGGTATCTCGTCATCCAGAAGTCCCACGAGGGCGCGCAGGATCCGACTCTTCGCCTGTCCCCGGAGACCGAGCAGGATGAAGTTGTGGCGGGAGAGGATTGCATGGGCGATCCCCGGAATCACGCTCTCGTCGTAGCCGATGATCCCCGGAAACAGCGGGCCGCCTTCCTTCAGCCGGCGCCTCAGGTTGGCCCGCAGCTCTTCCTTGACCGGGCGAGGCGCGTATCCCGATCTCTTCAGCTCACCCAGCGTACGCGGCCGTTCCATCTCTCCTCCGGTCGTCAAGTTACGCACCCTCGGTTTCTACGGCGGACTGAGAGGGCCGTTCCGTTAACGCCAGGAGCCATAGCGCTGCCGCCGCCAGGAGCGCTGCTGCGGCGTGAAACGCCATCGTGTAACCCAGAGCGCCGAACGCCCACCCGCCCGCCGCCGGACCGACGACCCTCGCGAGCGCGCTGGCCGATTGGTTCACCCCCAGCACGCTCCCCTGGTCCGCGTCGTCCGCCCGACTGGACAGGATGCCGAGCAACGAGGGGTTGAAGAGCCCCCAACCCACGCCCAGAAGGGCGAGTGACGCCAGGATCCCGTTCGTGCCGGGGGCCCAGGGGAGGACGATGAGCGCGAGCACCACGACGGCGGTGCCGGATATCGCCGTGCGCCTCTCGCCCAGGCGCTGGACGACCGGACCGACAAGCCCGCCCTGAGTCACGGCCGACACCACACCGGCGAAGGCGAAGAAGGCGCCCGCCTCGGCGGCGCTCATCCCGATCGGGTTATCCAGCAGCAGCGGGAAGATGGTCGTGTAGGCGGCGATCCCGGTGTTGGCGAGAAGCGTGGCTCCGATCGGACCGCGAAAACGGTCGTCACCCAGCGTCCGGGCCAGGACGCGGAGCTGCTCGCCCGCTGCACGTACGCCCGAGGTCCGAGACGATCCGTCCGGCTTCACCCTCCTTTCGACCGGAAGCGATTCCGGAAGGAAGGCGATCGCCACCAACGCCGCCAGAAGGCTGAGTCCGGCGGCAACAAACCCGGGAAGGGCGTACCCCCAGCGGCTCATGAACCCGCCGATCGCAGGGCCGATGATGAACCCGATGCCGAAGGCGGCGCCGATGAGCCCCATCGCCTTCGCCCGACCTTCTTTCGGACTTCGATCGGCCACGTAGGCCTGGGCGACCGGTATCGTGGCTCCCATCACGCCACCCACGATGCGCGAGAGAAGGAGGACCCAGATGCTGCCGGCCAGCGCGAAGACGACGTACGACCCGGCGGTCCCGAGCAGTCCGAGGATCAGCGGCAGCCGGCGTCCGTGACGGTCCGAAATCCGGCCCCAGATCGGCGCGAAGACGAACTGCATCGCCGAGTAGGCGCCGATGATGCCTCCGACCGCGAGCGGGCTCGCCCCGAAGTCCGTGGCGAAGAACGGCAGGAGCGGCAGGACAATGCCGAAGCCGATGAGGTTGATGACGACGGTGAGGAAGACGACGCCCAACGAGAGGCCACGGCGGCCGCCACCCCCCGAACGCCGAGAAGTCAGAGCTCACCGCCCATGTCGAAGCCGGGCGACAGCAGCCCGCGCTCGGCCAGGTGAGCGAGGTGAGCTCGAACGGCGCCCTCGGCGGCCGATTCCAGCCCGGCCTGAAGCTCGGGGTAGACACGCCGCCTGATCGCATCCAACGACCTTGCTCCCGCCTCGAGGGCATCGCGGATCTGGCGCTCACGCTCGAGACGGTGGTGCCGATAGTCCTCCAGGAGCGCTCCCGCTTCGGCCACGGGGGGACCGTGTCCGGGCAGGATGCGCTCTGGTCTCAGAGAGATGAGACGACTGAGACTCGCCAGGTACGAGCTCATGTTTCCGTCCGGCGGCGCCACCAGGGTCGAGCCCTCTCCGAGCACCGTGTCCCCGGTGAACAGCCAGCGAGCCGGTTGCAGGCAGAAGCTCAGCGAGTCGGTCGAATGTCCCGGGGTCTCCACGACGTCGAGATGGGCCGAGCCACCGTCGACCTCCATTCGGTCGCCATCGCCGAGCGGTCGTCCCTCCAGCCCGATACGGGCGAGGGTCTGCGGCGACGCCGCCAGAGATGCTCCGAACTGCTCGGCCGCCCTTGAAGCCAGAGCCGCATGATCGTGGTGGGCATGGGTCAGGCAGACCCACTCCACGACGGCCTCCCCGACCAGCTCGACGAGCTGGTCGATGCCCTCCGGCCGATCCGGACCTGGATCCAACAAGACCGCCCGCCGAGCCCCGATCCTGTAACTGCGGGTGCCATCCAGCGTCAGCGGCCCCGGGTTGTCCGCCACCACCACGCCCACCTCCTCACCCAGCTCTCTGGCCGTCATCTCAGGAGAGCTACTCCAACACGACGGGGGCCGGGCGAACCCGTCCGGCTTCGAAGATCAGCTCGGCGAGGATCGGCTTCACCGTGCGCCCCTGAAAGGCGTGGAAGACCTCGTCCAACGAACCGAACCGGTCGAGAAGCAAGAGCGTGGTGCGGGTGGGAAAGAGCATCGGCAGGCGGCCGGCGGCAAAGCGTGCCAGCGCGTCGGCCGGGTCGAGCCAGGCGAACGCCGTGTGCTCGCGGGTCAGCTCCGGCTCTCCGCCTGCATGGCGAGCGAGGAAGAAGCGCGTGTCGTAGCGCCGGCTGAACTGCACGGGCGTGATCCAGCGTGAGAAGTAGACCACGGTGGACGCATCGAACCGGACGCCGCTCTCGGCCAGGAGCTCCACGAAGGTCAGCGACCCGTCGAGCAGGCTCTCTCGACGGGCTCGCGCGGCCATCAATGCCGCCGGCCACGCGTCGGCTGCGGCCGGCAGCAGGCCCGTCTCCTCGAAGGCCTCACGCAGAGCTGCGAACACCGCCTGCGGCTCGCCGGCCGGCCCACCCTCCACCCGGTCGATCGCCTCGGCTGAAGAGTCTTCCGGATCGACGGTACCGCCGGGGAAGACGTGGGCTCCGGCGGCGAAGCGGCTCTCGAGCGGCCGCTCCAGGAGAAGGACCTCGAAGCGACGGGTCGTGGAGCGGGCCACGCATATCGTGGCGGCCGGCCTGGGCTCGACCGGCGGTGAACCCGGCGGGATGTGGCCTCTCGCGAATTCCTCTTCCTCGATCGCGCGCTGCACGCGCTCCGCGTCCGGGAGCTCGCCGCCTACCACTCGCCTACCACTCGAGCAATTCCCCCGTCGCCAGCCCCGACAGGACCAGGAGCACGAGGAGCGAGGCGAGGACCATGACAAAACCGACCACGGGGATAAGGACGATGGCGGCTGCCCTGCCCGGAGTCGTCCGGTGGGCCTCCCGCAAGCCCATCACCAGGAGAACCAGTGACCAGACGGCACCCACCGCCGGTCCGAGGATCGGAGCCGCCGTGAAGACGGCTGGCCCAGCGCAGTAGCAGAAGACGCGCGCGGTGGCCCGCATGCCGCGCCGCGCCGGAGCCAGGATGAGCGCAAAGAGCTGCAGCACGAGAACGCCGAGGCCGAGGCCGATCAGGGCGGCGAAGGGCTCGAAGAAGAATTGCACGAGTGGAGCCAGCGGAGCTTCCGGGCGAAATGAGGCGGGAAGAAGCGGCGCATCGGTCGATCGCCACAGCAGCACGAAGAACGCGGAGGTGATCGATATCAGCAGGTAGTAGAGCAGCGGCCTGGCCAGAGAGCCTTCCCATGCGAGGCGGCGGAAGAAGGCGGCCGGCTGGAAGAGGCTGTCGCGCCACGTACGAAGGAGACTGGCGGGAAACGCCACGGAGGGATCTTCCCAGGCGACGCTTCGGGCCTGAATTGGATCGGGACGGGCGACCGCGGTTTCCGGCAGCCGGGTGCCGCAGAGCGGGCACTCGAACGTGCCATGGCCGGATTCGAAACCGCAGTGCGGGCAGATGGGCACGTGGACCTCGGCTGGTCCCGGCTGGCTCAGAGGATCCTCAGCGCTCGCTCGCCAGCCAGCGGTACAAGCCCCGCACGTTCAGCGCGAACCACTCCTCGTAGCCGCCCCACGACGCGTACTTGTCCAGGCTGATACGCTCGGCGGCCTCGTCTTCGCTCCACCCCGCGTCGAGCGCCTGCTGCACCGCGTCGCGCAGATCTCCGTAGTAGGCGATCTGGCGCTTCACGGCGTCGCGGTCTCCGACCGGCCCGTGCCCGAAGGCGATCCTCTCGAACTCGAGCTTGTCCAGCGCCTCGAGCGCCCGGAAGAACTCACGGAACTGGTGGCTGCCGAGGTCGCGGTATCCGACCCGATCGTTGGCCACGAAGTCCACGGCGAAAGCGATGCGCGCATCGGGTATGAGCCCGACGATCATGCTCGCCGTGTGGCTCGGGCCGAGGTAGACCAGGCGGACCTCTCGTCCCCCCGGCTTCAGGGTGAGGCGGCCGCTGAAGGTCACGTCGGGTGGCGGGAGGCTGGGATTCGCCGCCTCCAGGAGCGGCGCCAGTACGTTCTCGTGGCCGATGATCAGGGTTCGGCCGCCGAATATCGCTCGCAGCACACCGGCGCCCGAGGCATGGTCGGCGTGGTGGTGACTGTACACGATGGCGAGAAGCGGGACGCCGGGAGCCGCGGACCGGATCTCCTGGGCCAGGATGCGGGCCGCATCATCGGAGATCGGATCGAACGCGACGACGCCGTCGTCCGTGACGACGAACAACGTGTTGTAAGCTCCATAGCTGAACTGGAAGACCCCTTCCGCCAGCTCCGTCGTCGCCCACTCCGTCTCCTGGGCCGAGGCTTCCGTCACCGCGAGCAGGCCGCCCAGAACGCTCACCGCCAGAATCGCCGCTGCCAACGCCAGCCGCCTTCGCAACCGAATCTCCTTCCGTGCGACGCCGATCAATCCAGAAGCCTCAGTGGCATCACGAGGCAGAGGTAGTCGGAGTCACCCTCCGCGGGCTCCAACGTCGCCGCCCGCTCCGGAGCCTTGAAGCTCAACTTCACATCGTCATCCGACATGTAGCGCAGCACCTCGAGAAGGTAGGTGGCGTTGAAGCCGATTTCGAGTTCCTCCCCATCGTAGTCGACCGCCAGCTCGTCCTCGGCCTCGCCCAGGTCGGGCGTCTGCACGCGGAACTTCACCACGCCAGGCTCGAACAGCAGCCGCACCCGGTGGGTCTGGTCGCTCGCCACGACGGCCATCCGCCGGATGGCGGACTCCAGGCCGGCACGGTTCGCCACCACTTGCTTGTCGTTGTCCTTCGGTATGACCTGATCGAAATTCGGGTAGGGGCCCTCGATCAGGCGAGTGAAGACGGCCCGCCGCTCCGAGCGGAAGGCCAGGTGGTTCGCAGACCGGGCGATCTCCAGCTGCTCTTCGGCATCGAACAGCCGTTCCACCTGACCGAGCGCTTTCGGCGGCACGATCAGATCCGCCTCCGGGGCGCCCCCCTCGTGGAGGTCCTTGGTCATCAGGGCGAGCCGGTGTCCGTTCGTCGCCACCATCGTCGTCGACTCCGGCCGGAGCTGCCAGAGCACACCATTGAGGATCGGCCGGCTCTCCTCGGTGGACGCGGCGAACGAGGTGTGGGAGATCAGCTCCTGGAGCGCCTCGGCCGACATCTTCCAACTCTCCGAGAAGTCCACCTCTGGGAAGGTCGGGAACTCCCCTTCCGGGAGGCCATAGAGCTTGAATTTGCTCCGTCCACACTCGATTCGTATCTGATCCTGATCGGCAATCAAATGGACGGGAGCGTCTTCGAGCTCCCGGGTGATCTCCGAGAACTTCTTGGCCGGGACGGTCACGGCTCCCTCTACCTCCACCTCCGCATCGATCGTCACCTTGACGGAGATGTCCAAGTCGGTACCGCACAGCTGTACGGATTCCCCGTCCGCCCGCAGCAGGATATTCGAGAGCACCGGTAGCGTCGTCCGCGCCGGGATCGTGGCGGAGACGGCTCCCAAACCCTTCTGCAACTTCTCACGTGTAATGGACAGCTTCATTCGGAACCTCGTTGGTCGGGCGATGGAGAAGGTGGGGTAGTAGTTCTACTCCGCCTACCTGTAGAAATAAATCTTAGTAGTAGTAGTAGGGCGTGTTGGAAAGTGGAAAACCTCTCGCTGACAGCCCGAGCAGACCCGAGCGGTCCGCGATGATGGGTACGGCAGAAGTGTCGAATGTCGGGGGAAGCCGGTGGCGAAGAGGTAGGCTGATTCCACACCGGTGAGACGATGGCACTCTTCATCCACCCCGATCCGGGCTGGCTCCACTCCGTCTGCGGCATCTTTCTACAACCCGTGGGAAAAGCCGCTATGGTGGCCATCCGGCCGTCGATCCAGGTCAACTGGCCAGCGCTTCCTGAAGCTTCCGCACCCGGGACCGGAAGGTGGGATCGGCCGCCATCTCGGCCTCTACCTTGTTGACCGAGTGAATGACCGTCGAGTGGTCGCGCCCGCCGAAGATCGATCCGATGTCCGTATACGGCAGATCGAGGGTCGTCTTGATCAGGTACATGGCGATTTGGCGCGGCACGACCAGGGTACGTGTCCGGCGCTTGGACTTCATGTCGTCGACGGTCACGTTCCAGTGCTCGGCGGTCCGCTCGAGGATCTGCTCCGGCGTGGTCCGAACACGTTCGGCGTACGGTTCGGGCTCCGTGTCCAGCGCTTCGCGCGCCAGGTCCAGGTTGATCTCCCTGCGCGTGAGCGAGCTGAAGGCGAGCAGCTTGATGAGGGCCCCTTCGAGCTGCCGCACGGAGGTCTTCCTGATGCGGGCGATATACTCGATAACCTCTTCGTCCATGCACAGGCCGTCTTCCTCGGCCTTCTTCTGCAGGATGGCGATGCGCGTCTCGAAGTCGGGCGGCTTGATGTCGGTGACGAGTCCCCACTCGAAGCGCGAGACGAGGCGCTCCTGGAGCCCCGGGATCTCGGGCGGCGGTCGGTCCGACGTGATGACGATCTGCTTCTGGGCATCGTAGAGTGCGTTGAACGTATGGAAGAACTCTTCCTGCGTGCCCTCCTTGTTCCCCAGGAAGTGCACATCATCCACCAGGAGCACGTCGATCTTGCGATACCGCTGCCGGAAGTTGGCGGTTCGACCGCTCTGGATCGCGCCGATCATCTCGTTGGTGAACTGCTCGGATGTCGTGTAGACGACCCTGCGCTCAACGAAGCGATCGAGGATCGCGTGCCCGATCGCGTGCATCAGGTGAGTCTTGCCGAGCCCGGTATCGCCGTAGATGAAGAGCGGGTTGTACGCCGCGGCGGGTGCGTCCGCGACCCGGCGGCAGGCGGCCGTGGCGAGCTGATTGTGCCCTCCGATCACGAATCGATCGAATCGATAGCGGTCGTTCAGGCCGACGGCGGCGGGATCGGTTGGGTGCGGCGCGACCTCGTGACCGACGTCGTCCGCTTCCTCCTGGCCCGGGGGCTTTCCGCCAAGCTCCGGGAACTCAAGGCGCTCGTCCTGCCCATGGTGCTCGAAGCGGACCTGCAGGGGCCTTCCCAGCTCCCGTTCGGCCAACTCCCGCAGAAGTCCGCCGTACTTATCCTCGATCCACTCCACCGCGAACTTCGTCGGCGCGCCCACGACGAGGGTCTCGTCCGTGAGCGCGATCGCTTCCGTGGAGGCGAGCCAGGTCGCGAACGTCTGCTCCGGCAGCACCTCTTGGGAGGCTTGAGCGATGCGGGACCAGACCTGGGCGGCGGTTAGTTCCATCCGATGTCGTTTGCTACCTACCGGGAAGGCTCGGGGCCGGTCGATGATTCCGGGCCGACACCCAGGAGCGTCAACCTAGACGGACGGTTCGCGAGTTGTCAACGGCCATTCCGTCAGTAGCCCCGTGGCGCCGGATTGTTTGACAGTTCAGGCGGGCGAATCTAAACTTCTGGGCTTTCTTCCGGCGTGGAACACCCCCGCGAAACGCGGTTATACGGGGCCGCGACCTGCCGGACAAGCCGCGCGTGCGACGGCGCATGCGCCGTCCGGAGCTTTTACTCGAGCCACCAATTCCGAGCGCCATGCAACCGACGTACAGGAACCCCAGCAACAGGAAACGGCGGAAGGATCACGGCTTCCGGGCCCGAATGAAGACGAAGGCCGGCCGACGCGTCCTCTCCCGCCGCAGGAAGAAGGGCCGTGAGCGCCTGACCGTGAGCGACGAGTTCCGCCGCAAGCGGCGAAGTCGCTGACGCCCGCCCGTCCCCGGCGCACCCTCCCGCGCCGTCTCACATGAAGGACGAGAGATTTCCGCGCGCGGCGCGAATCGGCAGCGGCCGAGAGATCCGAGAGCTCATGCGACGGGGCCGTCGCTGCCGGCTCGGACCGATCGATCTGTTCGTGGGCCCGGCGGAAGAGGACCGACCGCGCGTGGGCGTCATCGTGCCGCGATACGGCCACAGCGCTGTGGAGCGAAACCGGCTTCGCAGGCGGGTCAGGGAGATCGCTCGTCGCGAGTGGCTCCCTGTTGCGTGGGGGCGGGGGCGCCATCTCGACGTGCTGATACGGGCGCGAAGAGAGGCGTACGACCACTCCTTCGACGAGCTGAGGGCAATCGTTCTCGAGAGTGTGGGGCGTCCATGCGGCGTGTGATCGTGGGTTTCATTCGGGCCTATCAGGTAGCGCTCTCGCCCCTGCTTCCCGGCGCCTGCCGGTTCACGCCCACGTGCTCCCAGTACGCACTGGAAGCCGTCACCGATCACGGGCCTCTAAGGGGGAGTTGGTTGGCGACGAGACGCCTTTTTCGCTGTCATCCCTTCGGCGGCTTCGGATACGACCCGGTGCCGCCGAGCGCCGAGCCTCCGGGAACCGGCGGTCGGGAACTGGTCGAAGGGCTCGTCGAGCCGGGGGTTGGGGACTGATGGAGCGACGGCTGTTGATCGCCATCGGCCTCATGCTCGGTGTGATCGCGCTCACCAACCTGGTCTTCCCGCCGCTGCGAACCGAGTCTCCCCAGGGAACCGCGGACACCGCCACCGTCGTCACGGATACAACTCGCTCCGGCGGCCTCGACCCGCTGGACGGTGCGCGGCAGGTCGGAGAGCCGTTGGAAGAGGCGCCGACAGAGCCCGTGGAGGATCGCCTCGCGGATCCGGGGCGGGACGCGCCCGCCGACACCATCCAGGTGGTTTCGCCGCTGTACCGTCTTCGGTTCGTGACACGTGGCGCGGCCCTGGTCTCGGCGCAGCTGTCGACCTACGGCTCATACGCTCCGGATGATCCCGAGTCCGTTCCGGTCGAGCTAGTGCGTCCAGGCGACCGGCTTCTGGGGTTCCGAGTGGCCGTGGGGCCGGACACGCTCGACCTGTCGGACCGGCCGTTCGAGGCGAGCGCCAGCGAGATCACCGTGTCGGAGGGTTCGCCGAGGGACTCTCTCACCTTCCACTACGTGATCGGCTCGACCGAGCGCGGACCGCTCGGCTTCAGAGTCACCTACCACTTCGACGCCACCCGGTATCTGATCGGCGTTCGTGGAGAGTTCGAGGGCGTGGGCGACCGCGGCTACACGATCGCCATGTCGTTGGGCGAGGGCCTTCGGACCAACGAAGCGTCCTCGAAAGAGGATTTCGGCCAACTCGCGTTGGCTACGAAAGGAAGAAGCGGCATTCAGAGCCACAGGCTCTCCTCCGTCGAGGATGGGGAGAGAGAGGCGGCCGAAGGGGGTCCCTTCGATTGGGTGGCGGTCAAGAACAAGTACTTCCTGATCGCCTACCTGGTGGCGGAGGGAAGCCCGGGCTTCGGGGGGGTGCTCCTCGACGGTCTCCCCGATGAGAACGCGGCCCGGATGACGGTCACGCTTCCGGTGCCCGCGGGATCGCCCGAGTTCTCCTTCGACGGCTACCTCGGACCGCAGGACTATGCGCGCCTGAAGGCGATCCACAACGACCTGCACAACGTGAACCCCGTGGGCTGGCGATGGCTGCAGCCGGTGATCCGGCCGCTGGTCGCGATCGTCATGGCGATCCTCACCTGGATGCACGGGGCCCTGGGGCTGGCGTGGGGCTGGGTGCTCATCCTCTTCGGCATCCTGATGCGGATTGTCCTCTTCCCGCTGTACCAGAAGTCGATGCGTGCACAGATGGCGCAGATGAGGGTGCAGCCGCTGATGAAGGACATTCGGGAAAAGTACAAGGACGAGCCGCAGCGCATGCAGCAGGAGATGATGCGGCTTTACAAGGAGCACAACGTCAACCCGCTGGCGGGCTGCCTGCCGATGATGCTCCCCTTCCCGGTCCTGATCACGCTCTTCTTCGTCTTCAGGAACACGATCGTGTTCCGAGGGGTCCCGTTCCTCTGGCTCCCCGATCTCTCTCTCAAGGACCCGTTCTACATCGTCCCTCTGCTCATGGGCGGCTCGATGTTCCTGCTAATGTGGATCGGCCAGCGTGGCATGGAGCAGACGGCGCAGACGAGGATGATGGGCTACGGGATGCCGATTATGTTCACGTTCCTGTTCGCCAACTTCCCGTCCGGGCTGAACCTCTACTACGCCACGAGCAACTTCGCCTCCCTCCCACAGCAGCTCTACATCGCTCGGGAGCGACAAAGGGCGAAGGGCGCGGGGCCGTCCGCGGATGAGAAGGGAACGGCCGCAGCGGAGAGCGAGCCCAAAGGACCGGCAGGCGCCGGCAAGGCCGGCGGCGGAAAAGCCGGGAAGAAGAGCGGCGCGGGAGGTCAAAAGAGGGGTGCCGGAAAGAAGCGAGGGTCCTCGAAGAAGAAGACTTCTTCCAGGCGATAGTCCGCGGCGGGCGCGGTCCGGGGAAGGAGAATGAAGGGACGAGACAGGCCTTTTCCGGCTGACACGATCGCCGCCATCTCGACGGCTCCGGGGAGAGCGGGGATCTCCGTCGTGCGCGTCAGTGGACCGGGCGCCCTGGCCGTGGCCGAGAAGCTGGGCATTCCCGAGCTTGCTCCGCTCCGAGCCACGCTGGCCCCTGTTTACCATCCTGAAGATGGTCGGATGGTCGACCGAGCCGTCCTCACCCTTCATCGCGCGCCTTCATCCTACACCGGCGAGGACCTCCTGGAGATCAGTGGGCACGGAGGCTTCCTCGTGCCCCAGCTGATCCTGGACGCGGCCTGCGCCGCCGGTGCCCGTCTGGCGAGGCCCGGCGAGTTCACGATGAGAGCCTTTCTCAACGGCAGAATGGACCTCGTTCAGGCCGAGGCGACGCTGGACCTCATCGATGCGCGATCCGAGGCGGCGCACAAGTCGGCTCTCTTCCAGCTCGAGCGAGGTCTCTCACGGCGGATCGAAGAGTTGCGGGACGAGGTGATCGGCCTCTTGGCGCTGCTCGCGTACGAGATCGACTTTCCGGAGGAGGACGACGGCCCCGTCCCGGAGTCGCGGATCGCGGAAGCGGCCGATTCACTGGTCAACGGCCTGCGCAAGCTTCTTCTGCACGCGCCGGAGGGCGAGATGGTGAGAGACGGAGCTCTTACCGTGATCGCAGGTCGGCCGAACGCCGGTAAGTCTAGTGTCTTCAACGCGTTGCTGGGTGAAGAGCGAGCGATCGTGACGGAAACTCCAGGAACGACGAGAGACGCGATAGAGGCGATCCTCAGCGTCG
>Ga0255055_10002089_pt1 | contig 14215 bp, 9 predicted proteins | sample JV7_2_27_MG_FD_188633 | JGI IMG/M metagenome (GOLD analysis project Ga0255055, IMG submission 188633) | Seawater microbial communities from Jervis Inlet, British Columbia, Canada - JV7_2_27 | ecosystem: Environmental > Aquatic > Marine > Inlet | place: Canada: British Columbia | collected...
AGAAATATCACCCAGGGGGGTTGCTGTACCATGAACATTGATATAATCCACCTGTTCAGGGGTCATGCTGGCATCTTTGAGGGCATTCTGCATAACCAGACGGGCACCTACTCCGTCCGGGTGTGGTGCCGTCAAATGGTATGCATCTGCAGACATGCCACAACCAGCCACTTCGGCATAAATTTTAGCTCCTCTCTTAACAGCATGCTCATATTCTTCGAGTACCAACGTCCCTGCACCTTCACCCATTACAAAACCATCCCTGGTCTTGTCGAAGGGACGGGAGGCCGTTTTATACTCATCATTATTGGTTGACATGGCCTGCATGGAATTGAAACCTCCAAAACCACTTTCGATTATGGTTGCTTCCGAACCGCCTGCAAAGAACATGTCAGCATATCCGATCCGGATATAGGTATAGGCGTCAATAATAGCATTGGTCGAGGATGCACAGGCTGATACCGTGGCAAAATTTGGCCCGCGGAATCCATATTTCATAGAGATATGACCTGCCGTTATGTCGGCAATCATCCGGGGGATGAAAAAGGGACTGAACCGGGGTGTTCCGTCACCTTCAAAAAAGTTTTGCAGCTCATTCTGGTAGGTAAGCATGCCTCCGATCCCGGAAGTATAAATTACTCCTACCCTGTCTCTATCCACACTTTCCAGGTCAAAGCCTGCATCCAGGAAAGCTTCTTCAGTCGCCACCATGGCGTATTGGGCAAATGGATCAAGTTTTCTCAGTTCCTTTCGCTCAAAATGCTCGCTGGCATCAAAACCTTTAACCTCACAGGCAAATTTGGTCTTGAATTTTTCTGCGTCAAAATTGGTGATCCAATCTGATCCACTTACCCCGTTTTTCAGACCTTTCCAAAACCCCTCTATATTGTTGCCAATAGGAGTCAAAGCACCAAGTCCGGTAATTACTACCCGTCTCAGTTCCATACCTGTAAGATTAAGTAAAAATTACTTAGCGTTATCTTCAATATACTTAATGGCCTCTCCAACAGTACTGATGCTCTCAGCCTGGTCGTCAGGGATTCCAATGTTGAATTCCTTTTCAAATTCCATGATCAGCTCAACTGTGTCAAGGGAATCAGCTCCCAGATCATTTGTGAAGCTAGCTTCAGCAGTGACTTCATTTTCGTCGACACCTAACTTATCTACGATGATAGCTTTTACTCTGGATGCAATGTCAGACATAGTTCTAGATTTTAATTAATTAATTAAGTTTATTTAAAAATAACGGAGCAAAGAAATGTAATTCTCCGACAAAAATAAAATATTTTGGCATTTTTCAGACATAAAATAGCCTAAAATGCTATATTTTAGAGACAGCTCACATATTATAAATCCCGGTATTGTCATGAAAAAAAAGATTGCAATTTTGGCCTCTGGCTCAGGAACAAATGCCCAAAAGATTATGTCTTATTTTCAACATCATGAGGTAGGGGAGGTAGCCCTTGTCTTATCAAATAAGCCTGATGCCTATGTACTAGAAAGGGCCAGGAAGTTTAACATAAACACCCATGTTTTCGATCGGGAACGATTTTACAACAGCACAGAAGTCCTTGATTTAATGATTGATACAGGGGTGTCACTGGTTGTGTTAGCCGGGTTTCTCTGGCTGGTGCCAACAGACTTGATCAGGGCCTTCCCGGACCGGATGATCAATATTCATCCTGCATTACTCCCAGATTATGGAGGGAAGGGAATGTACGGAAAATATGTGCACGAGGCAGTCATCAGGAATCAGGAAAAGGAATCCGGAATTTCCATTCATTATGTAAATGAGGTATACGATGATGGAAAAATAATCCGTCAGGAAAAATGCGAGGTAAAACCGGATGATACACCTGAATCACTGGCCCAACGGATCCATCTGCTGGAATACAAGTATTATCCACTGGTTATTGAGGAACTCCTGCAAGGGCTGGACTAGCTGCCTGTATCAATGAATCAGGAAAGGAAATATGGTCCAGTTTCCTGATGGTAAGGACCCTGATAGAATCATATGCCACAAGGTTCTCCTCTTTCACAGGTTCAACTGGTGGTGCCTTCACCTTCAGAGGATCAACTGGGTATCCATTCTTGTAGAAACGAAAGTCGAGGTGTGGGCCGGTGGATAAACCTGTACTGCCGACATAACCAATAATATCCCCCTGTTTTACATATACTCCGTTTTTTACACCCTTGCCATAGCGGCTTAAATGCAGATAGGCTGTTGCATAAACACTATTATGCTGGATTTTGATCATGTTACCATTTCCCTTGCTATAGCCTGTCTTGACGACTTTTCCGTCTCCAATGGCCAGTACCGGTGTACCAATGGGTGCCGCATAATCAATCCCGAGATGAGGCCTTCGTATTTTCAGGATGGGATGCAGGCGACTGTGGGAGTACCGGGAACTGATGCGTGAGTATCGTAATGGTGCCTTCAGAAAAGCCTTCCGGAGGCTGTTGCCCTCCTGGTCGAAAAATGATTCTAGCCCGTCCTGTATAAACGGGATGGCATAGAATTCATGGTTGGCATGATGAAAACAGGCTCCATGGATACGTCCTAAGCCAATATATGTTGAATCAACATAATGCTCATTAAAATCAATACTGAACCTGTCACCTGGTTGCAGCCCGAAAAAATCAATGGTCCATGCATAGATCTCTGAGAGCTCAAAAGCCAGCATTGGGTCCAGGTTATTATCCAGCATTGCATTCCACAGGGAAGATTCTATTACACCTGAAGTTTGCTTTGTCCTGATAACTATTTCTTTTTCATGACGCATGACATGCGTACTGTCAAGCAGGCTGAACAGAACATAATCCACAGGTGTATGCTCATATACGAAATATTGAACCGTATGTAAACTATCCGTTGAACAAAACAACTTGTAGGGCTTGCCACGTCGTATCTTCCTGAGGTTGAATACATCTTTTGAAGCTGCTGCCAGTTGGTGTATGGTTCTGCCATCAACACCAAACTCATTCAATATGATTGACAGAGTCTGGTCTCTTTTCACTGTTCCGGAAATAGAATAAAAAGAATCAACCGGCAGGCCATATTCCCTTATTACAATCTTCTCTTCTTTAAGACTGTCAGGTGATTCCTGGATCAGGATGCCTTCTCCGAGTTCTGCAGGTTTGGTGATAAAGATGACCGTGATGGTGATGGCACCTGCCAACAGAATGAGCAACAATATAGGGATAATCTTACGCACGTTTCTATCTCAATTTCAGATCACAATATTTATGATCCTTCCTTTTACGACAATGATCTTCTTAGGTTCCCCTCCATTCAGCCATTTGGCGGCAGATTCATGGTCCAGCACCTGCTGCCTGACCTCATCATCCGGCATGGAAAGGGGCAGTTCCAGTTTAAATCTCAGCTTTCCATTAAAGGAGACCGGGTATTCAAAAACATCTTCTTTCAGGTACTCCTCATTGTAATCAGGAAACGGCTGGTTGGCAATGGTTGGGGGTTCACTGTGTATGCTCCATATTTCTTCAGCCAGATGGGGTGCAAAAGGGGCAAGCACCCTTGCAAAGGTAGTTGCAGATTGTTTATTCACCTTGCCTTTTTTTATACAATTGTTGGTAAAGATCATCATCTGGGATATGGCTGTATTGAAACGCAATCCTTCAATATCCTGTTGTACTTTTTTTATCGTCTGATGCAAGGATTTGATGATTCCGGAGTCTTCCTCATCCCGGTGGATGTTTTTCAACTCAGCAAAAAACCTGTATGCCCTGCCAAGGAATCCAAATACCCCTTTGACCCCCAGTTCGGTCCAGGGTTTGGTAGCTTCCAGGGGTCCCATGAACATCTCATAAAGCCGAAGGGAATCTGCCCCGTAATGTTGAACTACATCATCGGGATTGATGACGTTTTTGAGGGACTTGGACATCTTGGCCACGATTTGTTTTAATTCTTCCCCGGTCTGTGAATGGAAATACTTTCCATTCTTTTCTGTGACCAGGTCACTGGTTACTTTGGCACCTGTCGCTGATTCATACGCAAATGCCAGTATCATTCCCTGGTTGAACAGACGGGTAAAGGGCTCATCAGTAGAGACGATCCCAAGGTCATATAACACCTTATGCCAGAATCTGCTGTAGAGTAGGTGCAGGACGGCATGCTCGGCACCACCAATATACTGATCCACGGGCATCCAGTATTTTTCAGCCTCCGCTGAAAAAGGTTCTTCATCATTGCGGGCATCCGTATACCGCAGGTAATACCAGCAGGAACCGGCCCATTGGGGCATGGTATTAGTCTCGCGGCGTCCCTTCCGGCCGCTGCCATCTGTTACTAAGAGCCAGTCCCCTGCATTTGCAAGAGGGGATTCCCCGTTATCTCCAGGTGTGTAGTTATCCAGTTCTGGCAGTTCAAGTGGCAAGGCCTGGTCATTCATCACCTCGATCGCTCCGTCTTCCCAGTGAATCACCGGAAAAGGTTCACCCCAATACCGCTGCCGGCTGAAAAGCCAGTCCCTCATCTTGTAATTCACCATCTCCGTCCCAAGACCCTTCTCCTCCAGCCAGGTGATAGTTTTGCGGATCCCTTCCTTCTTCCTCAGGCCGTTGATGTCCAGTCCACTGAATGAGTTAGCGGAATTAATAAAAACGCCATCCTCTTCCCAGCATTCTTCACCCTTCACTACCCGTGCCCGGGTTTCTTTATCTGCCTCATCAGGATCCAGGATGGGTTTGATAGGAATATTGAATTCAGTGGCAAATTCAAAATCCCTCATATCATTGGATGGCACGGCCATGATAGCACCTGTACCGTACCCCATCAGGACATAATCAGCCACCCAGATGGGGATCTTTTCTCCATTTACGGGGTTGATGGCATAGCTGCCGGTGAATTCCCCCGTTTTCTCTTTGGCCAGGTCAGTCCGGTCCAGGTCTGATTTCAATGCAGCCTTTTTTCTGTAGGCTGTGACATCATCTTTTTTTTCTTCCGTTGTGATCTGTTCCACCAGCTCATGTTCCGGTGCCAGCACCATATAGGTAGCACCGAAGAGGGTATCCGGACGGGTAGTAAATACCCGTATGATATTGTCATGTCCTTCGAACTGAAAGTCCACCTCCGCACCGATCGATTTCCCGATCCAGTTCCGTTGCATATCCTTAATGCCTTCAGGCCAATCCACGTTTTCGAGTCCTGCAAGCAACCTTTCTGCATAATGTGGGATCCTCAGCATCCATTGTTTCAGATTTTTCTTGACCACAGGGTTCCCACATTTTTCATGGGTTCCATCGGTCAGCACTTCTTCATTGGAACATACGATCCTGTCATGTTCGCAGTACCATACCTGTGCATTATCAAAATAAGCCAGCCTCCTGCTGTTAATATAATTTCTGACGGCCCTTTCTCCCTCCTGACGGATATCATCCGGTACAATGAGCTCATCGATGGGTCTTCCTTTCTGCAGGTCTTTATCAAACCAGGTATTATACAGTCGTATGAATATCCACTGGGTCCACTTGAAATATTCAGGATCGGTGGTATTAACCTCTCTCTCCCAGTCATATGCCAGTCCCAGTGACTTGATCTGCCTCCGGAAAGTATCACAGTTCTGATTGGTGGTGATGGCCGGGTGGGTACCAGTCTCCATAGCATACTGCTCTGCCGGCAGACCGAAGGCATCCCAGCCCATTGGATGAAGGACATTATAACCTTTCATCCGTTTATAGCGGGCCACGATATCAGTAGCCGTATAACCCTCAGGATGGCCTACATGCAGCCCGCTCCCTGAAGGGTAAGGAAACATGTCCAGGATATAATACTTGGGTTTGGAATGATCTATCTCTACTTTGAAGGTCTTGTTCTCCTCCCAGTACTGCTGCCACCGCTTCTCTATATCTGTGAAATTATAATCCATAAATTGCTATGCTTCAATATAAGAGGTACAAAAGTAAAAAACTTAAGCAGAAGAACATACTATGCCAAAAGCTATTTTTTTCTAAATTTGCAGGGCAAAATCCATATGTGGTTTTGGTATATATGTGCGCACACTGCACACTCACACGACACACTCCTGCTTTCATGGTCCCGTAGTTCAATTGGATAGAATGCCAGATTCCGGTTCTGGTGGTTGTGGGTTCGAGTCCCGCCGGGATCACCATCGGTCATTAAAATCCCTGTAAGTCATTGCAGGGATTTTATTCATTCTATCACTTCTCCATGCAATTTGATCCATACCTGGCTTCTTCTTATCAAATCTGATATTTTTTAACTATCTGGTTTTGAAACATTGTCCCCCTCAATTTCGTATGTGAACTCACAACTAGACAGGATATAGGAATACCAAATACTAATTAATTCTAATTCAAAATTTATGATGGAAAATTTACGATTATCATTAAAAGCCCTGTTTGTGCTTTCATTAATATTATTTGTAAGCATGAATGGATTTGCTCAGAACCAATTTGAAACCCGGATCAATGAATCCGCCGGTGATGCGGAAGAAAACGGTCCCACATCAACTACTCCGGGTGAAATCTACTTTATCAGTGCAATAAATTTGGTTTATGATACGCTGGGCCCCAAAAAACGGGGACAACAAACCGTGGGTTTGAGATTCACGGACGTTGAAATACCCCAGGATGCGCTGATCCTCAATGCATATATTCAGTTTGATTCATGGACAGCCGCGACAGATTCCACGAGCGTTTATATATGGACTGAAGACTCGGAGAATGCTCCGCCCATTGCTGACATTGATTATAACATTTCATCGAGGGTGAAAACGGCGGGTTCTGTAGCCTGGATCGATATTCCTGACTGGATCGGTGGCCTGGAAGGGCCGGACCAGCAGACGCCTGAATTAGCATCCATCATTCAGCCCGTCGTTGATAAGACCGGATGGATTGCCGGGAACAATATGTGTTTCATTATCGAGGGTTTTGGCCTCAGGCTGGCAACATCCTGGGACCTGAATTCCGACAAAGCGCCAAAACTGGTGGTGGACTTTGGTGCAAAGATATCCGAGACAGTCTGTGACAGTTATACATCCCCGAGCGGAAAGATCTGGACTACCTCTGGCTCTCACTTCGACACCATCCCTAATTCGTTTGGAGGGGACAGCATCATACTGGTTGATCTAACCGTGCTTGAGAGCAGCACTTCATCCATTACAGAAACCGTATGTGACAGCTATACGTCACCAAGTGGCAAAGTATGGACAGTTACCGGAACCTATATGGATACCATTCCGAATGCAGCTGGCTGTGACAGTGTTATTACGGTTGATCTGACGGTAAATAACAGCTCTGCATCCGGCATCTCCGTGACAGCATGTGACAGTTACCTTTCACCGAGTGGTAAAACATGGACCACTTCAGGCATATATATGGATACCATTCCGAATGCAGCTGGCTGTGACAGTGTTATTACGGTTGATCTGACGGTAAATAATACTTCCTCTTCAACCATAACCGAAACGGTATGTGACAGCTATATTTCCCCAAGCGGCAAAACCTGGACCACCACGGGGACTTACCTGGATACCATTCCGAATGCTGCAGGCTGTGACAGTGTTATTACAGTGGAGTTGACGGTAAACAACAGCTCAACTTCCACTATTACCGAAACAGTTTGCGGAAGTTACACCTCACCAAGCGGCAAAATATGGACCACTTCGGGAACTTACCTGGATACCATTCCAAATGCCATAGGCTGTGACAGTGTGATTACGGTAGAACTAACGGTGAATAGCAGCTCAGCATCCAGCCTTACTGAAACAGCATGCGATAGTTACACATCGCCAAGTGGTAAAACCTGGACCACATCGGGAATCTATATGGATACTATTCCGAATGCAGCAGGATGTGATAGTGTTATTACTATAGATCTTACGGTAAGCCAGTCATCTGCTGTAGAGATCCATGATACCATATGTAATGGCTCAAGCTACTCATTCGGTGGGACAGAGATCACGGAAACAGGTCAGTACACTGACAGCCTGACCAATGTGTCGGGTTGCGATAGTGTAGTCGTTCTCAATCTTATGGTCCATTCCATTGATACAAGCATTACAGTATCCGGTGAGAATGTATTAACGGCCAACGAGACGGATGCACAGTACCAGTGGCTCCAAGACAATAGCATTGTAGACGGTGCAACAGCACAAAGCTATACGGTTACTGAAACCGGTTCCTATGCAGTTGTAATAACAAAGAATGACTGTGTTGATACCTCAGGCGTTTACAATATACAAATAGTCACTGGTGTATCAGATATTTCATTTGGATCCCATATTGCCGTTTATCCCAATCCAACCAAAGGTGCTGTTACCGTGGATCTGGGTGCTGAATACCAGGACATCTACATCAGGCTCTATACAATCTCCGGTAAGCTGGTTTCCATCAATGAATACAAATCACGCAGAGAAATAGAATATCAAATCGATGGAGAACAAGGCGTGTATTTCTTACATATCAGCTCAGGAGAAGGAAAGCAGGCAAGGATACAGGTCATGAAGGAATGATGCCATAATACACTAAATATTACTCTGTTTAAGAAGCCGGGAGGATCGCTTTAGATCTCCCCGGCTTTTTTTATCACCATCCATTTCCTTCTCCTGAACAATTCCAGAGAATCAATGTCCTGGAGGGGAATAATACCCGACATGTCAATGCACTTTTTAGTCGTACAATAGAAAGCAACTGACGTAAGCCACAGTGTTCATTTGCGATTGATCCCAGTTCTCCATGAAAAAATAATATTTGGTACATATATAGATATTTATGATTTTTGTATCTTAAAGTTTGATTTATTTTTATTATAATTGAAACTACCATTTATTGAAATCACTCATGAAACACAAAAGAATCCTTATTGTAGCGGGTCTTTTTATGATCCTGCCAGCCATTTGCATGGCTCAATACAATCCTGACAGCCAGGATGATATTTCAAAAAACCTGAGCAAGAAAAGCTATTCGCCTTATGCCGGCCGTAACTTTCCTGCCCATGTTTACTGGGGTGATACCCACCTGCACACCGGTCTTTCGATGGATGCCGGGGCTTTTGGGAACCGAACGGGGCCCATTGAAGCCTACCGTTTTGCAATGGGGGAAGAGATTACCGCTTCCGGTGGGATGACAGTAAAATTATCTCGCCCGCTGGATTTTCTCGTCGTAGCTGACCACTCCGACAACATGGGGTTTTTCCCTGATCTCTTTGAAGGGGCACCGCACATCCTTGCAGACCCTACAGGCAAGGACTGGTATGAGCGTATACAGGATGGCAAAGGTGTCGAGGTTGCCCTGGAGCTTATAGGATTATTTTCCCAGGGGCAGTTTCCAGAGGGATTAATGTACTGGCCAGATTCGAAACCTTATAAGATGACCTGGGAAAATACAATTAAAGCTGCCGAGCAGTATAATGATCCGGGGAGGTTTACTGCTTTTATAGGATATGAATGGACTTCACTTGTCCAGGGAGGCAATATGCATCGTGTGGTCATCTACCGAAACGGAGGGGACATGGCCATTCAAATGGTCCCTTACACCACCATTCCCCCTCAGGGAAGCATCAACCCCCGTGATCTTTGGAAATGGTTGAGTACATATGAGAATAAGACGGGTGGAGATGTCCTCGCCATTGCACATAATGGTAATTTATCTAACGGGATTATGTTTCCACTGGATGCTCAATATGATGGAAAAGAACTTGATGTTGAATATGTTAATACACGAAATGCCTGGGAACCCTTATATGAAGCTACCCAGATAAAGGGAGACGGGGAAACCCACCCTTTTCTATCACCGAACGATGAATTCGCGGATTATGAAACCTGGGATTTAGGCAATCTGGATGCATCAGAAGCCAAAACAGATGAAATGTTACCAGGGGAATATGCCCGTGAAGCGCTAAAAAGGGGACTTGCTATTGAAGAGCGGGTTGGCACAAATCCTTATAAATTTGGAATGATAGGATCGACTGACAGCCATACTTCATTGGCCACTGCCCAGGAAGATAACTTTTTCGGAAAGCATACAGGTGCCGAACCAAATGCAAGCCGGATGACCCATCCTTTCATGGAAACTGATGTTGGAACCCTTATGGGATGGGATATGGTCGCCTCAGGTCTTGCAGCAGTTTGGGCCAAGGAGAACACACGTGAAGCCTTGTTCGATGCCATGGAACGCAAAGAGGTGTATGCGACGACAGGATCCAGGATGACTGTCCGCTTTTTCGGAGGCTGGGATTTTACCACTGAGGATGCAAATAGCCGCCTTCCTGCTGATGTGGGATACAAGAAAGGGGTTCCCATGGGAGGAGACCTTTCGAAAAATACCTCAGGAAAGGCGCCTTCCTTCCTGGTAGCTGCCCGTTCCGATCCCTACAGCGGAAATCTAGACCGGATCCAGATCATAAAGGGCTGGCTGGGCAAGGACGGCAAGACCTACGAAAAAGTATTCGATGTGGTCTGGTCAGGTGACAGGAAACCTGGAAAAAACGGAAAACTGCCGGCTGTGGGTAATACTGTTGATGTCAAAAATGCTACATGGACCAATACCATAGGTGTCCCGGAATTAATCACCGTCTGGAAGGATCCGGATTTTGACCCTGCACAGAAGGCCTTCTATTATGCGAGGGTAATTGAAATCCCGACGCCTAGATGGACTGCTTACGATAGCAAATACTTTAAAGTCGAACTGCCCGATGAAGTCGAGATGATCACCCAGGAACGTGCTTATACTTCTCCTATCTGGTATACACCATCAAAATAATTTAAATAAGAACCTAATATCAAAATCATGAAATCACTACCAAGGATTTTAGCAGCAATTTTTATTCTGACAACTTTCAGTTATATGGGATTCACCCAGGAACGGCAGGTCGGAGAAATGAAACTTACGGATGAGGATGCCACGGAAGCTTTTAAGAAGCGAAGGTATTCACCTTATGCCGGGCGCCACTTTCCTACAAATGTTTATTGGGGGGACACTCACCTGCATACTGGCAATTCACTGGATGCCAGGGCTTTCGGCGCAACACTTGGCCCCGAGGAGGCTTACCGACTGGCACGGGGAGAGGAAATTATGGCTACACATGGTGAACCCGTTAAACTTTCCAGGCCCCTGGACTGGTTGGTTGTTGCAGATCACTCGGATGGCATGGGAGCCATGAATGAAATTGTCGCCGGGAATGTGGAGCTTTTAAAAGATCCGGTCGTGAGGGACTGGTATAACCGGGTAAACGAAGGAGGCCAGACTGCCCTGATGGCCACCATGGATATAATAAATAGCTTTGCCCTGGGCAAAATTCCCGAAGTTCTTCAAGATGAGGATTTCAGCCAGAGCATCTGGGATGATTATATCGAAATAGCCGAAAAGTACAATGAGCCGGGTAAATTTACCTCCATCATCGGTTATGAGTGGACATCTACCGAAAACGGAAATAACCTGCACCGGAATGTACTTTACAGGGACGGAGGAGACAAGGCAGGTCAAATGATACCTTATACAACCGCAGCAAGTTTCAATCCGGAAGATCTGTGGAAATGGATGCAGAACTACGAGGATAAGACAGGTGGACGGGTACTGACACTGGCCCATAATGGTAACCTGTCCAATGGCATAATGTTCCCTGTGGAGACCAATCCAGCCACCGGGGACCCACTGACAGGTGAATATGCAAGTACCAGGGCAAAGTGGGAACCCATGTATGAGGTAACACAAATCAAAGGGGATGGCGAGACCCACCCCTTTCTTTCTCCCGATGATGAATTTGCAGATTATGAAACCTGGGAAAAAGGCAACCTCAATCTCAGTGTTCCCAAAGAAAAAGAGATGTTGCAGTATGAGTACGCACGTGAGGCCTTAAAAAACGGGTTGAAGCTTGAAGACAAATTAGGGACCAATCCCTACAAGTTCGGGATGATAGGATCGACAGATTCCCATACCGCTTTGCCCACAGCTGAGGAAGAAAATTTCTTTGGAAAGCATTCCGGCAATGAACCCAGTCCACACCGGGCAGAAGGCATTGTCGGGGAATTTGAGGGAAGAGTATACTGGGACTGGGAATTGGTTGCCTCCGGTTATGCAGCTGTCTGGGCAACTGAAAATACAAGAGAGGCCCTTTTTGATGCTATGATGCGGAAAGAGGTATATGCTACTACGGGCCCCAGGATTCTTGTTCGCTTTTTTGGGGGATGGGAGTTCACTTCGGAAGATGCTCAGAACAGGCTTCCCGCAGAGACAGGTTATACCAAAGGCGTTCCTATGGGAGGTGATCTCTTTGAGGCACCTGCAGGTAAATCCCCTACATTCCTGATTGGAGCTTTAAAGGATCCTTATAGTGGAAACCTCGACAGAATTCAGATAGTCAAGGGGTGGATGGATAATATGGGCAAAACCTATGAGAAAGTATATAATGTGGCCTGGGGTGATGCGGATAAGCGTAAAATCGATAAGAATGGAATAATTCCTGATGTAGGGAATACTGTGAATGTAGCAAACGCTACCTGGTCGAATTCAATTGGTGATGCTGAATTATTGACCGTATGGGAAGATCCTGATTTCGATCCTGCAGTAATGGCTTTTTATTATGCAAGGGTAATAGAGATACCTACCCCCCGGTGGACAGCCTATGATGCTAAACGGTTTAACGTTAAGATGCCTGATGAGTCACCCATGATCACCACGGAAAGGGCTTATACATCACCAATCTGGTATAATCCGGAATAATGCCATAAATGGAATAAAGGATCTGGGAGTATGAGGAGGTTTATCATATTGAGACCATCGATGAGAAAAGGATATACTGAAGCTTTAGAATGACACATCCCACTGCAAGCGAAATCTCCATCCTGGACGAGTAATGTCGTTTTCTTCCAGATCTATGAAAGAGACCTCTGAGGAGAGTTTATTAGTATGTCCTTTAAAAAACCAGTTCAGGCTGATTGTGAACTCCTTTTCACTATATTGTGCTGCATTCAAATCAGGGAAGCGCAGATAAGGAAGGTACAAGGCATAGCGTGCCGCTAATTCAAGTTGTTCCGGGAATTTCTTGATATAGGTAACAGGGAAGGAGCCCAATTGAAAATAATTTCCAGTCAGGGTCCTGGAAGTGTTGTCAAGCCTATCGTTGATCCGTTTCCAATGGAATTCTTGTTGCCATGAGAATCCACTCTTCTTGAAAGCTGTCTCAACAAAGAACTGGTTCACCCTGTATTGTCCCGGTTCACTTGGATCCTCATAGCCACGCAGCTGTCCGCCTCCACTCTGGGAGAACCTGGTAAACTGGCTCTGGTTGGTTACTACTCCACCGGCCAGGTATCCCCTCCATTCTGGCAGCTGGTTTATATCAGAAGATACAAAGCTCATTTCTTCACCAAACATATTCCACTGGCCCCTGAATTTCCACATTAATTTGTCATCCTCGGGAACAAATTGCCCCCTTCCGGTCCCGGAAAACACCGCCAGCCAATAGCTGAAATTCAATGCCCCCTTTTCACTTAGATTTCCAAACACCGTTAGCCCAGTTTGCCGGTCAATGGTAAAAGGCCTTGTAAGTATGGACCGATCGGCTGTTTGAAGCCTGCCAGATGAAACAATCCGTTCTGTATTATACCTTGCCTTATACTGCCCGACCTGGATCCTGATGGCCTTATTGAATGAATAGATGGCCCAAAAATCCAGGAGACTTGAAGCAGCTAATTCATATTCCATGTAATATTTAAGCTTAGGGGTAAAAGCATGCCCCCCAATTTTTACCCTTGCCCGTCTTATTTGCAAAATATGCTGTTTCTCGTTGTTAAAGTCCTCCAGGGAGAGGGGATCCTGTTCAAAAGGATAGGAATAGCGTAGTTGTAATCTAAGTTGAAAATCCGTTACATATTTGCCATTAGCTGATTCCAGGTGCCAGCCTTTGTCACCGTAATAGATTTTAGGCTGGACCTCAAGGGAATCGGTCTGGCCTAGAACTGGATCAATGAATGACTGGTTTACCAGAAATACGATGATGTATATGATTGCTTTTCTACCTTGCATACAATGATAAAGATAATACTAGCTCGATAATACCCAATCAGAATCGAGAGACTTAAAAATATTGTATATTTCAATATAATAACAATTCAAGATGAAATTGAATACCAGAAATACATTAATAAGTCCTCTGAGGTGTTACATAAGTATAAGGGCAGGTATCTGGTTGTGGAAAATTGGTATCTTTAAACATGTTGAATTAATCCGTTTTATT
>Ga0255055_10002090_pt1 | contig 14213 bp, 9 predicted proteins | sample JV7_2_27_MG_FD_188633 | JGI IMG/M metagenome (GOLD analysis project Ga0255055, IMG submission 188633) | Seawater microbial communities from Jervis Inlet, British Columbia, Canada - JV7_2_27 | ecosystem: Environmental > Aquatic > Marine > Inlet | place: Canada: British Columbia | collected...
CGCACTCCGGGAACTGGGAAAAGGCAAAGCCGCCGTTGAGGGCGATAAAGATCAACTGCTGGCCGATCAGCAAAAACTGCTGGGTGAACTGGGAAAAAGCAAGGCCGCGCTCCGGGAACTGGGAAAAGGCAAGGCCGCCGTTGAGGGTGATAAAGACAAGCTGCTAGCCGATCAGCAAAAACTGCTGGGTGAACTGGGAAAAAGCAAGGCCGCGCTGCAAGAATTGGAAAAAGGTAAGGCTGCTGCTGAGGGCGATAAAGATAAACTGCTGGCCGATCAGCAAAAACTGCTGGGTGAGCTCGGAAAAAGCAAAGCCGCACTTCGGGAACTGGGAAAAGGCAAGGCCGCCGTTGAGGGTGATAAAGAAAGACTTATAGCCTCCCAGCAGGCTTTACAGAAGGAACTGGGTAAAACCAAAGAAAAACTGGGTGAACTGCAAGAAGGCCGGAAGGCGGCCAAAGGTGAAAAAGAAAAACTGTTGGCTGATCAAGAAAAGCTTCAGAGAAAACTCGCCGATTTTCAAGCCAAGGAACAACTCCGTGATAACATCATTTCAAGCCTTAAGGAAAATTTTAACCGGCATGGTATTACTGCCGATATCGACGAAGCCACCGGTGAAGTCACCTTGCCTTTTGACCAGGCCTATTTTGATTTCGATAGTGATAATTTAAAACCGGAGATGAAACAGTATTTGGAAAAGATAATTCCAGTTTATACCAAGAGTATTTTTAGCGAAGGCGATATCAACAAATACATTAGATCCATAGAAGTCGTTGGATCTGCATCACCGATTTATCTGGGAAAATACGTCAACCCTCACAGTCTTTCAAAGGAATCACGCACGGCTTTAAACTATAACATGGATCTCAGCTATAGAAGGGCCCGATCAATATTTATGTACATATTAAACAGACGAAATATGCAATACGACCATCAGCAGGATCTTATGGTATACCTAAAAGTAACCGGCCGCAGTTATTTGGGCGCTGCTCCACTGAAAGAGCTGCCAAAAGAAAGTATAAATATGGATGAATTCTGCAGCAAGTATGACTGTGAAAAATTACAAAGTGCCGTTATTCGATTTAACTTAACAGATTAGGAGGAATTTCAATGGGTGAAATTATCAATAATATAGTAACTACCTTAATCGCATATGGCGCTGATAATTTGATGCCAATTTTGATATTCGTATTCTTTATTGGGGCCATATTAAAATTTCTGATGTATTACCTTCTGAAATCCGAATATAATTTTTCTTCCGCCTTCGAAACACGAACCCATCGTTTTCTCAATAAAGAATACCCCGAGGATAAAAAGCTCAATAAATTCAACGAAGTTGTCGGGTTTATCTTAAATAAGACGTTTGACGAGTCCTATACCGCCCGGAAGCTTTTTCGAAAGAGAAAAGAGGATTCGAGGGTAGTAGCGTTAAACCGAATGTTTCTAATTGAAACAGGGGCTAAATCTTTAATTGACGACACGCTCAAGCAGACAAAATATCATGATTCCGGCCGAGAGCCTGATTTTGAAAGTATCTCAAAATACGCTTTTAATTCAAATCCCTATTTCAATAAGTTGTGGGGATTTATTCCAATTGGACTGATGAATAATGTGTTTTCACGCTTACCGAGTTTATTTATTATCGGTGGAATTTTCGGGACCTTTTTAGGTATTAGCAAAGGGCTTCCGGCTTTAAAAGCGATGGATCCCGGTAACATTGCGGCAGCCCAGGCGACCCTGGAGAACTTTCTTGAAAGTATGACCCTTGCCATGTACAGTTCTGTGGTCGGTATATTCTTATCGGTTTGTTTTACATTAATGAACACATTTATGTCATTTAACAGTATGTACTTGAGTCTGATTGATCGGTTTACCCAATCATTAGAGCTGCTTTGGAAAGAAACTAGCTCGGTCTAGTTTTGTATACCGCAAATGCAAAAGTAATTTTCCCGGAAAGTTTCAAAAGTAACGCATCTTTTTGATTCAAGCGGTTGGGTCGACCAAGATTTAACCCAATTCCGGTAATCGACGAAGAGAAAAGACTGTAAATAAGGGAGGAAAAGATGACCAAACAAGAGGGACCGGAGGTATTTATAAATAACGAAACCAGCCCAAAACCTGAAGTCATATGCACTGAGACTTCGGCTTACAGGAATGAGATTATTGATACCATCCACATGTATCAAGAGAAATTAAAAGACCAAAGTATAGACAAAAATAAGATAAAAAACCGCCTCAAACTCTTACAGATGAAAGAAAAAGTATTCGAAACCAAAAATCTGCCTGAGATTGAAAAAGAATTGTGGGCCATGGCGGTCGACATTGAAGAGCCGACCTCTCGAATGCAGCGAAACATTTCACTCGTTATTATTTTATACACCTGTGTTGCGTTTTCCAGCTTTATTGTGCTTACCGTCACGGATGCTATTATGTTACCCAGTTTTAACATTCCATACTCTGTTTTGTTGATGGGATTGATTGGCAGTCTTGTGAGTATGTATGTAAAACTGCCAAACAGCCGGGCAAGAGAAGAAATAAGTTATGATTCAATGCTTTGGTTTATCATCAGTCCGCCGGTAGCCGTCATTATGGCCGGGATTTGTTTCGGTATCGTCCAGATTTTCCTTCCTGTATTTGATATTCAATTTTCGGACGAATCTTGGTTTTTCTGGATTCTAGCCTGGGTGGTTGGCTTTGTTAACTGGGTATATTTATACGAGAGCCTGAATAGTGGTTTTAAAAAAAGATCTTCAAAATTAGGCAAATCAAAAAATGAAAACATCCAGATTGTCAAAACCGATGATCAAGATGATAGAATAAATAAATTAGCCGGTGTCTGATAAAACGGCTTTTACGGATACCACAAATCCTCTGGCGCCAGGGATCCAGCGGCTGAGTACCGGTTTATGTTGACCGGACATTGCAAATCAAATTGGAGGCCTTTTGACCTGGAACCCTTACCTTTCAAATCTTCAGTTATAAATTTCCGCAAGGCTACAAAAACGCTTCCAGTGCTGCCGGTAAGCCCCATAGTATCATCAAGGAGATCAAAAAATGAAACGCTTATTATTTATTTTTATGGCTTCACTTCTTGTTGTTTCCATATCCGGTATTCAAGTATTCGGTAAATGCATTTCGGGAAATTGCAGCACCGGAAAAGGGACCTTTGTCTTTGATAACGGTGAGAAATACATCGGTGCGTTTAAAGGTGGAAAACGGCAAGGACAGGGCAGGCACACCTTTCCTAACGGTGATGTCTATGTCGGTGAGTTCAAGGACGACAAAAGAAATGGTCATGGAACCTATAATTTTGTCAGTGGCGGTGTTTATGTCGGTCAGTTTAAAAACGATATGCGAAACGGTCGCGGCACCTATACTTTTATCGGGGGTGATAAATATACTGGTGAATTCAGAGACGACAAAAGACACGGACAGGGAACTTATACCTACTATAACGGAAGCGTATATATCGGGGAGTTTAAAGACAATAAGTTCAACAGCCGGGGAATTTTCACCTATTCCAACGGCGACAAATACGACGGACAGTTTAAAGAAAGTTTATTTCACGGAGAAGGAACTTTTGCCTTCAACAACGGCGAAAAATATGTGGGTGAATACAAATTAGGGAGAAAAAACGGACAGGGAATCTATTTCTTTCCGGATGGCGCCCAGTATATCGGCCAGTTCAAGAATGATAAGTTTATTGGAAAAAAGCCGTAAGGCTTTGCAATAACCAATAGAAACGGTTTCAAAACACCCGGTTAGGCTTTATAGTAAGGCGTAATTGATCTCATAGCTCATAGCTGAAAGCTCAAAGCTGAAAGCACAAAAAAAGATGCCAAACCCCGCTCTTCATAGCTAAAGCACATCCGTCCATTCAATCGGTGCACTTGCAACCGGGTGCCATGCACCCGGTTTGTAATGCCAGAAACCACTGGAATTGGTTTCAAAACCTCAGATCAGGTTCAAGAGCAAGGCGCAAACCGATGATAAAGCGCAGCATACACGGTAGTATGTGAGCATTTTGAAGAGGTTTGCAACGCAGCCTGCCCGCCATCGCGAACCGCTCAGGCGAGGCGGGCGGGCTATTGAGCCTTAGCCCACCTGAGGCGGATAAAATGGGGTTTTGATACCACTTTTAGGAGGCATAGATAGAGCATTTCCTCACCGCCAGGGCTGCCTCCATGAGGGCCTCGGCAAATGTCGGGTGGCCATGGATCGTCCTGGCGATATCTTCTGAGCTGGCGCCAAACTCAACCGCCAGTACACATTCAGCAATCATGTCGGCCGCGCGGGCACCGATAATATGCACCCCTAAAATTCGATCGGTTTTGGCATGGGCAATGAGTTTGACGAAACCATCCATTTCCCCCATACACCGCGCGCGTCCGGCACCGGTAAAAGGATAGGTACCGACGCAACAGGGAATCCCGCGTTCCTTTAACTCCTTTTCGGTAAGTCCCACACTGGCAACTTCGGGTGAGGTGTAGATTACTGACGGTACGGCATCATAATTCAACTCTCCAGGTAAACCCGCTAGGCACTCTACCGCGGCAATACCTTCGGCCGAAGCTTTATGAGCCAGCATGGGCCCGGGAACAAGATCCCCGATGGCATAAATACCGGAGATATTTGTTTGGTAGGACCCATCCACCAGGACATGCCCGCTTTCCAGATCGGTTTTTACCCCGATTTTTTCCAGCCCGAGACCCCGGGTTAAAGGTCGACGTCCGACCGAAACCAACAGGCGATCAAATTGCAACGTCTCCTGTTTATGGCCGGACGTTAATTTCGCTCGAACTTTTTTGCCGGAAATTTTGGCGCTGTCCACTTTGGTTTTCAAGCGAAACTCCATTCCCTGTTTGCTGAGAATCCGCTTCAGGGTGCGTGCAACCATGCCGTCCAGATTGGTGGCGATCTGGGGTAACATTTCGATGACGGTAACTTTAGCCCCGAGTCGCAACCACACTGAGCCTAATTCCAGACCAATGTAACCGCCGCCCACCACACCCAGATGCTTGGGTACTGTTTCGAATTTCAAAGCTTCAGTGGAGCTGACGATATACTCGCCGTCATATTCAAGACCCGGAACCGTCACCGGCTCACTGCCGGTCGCTAACAATATGGATTTGGCCTGAAAAGTTTGCTGTTTTTTCTTTTCGGAAGAAACGGTCTTTTGCACTACTTTTACCCGATCCTCCCCTGCCAGGATGGCGGAGCCATAGACAATTCGAATGTTGTTGCCTTCCAGAAGTTTGCGGACGTTTTCGGTGAGTGCTTCCACAACTTTTTCTTTGCGTGCCATCATTGCCGGGAGATCCAATGTTACCCGGCCGGTCTTGATGCCGTGCTCGGCAAATCGATCTTTGGCCAAATGGAAGAATTCGCTGGAATCCAGCAGCGCCTTGCTCGGTATACACCCAACATTCAAACAGACACCCCCGAGGCGGGCTTCCTTCTCAATACAGACAACTTTCAATCCAAGCTGGGCCGCCCGCACAGCTGCGACATATCCTCCCGGGCCGCCACCAATAATAATGAGGTCAAAGTTTTCTTGGGTAGCCATAATTATATCTCCATTATCATCCGTTCCGGGCTTTCTACAAGTTCCTTAATCCTTTTGAGAAATGTAACCGCTTCGCGCCCATCCACAATGCGGTGATCATAGCTTAACGCAACGTACATCATCGGGCGGATAACCACATCATCATCTACAACTACTGGGCGTTTCTCAATTTTGTGCATACCCAGAATAGCACTTTGGGGCATATTAAGAATCGGGGTACTCAAAAGCGATCCGTAAACCCCACCGTTGCTGATGGTAAAGGTCCCTCCTTCTAGATCGGCCAGATCCAGCTTATTTCCGCTAATCTTGGCCACAAAATCGATGATTGCCTGTTCCAGTTGGGCGAAGCTGAGTTTTTCAGCATGGCGTATAACCGGTACCACCAGACCCCGTTCGGTCCCGACGGCCACGCCGATATGCTGATAGTGGTGGTAGACAATTTCCTTGGCTTCAATAAAAGCGTTGATTTCCTGAAATTCCTTGAGAGCCTCCACACTGGCTTTTATAAAAAAAGACATAAACCCCAAAGATACCCCGTGCTTCTGTTTAAAAGCCTCCTTGTAGTAGGCTCGTAGATCCACGACACGGCTCATGTCGATTTCGTTGAAAGTCGTGAGCATGGCTGTATTTTGTTTAGCCTCCAGCAGACGGGTTGCGATGCGCCGGCGGATCGGGCTCATAGGTTTGCGGCTAACCTTTTCCTCAGCGACGTCTACCGTTTGAGGAGTCAGCACTGCAAGTGCCGCAGGCATGGTGGGTAATTTTTCAGCAGCACCTGCTGCTTGCTGTTCGAGAAATAGAAGTATATCTCCTTTAGTGATTCTGCCCCCGGGTCCGGTAGCGGTAATTTGGCCGGCATCGAAGTTTTTTTGCGCCATCAAACGGCGTACCGAGGGTGACATAATTTTAGAGCCTGGTATTTCGAGGTTATCAACCGTTGCAAAACCGGGCGGGGCAGCCGGTTTTTCAGCCGGGGGTTCGGGCGCTGCAGCCGGTTTCTCGGACCTGGGTTCAAGCGCTGAGGGTTCAATTGTCTCGACCGGTGGCTGAACTGTGGGCGTATCCTTCACTACCGGTTTTGTATCGGGTGCTTCGGTCGCTGCAGGAACCCCTTCGGTTTCAATGACACCGACCACCGTGCCGATGGCAACTGTCTCCCCCTCCCCAACCTTTATACTCAACACACCATCGTCCTCTGCTTCAATCTCCAGAGTGACCTTGTCGGTTTCGATCACAAAAAGGGCTTCACCCTTGTGTACAACATCACCGTCCTGCTTGAACCATTGGGCCAGGATTGCTTCAGTGACCGATTCACCTACGCTGGGAACTTTGATGTCTATTTGCATAGCCGCTCCTTAAAATTCAAGCTCCACATAAAAATTCAAAAATGAAAGTTTTTAACACTGCTTGCTTCTATTCCTCTGAGCTTTAAATTCAAACCTGCATCTTAAAGTGGTTTGTTGCCATACAAACCGGGGGTTTTGCACCCGGTTGCAAGTGCACCGGGTAAAGCACTGATGTGCTTTTGCCTTTTCGGCCCCTGATCGAAAATCCGCCTAAGATCTCTGGCGGATGAGCAGTACATTTTGAAGAGGTTTGCAATCCACCAAAGATATCTGGCGGGCTAATTGAGCCTTAGCCCATCTGAGGCGGATAAAATGGGGTTTTAAAACCACTTCTAGCTGATCGGGCCACCACCATCCACTGGCCGGGAACGGATCGCCTGATTCAAGATATCCGCCTGTTCCCGGTTGTAGATTTCAGGGAAACCGGTTGATGGGCTGGCGGCTGCCTTCCTGCCGATATACGATATTGATGTGTCGGTTAGAGCGGCCAGCCGTGGGTGTATAAATTGCCAACCACCCATATTGTGCGGCTCTTCTTGAACCCAATACCAATCTTTGGCTCGCTGATATCGAGCTATAATTTTAGCCAAGTGATCCTGGGGAAAAGGATAAAACTGTTCTATCCGCACAATCACCGTATCATCCGCCTCTGTTTCCCGGCGCCGTTGCAACAGCTGGTAATAAATCTTACCACTGCAAAAAAGAACTCTCCTGGGTTTAGATATATTGGACGGATCGTCGAGAACCTCCATAAACGCACCTGATACCATTTCCGCTAAACCGGAAACGGCCAACGGATGGCGCAGAAGACTTTTAGGGGTCATAACCACAAGGGGCTTCCGAACCTGCCGTTTGGCCTGGCGTCGAAGCAAATGGAAGTATTGGGCCGGTGTGGTGGCATTGCAGACCTGAATGTTATCACCCGCACATAGCTGCAAAAATCTTTCCAAACGAGCGCTGGAATGCTCCGGTCCCAAACCTTCCAGGCCGTGGGGAAGCAGCAGCACCAAACCGCTCAAGCGCTGCCATTTTGACTCGCCGCTGGTAATAAACAGATCAATCACAGACTGGGCGTTGTTGATGAAATCGCCGAACTGGGCCTCCCAGATTATGAGCCCCTTGGGTTGGGCCAGAGAATAACCGTACTCAAACCCAAGCACACTGACCTCGGCCAGCGAACTGTTGTACACGGCGAATGTGGCCTGCTTATCATCGAGGTGATTCAAAGGTATTCGTTTTGCCCCTGTCCGGGTATCCACAAGCACACTGTGGCGCTGGCTGAAAGTGCCCCGGGCTGTGTCCTGACCGCTTAAGCGGATCGGAATCCCTTCGGCCAATAAAGAGGCAAACGCCAGGGCTTCAGCATTGGACCAGTCGATTCCGTTGTCTTGTTCAACAGAGTCCAGACGCTTTTTCAGCAACCGCTGCAGTTTCGAAAACAGCGAAAAATCTTCCGGAACGCTGTTCAGTTTTCGAGCCAATGAAAGCAGACGTTTTTGGTCGACGCCGGTCTCTATCCGTTCATGGGAATAATCTCCATGAAATCCCTGCCAGTATTCATAAAAAGAGGATTCCGGAAAAGGGCATTCGCTGCCGTGGATGGTCTCATATGCCTTTTCCAATTTCCGAGAAATGTGGCTTTCTATTTCTTCAATCTCTTGTTTTTTCACCACGCCCTTTTGCAACAATTGATCACCATAGACACGGTTCAATGGCGAACGTTTTCGAATGCGTTCATACATTAAGGGCTGAGTAAAATACGGTTCGTCTCCCTCATTATGACCATAGCGGCGATAGCAGATAACATCGATCACCACGTCTTTGGCAAACATCTGCCGGTAGTCGGCGGCAAGCTTGGTAACGTGAATTACGGCTTCGGGATCTTCCCCGTGGACATGAAAGATGGGTACCATGAGCATCTTGGCCAGATCCGTGGCATAACGGGTGGACCGGGCATCCCCAGGCAATGTGGTGTAGCCAATCTGATTATTGATCACGATGTGAACCGTGCCGCCGCTGTGATAGCCTTCAAGTTGTGATAGGTTAAGGGTTTCAGCCACAATCCCCTGACCGGCAAAGGCGGCATCACCGTGGAGCAGAAGCGGCAAAATCACTTTAAGGCCGTTGCCGCCAAGCATGTCCTGGCGCGCCCGGGCAAATCCTTCCACCACCGGATCTACCGCCTCAAGGTGACTGGGGTTGTTGACCAGATATATCCGCATCGCATGGCCTGTGGCCGTTTTAACATCCGCCAGAAAACCATTGTGATATTTGACGTCACCGGCACCCACCAGGTCACCCGGATCGTAGCAGTTTTCAAATTCGCTGAATATATCTACATAAGGTTTTTCAAGGATATTAGACTGGATATTCAGGCGTCCGCGATGAGCCGTACCGAGGATAATTTCCCGTATCCCCTGACCGGCAGCATGTTCGACCAGCACATCCAGCAACGGAATAATGACAACAGCGCCTTCCAGAGAAAAACGGGTGACTCCGATATACTTTTTGTTTAAAAATACTTCAAATAGTGCGGCCTGAATAAGCTTTTGCAGGATCTGGCGCTGTTGTTCAGAACCTAACTCCGTGCGATTGCGGCCAGGCTCCATGCGATCCTGCAGCCAGCGGCGCTCGGTCGGGTCTTGCAGGTGCATATACTCGACACCGATCGTGTGGCAATACGTCTCTTTGAGTGTCTCAAGGATTGTTTTAAGCGAGGCCCACTGATTGCCAGCAAAGCGACGGGTAAAAAATTCTGTTTCCAGATCCTCTGGTGTGAGACCGAAAGTTTCCAGCCGCAGTAAGGGATGATCGATAGGACACGCTTCAAGGGGGTCCATGCAGGCCAGTAAATGCCCAAGATCCCGGTAACGATATTTCAGGGCCTCGACTTTGGCCTGTTTTAGCGCCTTTTCCTGGTCCCCGCCCCCCCCGGTTGCCGGCACTCGATTGCCGGCGATCTCGAAACCCATAAAGAAAAATTGCCAATCCCGTGAAACTGAGTCGGGATCCTTCTTCCATAGCCGATATTGTTGGTCAATAAAGCCGGCATTTAAAGTCTCTAACGCAATCATTCTTTCCTTACCTTATTTTAGTCTCATGGCAGGGAGGACAGAGTTTAGAAAAGAGAAATTTCGATCGTAACGAGATCTAGTTGTTTTCAAAAGATAATAAGGAAAAGCGTTTAATGTGTCAATTCTAATAAAATCAATTATGGACTTTTTGACCATTTACCGATACATTTTAAAAATCAACGTATTTTGGCACAGTTCCGGCGCATCGGGCTTATATTATTAGGAATATCTGCTATAGTTTTGTGAAGCTACCAGGAATTCTTGGATGCGATCTATTAGGAAAGGAGGAAAGACGTATGAAAGTTAACAAGGGTGTCATAAAAGTACTTTCTGTTATTGTTTTGGTAGTACTGATAACACAGATTGCAGGCTGCGGGACGATCATGTACCCGGAAAGAAGGGGTCAAAAAATCCATGGCGATGTCGATACGAGAATAGCGGTTCTTGACGCGGTCGGCCTCCTCTTTTTTATCATACCGGGTCTGATCGCATTTGGCGTTGATTTCTATACCGGAGCAATTTACTTGAGGCCCGGGGAAAACCAGGTTTGGGGACAAACTCAAAGCAAACAAGAAATTGTGGCAATTAGTGTAGATCCGAATCAGTTAAACCAGAAAATGATTGAAAAGATTGTCAGCAACCACATCGGTCAAAACATAAGCCTTGATAATCGATATATGCAAATATTGAAGTTCAACGGAACCGATGTAAATGAATTCAAAACCCTTCTATCAGAAATTGACAAACGCGACCCAATCACCCGTTGAATAGATCTTTGGTAATACCTGAATTTTGCTGGAGTCAGGTAAAATTTACCGGCAGCTTTGTTTGGGCATACTGCAGACTCTTGATGTGAAGCTGAAAAATTAAAACAAGACCCCATTTTGTAAAGTCAGGATGGGGTCTTGTTTTTGAGTGGAGTAAATTTTCATTCGGCTGACATTTGCCGCTGAAAGAATATTTTGCACCCTTTTTTTCTTTCAATAACAATCGCCCGTTGCCCACCGGAGGTCTGATTGTACAACGAATTAGACCGGAAAATAGGTTTCACCATGCTTGATGTCCACCAGCCGGTCAAGCAGTCCCTCCTTTTTTAATTCTTTGTGGAATTGCAACGGTGGAAAATGCACGGGTTCATCCCCCAGGCGAAAAGTTCCCCAGTGCACGACCAATATTTTCTCAGCCTTGAGCTCTTTGAAGGCCTGGACAGTTTCCCGGGGATTTATATGGCTGGCAGTCATGAACCAACGGGGTTCATAGGCGCCTAAATTAAATATCGCCAGATCAATATGGTATTGTTCCCCGATTTGGCGGAAACCGTCAAAGTAGGCTGTATCGCCGCTGACGTAAATGGTAAAACCACCGGTCGTTTTTATCAGATATGAGCCCCATAAAGACCTGTTGGGTCCCACGAGCGGATTTCGCATGGTCCAGTGATTGCACGGTAAAAAAGTGATTTCCTGTCCTCCGTCGTGAATGGTATCATACCAGTCCATCTGGGTCCGATTGGCAACCTTCAGATCTTTGAAAACGTTATTATAACCCAAGGGACTGACGAATTGGGTATCTTTGGCCAGCCAGCTCAAAGAAGGTTTATCCAGGTGATCATAATGACCGTGGGTGATAAGAACCTGATGCGGTTTCGGCATTTGTTTTAAATCGAAACTCAGCGGTGTAAAATCCCTGATAAACCAAAAAATTTCGGAAAAAACAGGATCGATGAGAATATAGCGGTCACTATCCTTAATCATAACGCTGGCATGTTTCAGAAACGTGATCGACAGGCCGTGATACTGTCGAATCGTATCCCAGTTTATTGATACAGGTTTTTCCTTTTCTCCGGCGAAGTATTTTTTAAATTCATTCCTATGAAAAAGTTTCCAGGACATCACCTGCCAGAGCCTGCCATGGCGCGGTAGACCAATAGGGTTCACAAAACGGCCATTACCACCATGATGAACTTTGTTGAGGGAAATATTTTTAAGGCTGCGACCATTCAAGGGCTGATAATGCAATTTCTCTCCTTTCAGACTGTCTGTCACCGCCGCCAGCGCTGACGGCGGTAAAATGCTTAACAGAGCCATGGTTTTAAATCCGTTAAGAAGTTTCTGGATAAATTTTCTGCGATTCATATAAATCCCTTGTATATGCAACTTTACAAAACTTCGATGATAAGAGATCCCTGTCTGCAACCGGCAATTCCAGGGACAGAAAATCGTAAAAGATTATAAACATAAAATTTAAGCATTATTGAAACAGTGGCAACGCCCATACCCGGAGCGGGTGGTGTGGTTTATCCAGCAGGTAAAATTAATGCTAATAGCACTTGCCACCCCTATGATCCCTGATATATCATAGAAGTGCTGTGTTCCGTAGATTAGTCTCAAAATTCAACAATCGGTTTGTAAGGAACTTTAAAGATTGGCTGCAAAAGGAAAACCACACATGAAGCACGATACAATGAAAGCGGTTCTGCTTACCGGGTTTGGCGGCTATGACAAATTGGAATATCGTGAGGATGTAGCGATACCCGAACCGCAAAAAGATGAGGTCCTGATCAAAGTAAGTGCGTGCGGTGTCAATAATACGGACATCTGGACCCGCGAGGGTGCTTACGGTGACCTCCAGGACGGGCAGGCGGTTTCTGGCTGGCGCGGCGGTGGCATTGAATTTCCGAGGATACAAGGAGCTGATATTGTTGGATATATTGTTGGAATCGGTCCCAGAGTATCATCATCCCGGATCGGCCAGCGAGTGCTGGTCAATCCCACATTGTATGGCCGGACCACGGATGATCCTCCTTATACCGGTTTTATCGGCAGTGAAAAGGATGGCGGTTTTGCAGAATTCGCCTGTGCACCGGCAGAGAACGCTCACAAAATAGATTCGCCTCTAAGCGACGAACAGCTGGCCACTTTCATGTGTGCCTACCTCACTGCCGAACATATGCTGAATCGTGCCGGCCTGAAAAAGACGGAAACCATCATTGTCACCGGTGCTTCCGGAGGGGTGGGATCAGCCCTTGTCCAACTGGCCAAATTACGGAGAGCAAATGTAGTCGCTATTACCGGCAAGGGAAAAGAGCGAAGTTTACGGGAACTGGAGGCAGATGCCATTGTCACCAGAGATGAACCGGATTTGCATTCGGCCATCCGGGATAAGCTTGGAAAAACATCCATTGATGTGGTAGCGGATGTTGTTGCGGGCCCTCTGGTGTCCGGTTTGCTCGATCTCCTCGGGCACAGAGGCCGATATGTAACCGCGGGTGCTATTGCAAACCCCTATGTCACCATTGATTGGCGTAAAATCTATCTAAAGCAATTGGATGTCCTCGGTTCTACCCTGGGTACACAAAAAGAGGCAGAGGATCTGATTGGATATATTACCTTGGGCAAGGTTAAGCCGTTGCTAGCCAGCACCTATCCGTTGGCGCAGATTGTACAGGCTCAAAAAGATTTCAAAAAAAAGCAATATTTTGGCAAGCTCGTAATAGCTCCCTAAATCACCTCATCTAAAGTATAGCAGCTGATTTCTTTTATCAACAGCGGCCAAAAGACTGGAAGTGATTGCGATAATATGAAACGTGCCGGTAAAACGATATTATTTTTTATTCTCATCAGTGTCACAATTACCCCCGTAGAAGCCGGCCCCAAAAACGATCGTCAAAATGTTCAATCAGACCCAAAGTGGCAAACACTTCTGGAAGGACTCGAGTTGGGCATTTTTTTTTCACCCCGTCTCTCCGAAGTGGGGGACTCAATGATAAGAGTTTTACGAATCGATCCGGATCGGTATGAATTTAAACTGTTCAACACAACATCTTCTGACCAGGGACGTACCCGAACAGCCAAAGAGTGGTGTCTCCGAAACGGTTTAGTGGCCGCTATAAACGCCAGCATGTATCAGACAGACCATAAAACCAGTGTATCACTGATGCTGACGGAATCTCATACCAACAATCCGAGACTTTCCAAGGATATGACGATACTGGCATTTGACAGACAGAGTGACGAGGTTCCTCCGGTTAAAATTATTGATCGTCAGTGTGAAGATTTCCAAACCTGGAAGAAAAAATATAGAACATTTGTTCAGAGCATTCGTATGGTCTCATGCAAGGGTAAAAACGTATGGACCCAACAACCCCAAAAGTGGAGTACGGCCGCCATTGGAATTGATAACAATGGAAAAATATTGTTTATTCACGCCCGGTCCCCGTATAGTACCCAT
>Ga0255055_10002092_pt1 | contig 14211 bp, 11 predicted proteins | sample JV7_2_27_MG_FD_188633 | JGI IMG/M metagenome (GOLD analysis project Ga0255055, IMG submission 188633) | Seawater microbial communities from Jervis Inlet, British Columbia, Canada - JV7_2_27 | ecosystem: Environmental > Aquatic > Marine > Inlet | place: Canada: British Columbia | collected...
AACGGCCCAAGGGGGCGATCTCGGACGCCGCGATCAGCCAGATCGACACCTTCATCGTGCACCGTCTAAGCGTGGCGGAGGACATCCGCGCGGTATGCGGAATGCTCCAGAGCCGCGAGCCCGAAAAGATCCGCCTTGACGGGCGGGATTTGGACGTTGCCGGCCTGATCCGGTCCTTGGACGTTGGAGAAGCTGTCTTCTCAAGTGGGACGAGTACAACTTCCCGGTTCGTGGTCGGCGAGATTCGCCCCCGTCTCGTGGCGCACGGTGGCGAAGCCTTCTGATGTCGCGCCTGCCCTGGACGAAGTTCCAGGACTTCTACCTCCGCCTCGGCTTTCTGAAGGTGCTCGTTGCCATCTTAGACCCCAATCGCCGCAGCGCGGCCAACGAAGCCCTCTCGCGTCGAATGCAGAAGCTGCTGTTCGGCCCTGCTCGCGGCCGCGAGGAGCTTTGGAGGCAGGTGGAGAGTCGGTTCCCCTGGTTCGACGAGCGTTCTGCGGGTCGTTCGGATCGGGGCCCGATGATCCTGGAGGCTCTGCTCCTCCTCGGTGCGTGCCCGTCGCAACTCTACGCCGTTACGGAACGTACGGCCTACAAGATCCTGGACTGGGCCCGTGACCTGCAGCTGGTCGGGGCCGGAAATCAGATTTCTGAGACAGGGGTCCTCTTGCGAGAGCTGCTTCCGCAGGACTCCGTCAGTGAGTTCTTGCGGGGGGACCCGCTGGCCTGGAATCCGTTCGTTCTCACCGAACGTGAACGACTCTTTCTCCTCTTCCACCTCTGTGAGGTGGACGAGCTGACGATCGAGCTGCTGGACGAGCTCGCTCGCCCAGGCGTGGTAGAGCCGATCGAGTCCGCCCGAGCGGCAGCGATGACCTGCCGCGCGTTCTTCCGTGTCCTAGATCACGCTGGCGGCCGCGTCGCGCCCGGGGGTCTCCCCGCGCTGCGCCGGGGAAGAGAACTCGCCAGCGTGATGGCAGAGGAGCTCCAGCTGGAAGACCTGATTGCCGAGGCCGGGGCGGTGGCGCGTAGACGGCCGCCGAAGCCCCCGAAGATCCCCGCGCGGAGCGGAGTGCGGCCGCGCAGGGCGAGTCGTCAGCAGAGGCGCACCACGAAGAACGCCGATCACCAGACGATCCCCCGGTTCGAGCAGCTCGTGGACCTCGGGTTCCTCGGCAAGCCAGTTCCAGATGACGCCGGCCCCGAGGAAGGGTGGGAAGCTCGCCGGCGCTGGCGGTACGAGCGACTCCCGACCTCCCACGCCTGGGCCGAGAAGCGCCGCGATACGCTCGATGGCGCTGGTCCCTGGGAGTGGAGAGGGTTCGCCAGCGTCGCCCTCGGTTCGGGTCTCGTTCGGGCAGCACCGCGCAGTGAGCGCCCCACGCCGGAGCTGATGGCGGGTTTTCTGTGGAACGCATACGAAGCGGTTCACCGTCAGGTGGGACACACGCCCTTCCACAGTCTTGCCTTGATGGCCATGATCGAGGCGGTCGTGGCGGGGTTCGCGATCGAGATGCGGGAATTCCACGAGCTAATGCTCGCCATCAAGAAGATGGGGGTGCTCGGGGACCACGTGTTCTTCGCCTCGGGCAACGAGATCGACAAGATGTTCCTTCTCGTGCGTCTGGGCTTCGTCGAGGGCGTGAAGGAGTTCTCCGCCGAACTCTGTCCCGCCACTTTCCGTTGAGGCAGGAGGGCGAGAAATGAAGTCATCGACCGAGGTCGAGGGTCTGCTTCAGGAGGTGGACCAGTGTCGGGTGTTCCTGACGAAGCTCCTCAAGGATCTGCGCGCTGCTCGGGAGGGCGACGAGTGGGATGCGGTGGCGCTCGCGCGAACTCTCGAATCCGCCGAAAAGGCACCTCCTTTGGGGGCCGATCTGGGCTCGATGATCGCTAGCACCCGTTCCAAGGTCGAACGCGACGCGTCGACCGCTATCCTCGAGCTTGAGGCCGATCTCCGCGACGTGTGCGCGCGCCGAAGTTGGAGGGTCGACGGTCAGTGGCCGAAGCTCTACCTCGAGCGTGCCATCGAGTTCGAGGTGGACGAGAAGCGGCGCTCGATCTCGATTGGCGGCTTGAAGCTCAAGAGCTTCGCGAGCAAGGCGATCGAACGGGCGCTCGACAAGGAGGTCAAGGAGCTGATCCCGCGTGGCTTCGATCCCCAGAAGTTCATGGGGCAGCTGTCGCGCGCGTACGACGAGGCCAGCGCCGGGAAAGGTGGTGAGACCCCGCTCCTTCGTGTGTACCGGGAGATGGTGCTGCTCTCCCAGTCTTCGAAACTATGGCGTAACGCGCGCGCCAGAAGCTTCGCTGAGTTCACTGCGAGCCAGTTCCGAGCCCGGCTTTCTGCGGCCTTGGAGTCCGGCGCTCGCTCGGACCCGGATGGACGGGAGCTGAGACTTCTGCCCCCGATCGACCCGAAGGACGCGATGTTCGTCTACCAGCCGGCGGAGAGGCGTTTCGGATTCGTTGGTCGAATCGAGTTCCGTTCGACGGGGGAGGGTGTCGCGTGATGCTGGAGAACCAGGAGATCGACCGGAAGATTGGCCGACGCATGATCCGGAGCCTTACGCGTGGCACTACCGTGGCGGACGGGGCGCGCTACATCCACGTCGGTCACGAGAAGTGGATCGGCGCGCAGCGCGAGCTCTTCGACGAGGTCGCGGACGACGGTGGCTCGGAGACCAAGTTCGTGCGGGGAGCTTACGGCTCGGGAAAAAGCCACTTCCTGGTTGTGATCCAGGACATCGCCCGGGAGACGGGCTGGGCCACCGCGCATGTCGAGTGCAAGGTGGACGGAGTCCAGATCGACCGCTTCGAGACGCTGTACCCGAAGATCGCGGACAAGCTCCGCGCGAACGAACTCCAGATCAGTTTCGGATCGCCCACCGATGATATGGAGCTCGACCCGATTCGAGCACTGCTCGACAAGTGGTCCCAGACTCTGCTCCACGCAGCAGGAATCCGGGAGGGCGCACTCTCGCGACCATTCGATGCACCGAGCCGGGTCTACACGAAGCTCGAACAGGGCCTGATGAAATCCAACTTGCCCTCCGACTTCACGAAGTCCCTGGCCTCGTACGTACGAGCAACCGAGGCCGGAGACTTTGCGACCACCAACGCAGTCGTCGACTGGATCAAGGGTGGAGGCCAGAGGGTTCGGATCTCAGGGCACTATCTCCGAAGACCGGTGCCCGGGGATGCTGCCCAGGGGCGCGACCACTTCGAGCTTCGGCCGCTCGGAATCGGCACTGCTGCGGAGGCGCTAAGAGGCCTCTTGTGGCTCATCCGGAGCGCAGGTTACCCCGGTCTGATTCTCTGCATCGATGAAGTCGAGGAGCTCGCGAAGCTGCCGACACGCAAGCGCCGGGACCAGGCCCTGCAGGCGCTCCGGGAACACGTCGACAACGCTGGTGGGGACTCCGGCTATCGCCGACTTTGCCTCTACCTTGCGGCCACCCCCGCGATGTTCGACGACGAGCAGTACTTCCCGCGGTACGACGCGCTCCAGACTCGGATCGCCTCCGTGAGCGAGGAGATCAACTGGAGAGCACCGGTCATCGACCTGGACCGGACCCCCCTCGATCTGGAGCAGATGAAAGAGATGGCGAGGCGTATCCGCGCGGTTCACCAGGCCGCGTATGGCTCCGCTGCCGCCACAGTGCTCTCCGTGCCCCTAATCGACTCGTTCGTGGACGAAGTCGTGCGCTCACGGTTCCGAATCGCGAAGCCCCGCCTGCTGGCGCGAGTAGTCGTGGACGAACTCGAGCGGGCACGGCAGGCGCTCGGTGCGGGCGAGGAGTACGAGTCGTCGTCAGATCTCGAGGACAGCGTGCGACAAGCCGCTGAGGCAACCTCTCAGGAGGCAGAGTCCTGAGGGTCGCTCGCGCCAAGGCGTCGATTCGACGTCTCCGCAGCGGAGTCGTCCCCGCAGAGGAGATCGAGGCGCTCTCCGTCTGCTACGAGGGAATCCGGGATCTCGTCCTGGACCGGATCGTGCGCCTCGGCGAGAGGCGCCGAGTCGGGCCCCTCCTCGTTCGGGGGGAGTGGGGCGCGGGGAAGTCCCATTTCATCTCGTACGTTCGTGCGGTTTGCCGTGACCTCGAGGTCGCCAGCTCGGTGGTGAACCTCAACGCGAGGGGGCATGCGCTGAACCACCCGCAGCGCTCGTACCCGCTCCTCGCCGAGAACGTCGAGCTCGGTGGGCTTCCCCGGGGTCTCCGGAGAGTCCTCATAGCGAAGCTGGCCGATGAGGAAGGCAGGCGGCGTCTCGAGCGCTTCAGCAAGTACCCGGCATCGGGGGAGCTCGAGAAGGCGATCCGCTCGCTCTGTCGGCACTGTGAGGGAGAAGACTTGCCGGTCGTCGAACATTTCGCCTGGACGACTGTTCTGGGGGGCGACGTGGCCTGGGCCAACTACGCGTACAAGCGAGCCAAGGCGCTCGAGAGAATCGCCGCGCTGGGAAGGCTCTTCAGGGCTCTCGGTGCACCGGGGCTCGTGCTGCTGTTCGACGAGGCCGAGACGATCGACCAGCTGTCGAACGTGAGGTCCCGAAAGGGTGCGTACTCGGTGCTCGGTACCCTGAGCCGGATGGATCGCGTCTGGTGCATCTTCGCAGTAACGAAGAGGTTCGATCATGCCCTCGGATGGGACGTGCCCGGGGTTCTCGACGACTACGGATTGTCGAAGGACGCCCGGTGGTTTCTTCGGAAGTGGGACAAGGGCGATCTGGACGTTCTGGATCCACCCGGTGTCGATCGCCGCGCGGCCCGGGTCCTGGCTGCCAAGGTCGAGGATTTGTACGAACGCGCTCACGCGTTCCGCCTAGGCGATCCCGCAGGGCTGCGTGCACGTGTCGACGAGTGGGCGGCGGACCCGGGCCGAAACCCCCGCACCTTGATGCGAAAGGTCATTCATTACTTGGACTGCCTGCGACCTCTTCCCAGCGTGTCGCAGGCCGTTCAACCGGCTACGGAAAACGCTGGGCGTTACTGGGGAACCCAGGTACTGCCGGGAGAGGAAACGCTTCTAACTGGCTCCGGCTCGGTTGGCACGCGGTCGGGGTCGGAGAAACCCCTTGCCTCACACGCGCCGCCAAGCGCCCGGCTGGCAACCCCAAGGAGCGGATCAGAAGAGGAGTCTGCGCCGCTCCCCGCCTACCCACCGAGCGCACGCGTCTCGCCCAACCCGATGCCGGAGAACGAAGAGGACCTCTGGAGGCAACTCAAGGAGGCCAGGAGACAGAAAGAGGAGCTTGAGGCCCAGCTGGAAGGAGAAAAGGCGAATCAGAGCAGGGGTTTCTATATGAAGGTGAGTGAGGAAGGGGCGGCTTCGCTCTACGGTCTTCGCAGGTTTCCCATTACCTTTTACATGCAGGAGTGGGTTCGAATCCTTGACATGAAAGATGAGATCCGCGCTTTTCTAAAAGAGTACGAAGGCGAGCTGGCCAGGAAGCGCTAGATCAAGCTTCGTGTCGTCAGCTTCGTGGCACCCAGCTATGACCCGATGCTGGAGTTCATCCGCTTCAGTGGACACTGAAGCGTTTAAGTTGGACTTCCCCCGGTCCTGTGGATACTTAGAGGCCGCGGTTCCCAAGGGTAGCGTGCTCGTGGTAGGGTTGGGGTCGGTGACCGGTGTGCGGTCAGCCGTTGTAGTGGTTGGCTATCGGCTATGACACAAGCGAAGAGAGACAAGCACGCTTTCGAAATTGCACTGGAATTCCTGCTCGATCTCGACGAGCCTGGAGTCACACCGGCCCTCTTGCAGAAGTACCTGCAGCTTGCTGAAGTGAGGCCGATGCCCAATAGGATTCCCGCTGTCTATTACAGGCTGCTCAAATCCGCGCAGAATACCGGGATGCGCGCAGGCGTGGTGGGAAGGTCGATTGGCGGGTTCGACGCCCTGGCGCCCGTACTGTTCAACTTCAGGCCACAAAGGGTTCTCACTGAGTATCCGGATTGGGAGGCAGTTCTCGATTCCATCGAAACTGATCTGCGACCAAGAGGCAAGATTCGCCGTACACCGCGGAGCATCTGGCCGATGTTCTGCAGGACGATTCTGTCTGCTGCGGGTTTTCTGATGCAATTCTCGAGCGCGCAGGATTTCCACGATTGGGCCCAACTGTTCGACAGGGACGATCGTGCGAGAGCTGCCCTGCCAATGCTGCTCAGGAACGAGATCTACGGTCTCGGATTCGCCACCGCCTGCGATTTCCTCAAGGAAACTGGGTACGTCAACTTCGGGAAGCCTGATGTTCACCTCAAGGACATTCTCTTGGAACTGGGTCTCTGCGATAGCAGAGGGGACTACCATGTCCTGAAGGCCATCTCCCGTGTCGCCCGGAATGTGAATGCAACACCCTATGCCGTGGACAAGCTGTTCTGGCTGGTGGGCAGCGGATACTTCTACGACGATCCCCAGATCGGTAGGAAGGGCAGGACCGGAGGCCACAAGCAGGAGTTCTTCGCAGTGGCGAGAGAGAAACTGCTCGAGTCCTAAGGCCCCGGCTCCTTGCGCCAAGGCCAGTGAACTGCCTCCACGAGATTCGGCCTCGATCCTAGGTAGAGCATACTCGCTAGTCGATTGGCCAGTAGAACCGGCGCAGTGGCACCAGGCTGCGCGCCTCATTGTCCATGCTCTCGTAGTGCTCGACGACCAGCTCCCGAAGCTCCGGAAGAGTAACCAGGGTCAGGGGTACGGAGGACCGCTCAGCTTCGTAGCGGGCTTCCCTGGTGAACCCTCCAGTGCTGACGTAGAGGCACCGGTCCCCGGGTTGCCGACCGCCGAGGAACGATCGGATTTCGTTGGCACCCATCGTCGTGCCAACGCGGTGCTTGACCTCGACAAATATGCGAGGCTCCTGCAGTCCGAGGCCGTCCGGGGAGGCGAACACGTCAACGCCGCGGTCGGGGCCCGCCTCCGCGACGCGCGTTCGGTATCCCATGGCCCGGAGCACTCCCGCCACAAGCTCCTGTAGCTGCTCCCAGTTCAGTCGAGCGATCCGGTCCTCGATGAAGGCCTCGGCCTTCTCGAGCACTTCGTCCCGAAGGATGGTCTCGGACGTTTCTCCGGCCTCATCCACTTCGGGCCCCTGGCTCGGGACCTCGGAAATCTCCTGATCCAGTGAGACGGCTAGGCGCTGGAGCTCTGCGCTTACCTCCTCCGTCAGGCGGAACAGAGTCAGAATCGCGCCCAAGCTGTTCCGGGCGCTCACAGAAAGCCGGTCCCGGGCAATCTTGTGGGTCCAAGCCACTCGGCGCGCCCGGAAGAGATCGTGCTCGGGCCTCGGCTCGAGCCCGGATTGGATTTTCCCCAGCACATAGATCCGCTGGCTCGGGTCGTAGGTGGCCACCGGATCTCCCGGCTTGACCTCCCGGAAGAACCGCTTGATCTGGCCCGCCCAAACCCGTTGAGAGCCTTCCTTTCCGCTGGGATAGGCCCGCCGAACGGCCTCCTCGATGTCCTCATCGCTGGCATCCTCGGCCAGCGGGCCAGCCAGATGCCACCCAATGCCGACCCAGCCGCCCGAGACGAAGTCCTCGGCGTAGATCCCCTGCCGGCCCGCCCGGACAACCCAAATGGGGGTTCCTTCCCTCGCTTCTATTTCCACACTGCCCATTCGCCTCCCACGAACGAATTCGACTGCAACTATAATGGAAAACGGTCCAATGACAGTGCGGTTTCGGGGTGTCGGCCGGTCCGGTGCGCTACGGCCCCGGGGAAGGGGTAGGCGTCAGGCCTTGGCCGCGCGAGGGAAGGCCGGGGCTCCGCGGAAGATGACGCGGCGTAGCACTGTTGGGGGGACGCCGTGCGTCAGCATGTTGAGTAGCCGTGTCATGGAAGCAAGCCCTTAGGCTCGCATCTCTCTGACCCGCCGCGTGAGAGCGCCCACGCTTCGCAGGATCTCGTCTGGCGCACCGCTCACATCCAGCGCCACCACCTCGAGCACCTTCCCCAGCTCCACCGCCTCGTGGCGGGCTGGTTCACCCTCACCCTCAGCGTAGATCAGCAAGCCTGAGGGAAGCCGGGTGGCCACCGTGTAGGCGAGCAGCTGATAGAGATCGGGGTGCTTGATCCCCGCTGCCTGGATTCGCTTGTATTTGACGTCGCCCACGAAGACGCATCGATCGTCCTTCCACCAGGAGAGATCGGGCCTCAGGTGAACCTTGCCGGCTATGTCGAGCGCGAGGGGGCGACTCCGGGCTCCCTGAGGGAATTCGCGCTCGGTGACGCCCAGCGACTCCCGCAAGGCGACGACGACGAAATTCTCGAAGACGGCGTTCATGTCGACGAGGAAGGTCGAAACACGCACTCGGCCGTGGGAGAGCTCGAACGACGCGGAGCGGAGGATCAGCTTTGCGAGTTCGACGGCTGGCCGGTAATGCTCATTGATCCGCGTGTAATGAAGCTCGGGGAGCTGCACTGGCGAGTACTCGACCAGTGAGACACCGTTGAGCGCCAGATCGAAGCGGCGCAGAGATGCCCGTGCCGCCCCGGAGCGGATCCGCAGTCGCGTGAGGCGAGCGGCGGCTGCCTTGATCAGGCGATTGGGTTCGATGTCGTCCGTGAACTCGTCGAAGCGCACCTCGACAGGTGGGACGAGGCCGTAGCGGCGCCGGATCTGGTCCTCGAAGCGGATCCGGCCGCGGACGGTCAAGAGAGCCGATTCCTCGGTGCGATATCCTTGAAGTACTCCGCGGCGCAGGGTACGCGCGACCTGCGTCACGAAGCCGGGAATCACCGCCTCGAGGAGGGAATCCGCCTCGCCGAAGTTGAACCCCTGATTCTGCCAGCGGGCCGGGTCGAGGGCGTAGGAGATCAGAAACAGAACGCGGTCGATTCCGATTTTCGGACGGATCTCGATGGCGCGCTCAACCGCGCGCACAGCACCGACCGTAGACCCCGGTGTGAGGTCGTAGGTGCCCGGGCGTTCGCGCGAGGCCTCGATCCGTAGGTCCGGAACGCGTTGCAGCGCGGCGAGTTCCTCAGGGCCGAGCTCGATACCGCACGCGGGTTGGTGTTCAACCAACGTCAGAGTGTGCATCGTCCTCGTCGCCCAGCTCGTCAGCAGGTCCTGCTTCATCCGCTGGCTTTCGGTGCGCATCAGCTTTCAGAGTGCGCAGCGCGAACGCGCTCAGCCGTTCCTCTTCCCCGAAGAAATGCTCGGCCAGGTACGGCAACACTGAGTGCTCCCACACGATCTCTACCCAGTCGTCGTCGAGCTCCTTACGCAGGAAGTGGCTCGGCCCTACCGCCACGTGTCGGTCGTCGAGAAGCCGGTTGGCGCGTTCCAGGACCCCCGCCACCCATGCCATCTCCGGCCGATGCCGCGCGAGCCAACGATCGAGCAGCCCTTTCACCGGCGGCTCGTCTGGGAAGAAGGGCACGAAGTAGAAGCGCCGGCGCAGCGCACTGTCCACGAGCGCAATGGAACGGTCAGCGGTGTTCATTGTCCCGATCACCCAGAGGTTGCTGGGAAGGCGAAACGGATCGTCGGAGTACTGCAGGTGGACGTCACGGCCGCGGTACTCGAGCAGGAAGTAGAGCTCGCCAAACACCTTGGCGAGGTTCCCGCGATTGAGTTCGTCGATCACCAGGACGTGCGTAGCGCCCGGGTTCTCGGCAGCTGTCTTCGCCAGCTGCTTCAGCGGCCCCTCATGCAGGGAAAACGCACCTTGGGCGGGGTCGGGGCTCGGTCGGTAGCCCTCGACGAAGTCCTCGTAGGCATAGGAGGGATGGAACTGCACCAGCGTCACTTCCCCTTCTTCCCCTGCAAAATGCCTGGCGAGGCGTTCCGCAACATAGGTCTTCCCTGTTCCAGGTGGGCCAAAGAAGATGAGCTGCCGCTTGTCATTGAGAAGGCGTTCGACGCGCGCGAGGTAACGTTCATCGAGCAGGAGCTCGTTGGCCAGGTCGGCGAGCGTCACACCATCTCCGTCGCCGTTGTCGATGTCCTCGCCGCGGTAACGTCGGAAGGCGCGCTGATCCGCGTCGGACCACGTGTCGGGTGGCGGGCTCTTTGCGATGCCCCAGACGAGCCCCTGCGCGTCAAGGCGGTCACGGAGCACGAGTCCCCTGGTCTCCGCCTCGGCCAGGAAGCGATCAAGGAACTCCAGTGCGTGGTCATAGCGATCAGCCTCGTCGCTCCCCTTGGGGGGAGGCGTCGCTTCGGTGAGGTCGAAGGCGCGCTTGAAGGGCGTCGCGCGAAAGATCGGGTAGTTGGTCGGGTCGCACCCCATGAGAAGGAACGAGGCAATGGGTAGTCGCCCCCCCCCCCCCCTGAGTACGCTCCTTGGTACACCTTCTAGAAACTCCCGCATGCGGTCCGTTTCCACCTCGCCGGGATGCCACAGTTTCTCGAGGGCTGCGCGCGCTGCCTCCGGGTCTTCCTTGGTCCAGGCCAGGAAGCGGTTGTGTGCTTGCCATGGGCTCAGATTGTTCTTTGGGTGGAGGAACGCCCGCTGCAGTGCATCCACCCACTCTTCGCTTTCCTCCTGGAGCGCCTGGCGCGCCCGCGCCACTTCCGCCATCACAGCGAGCTTGTAGGTCCGCTCCATTTCGTCGAAGCGCTCCAAATCCGCGTAGATGCGCCGAGCCCAGCGTACGAACTCCTCCCAAGCGCCCTTGCCAGGGCTCCACTCCTGCTTCAGTAGGGGGTCCCAGAAGTTGAACCCGGCACCGTGTTTTTTCTCCAGGGCCGCGCGAATCTGCACGATCTTGCGGTCAACGTCGTCCGTTGCCTCAGTCACCAGCGAGGCAAAGGATTTCGCGATGAGCTTCTTGTGCTCCCGTGAGACAACGGGTTCGAAGGTGTCAGGATGCACGAGATGCAGGAGCCCCTCCCGCTGTGTAAAGGCACTTCGGTTGGGGAGACCATGGACGAATGCCTTGAAGGCCCAGGCGTCGTTGAGCAGCCGCTTCTGCTCGTTGGCCGCGAGCTGCTTCCAGTGCGCCGCGAAGCCGATGAGAAAGGCCAAGTGAGAGGGACGTCCCGTGTTGTAATGCGTTCCGGGATTCACCAAGCCCTCGTCAAGGACCTTGGCCAGATCCTGGGGGATCTCGACCGGAGAAGCCGCCCAGCCAAGCACCTCTCGAACCACTTCGCGTCTTCTCTTTCCGCTCACGTTTGTCGGGAGCAAGAAGTGAACGTAAAGCGCTTCGCCCATGAGCTGTATTGCCTCTGACGAAGCCTCGGCGAGCTGGTCCCGTAACTTGTCGATAAAGTTCTTGGACGACTCGTCGGGATTCTCGACGAATTTCTGCATCAACTCGTCAAGGTTGCCTTCGCTCCACACGGGCTGCCCTGGCGTGAAAAGCGAATCGTCGCGCCGCAGTGCAGCGTTGACGAACCGCTCGGCAGCTTCGTAAACCTTGTGAGCTCCGAGAGTCTGAACACGAGGCATCGGGGTCCTCCGGCTGGGGAAGGAGACGGGACCTACTATACCTCGGACCTGGGTTTGGGCGTTTGGCCGTTGGAGGCCGCAGGATTCCTCAGTCTCCCCAGATCCTTACCCCGTTTCTCCTGAGCATCGGAAGCTCGGTGATTCTGCCGGTGGGGGTAGTTTGAGGCTGACGAAGCCGAGGCGGAGCGACGCCCCGATTGGCGACCGGCCGGATGGATTCCACCTGCAGCATACGGAGGGTCGCGCCTGACACTCCGTGATGGCATGCCTATGGTTGAATAAAGAGACACTTCTGCCGCCAAGCGAGGAGGGATCAAATGGCCAAGGGAGCGAGGTGAAAGAAAGGCGGTGGCGTTCCCGGTGCCATCGCGCTCAGGAAGCTCTGCCCGCGCCCATGCCTATGACACAACTTCCTCTTGCGCCTTCACTCCATTCGTCCGATCATCACCCTCGGCATCCGGAGTGGCTGCCTCGTGCGCCGGGAAGACCGGCGGGCGGGTGGCCCGGCAACCTGGGTGGACATCCCAAGGTGCCTTTCCTCTCAGCCGATCCGGGGTGATTGGCTGAGCGGGAGATGCGGCGCGGCCGGAGAAACGGCCGGGCAACGAATTGTCCAGGGCGGCGAGAGCCGCGCTCTTCGGGTGTCTTCTTCGATCCGAACCAGGAAGGGAAGACACCATGGCCCGAAAGAAGAACGGACCCCGCGCGGTTCCGGTCCCTGTTCGACGGGGCCCTCATATCGAGGTGCCCCCGGATGCGGACCCGAACCACCACCTTTGGCGGAACGGCCGCCTCTGGTGGATCGCCTTCACGGCACACTACGGGCACCGGCAGGAGCGCATTCGCTTCTCGCTGGGGACCCCCGACGTAGAGAAGGCGCGCCGCCAGCGCGACGCGATTCTCGAGCTCTTCGCCTCGGCGGAGGAGTGCGAGATCTCGCTCCGCTTCACGCCGCGGAGTCGGCAGCGCGGGCGGAAGGCGTGGGAGGGCTTCGCCGGAGAGTCCGAGGCGGCTGGGAGGTACGCGTGATGGCGAATGCAATCGAAGTCCCGCCTCTCCGAGAGCTGCCGTCCGTGGTCGTTCACCCGGGTCCGCCGGACTTGGAGGAGCCGTGGCCGATCGACCTGGCTTCCGTAGCGACGGCTGAGGATCTGCCTTCCCGGCTTCTCCTAGGACGGCGGGACGACGCGAGCTTCGTGCGCACGGGGGACGGATGGCGCTGCGAATACCCGGGGCCGCGGGGCATGGGGATCGACATGCGCTGCGCCTCGGGACAGTGCGTCCTCGAGCAGTACTGGGCCGGAGTCCACTTGGAGAGCACCTGGCCGGCAGGCGAAGGGTGGACCGGTCTACTGCGCGCCCTTGGCCCCTTGCCACCTCCGGAGGCGTGGCAGTACGAGCTCGCTCGAGGGCTCGAGAAGGCCGGTCGCTTCGAGTGGATTGGAGATACGTGGTCGGGGGAGATCCAGGCGCCGTGTCTCTTCCTTCCCGACGGGCACCCGGTGTGCGTGCTGTTCCATGTGAGGCCGGAGCGCCTTGCGGATCTCTGGGATCTCCATCAGCGAGCTATCGAAGGATCGCAGCCGCTGCATCTCAGCGGTCGCACGCTCCTCCGGCGCTTCGAGCTCCGGCGTCCCCTCGAGTTGGGAGCGGGACCGGGGCACGAACTTTTTGAGTTGGACTCGGAGTGCGCTGCTCTACTGGAGCGAATCCTTGGTCTTCCACAGCTGCCGACGGGTACAGTATCTCTTCAGCGGGAAGAGACCACCGGCTGGGCGCTCGTCCGGCAGGGCGGCGGCTACCTCCACGTATGCGAGACGTGGATCCGTGATCTGCTGCCGCTCTGTGAAGCTCTCGTGGAGGCGGGCTTCGTCCCCACCCGGGAAGATGTCCGACCGGAGGCCCGACCCGCGATCGACCTGCTCACCCGCGCGGTGGTTTGCCCGGCCTTCAGGCTGCTGGCGCCTCTGGAGCTCTGGTCCACGGACGCCAAGCTCAAGCTGACCCACGCTCCGCTTGGACACGAACTCTGGGGCCGCGGTGAGCCAGACGATGCCGAAGCGGCCAGGCCGGAGCCGCATCCTTCCTACGCCGGGGGCGATTGATCATGGGCGATCACCCGAATCGGGCGAAGGTGGCAGTGGCATTCCGCGAACGGAAGACCGGGAAGATCATCCGTGGCGAGCCCTGGGAGCAGCACGCCGACACCCGCAAACGGCTCGACCTCGGTGAACGCGCAGCCGGATGGTTGGAGGACGGCTTCGTGGACCTCGTGACCGGCGACTTCCTCAGCCGCGGTCAGGCGGCACGGAAGTGGCCCGAGGAGGCTGGCCGCGCCCGAGGCTTTGGCGTCGCCGACTCGAGCGACTTCGAGTGCATCCGCGAGGCGAAGCTACGCCGGCTGATTGAACGCTCCAAGCAGCATGGAGGATCGGAGAATGCTTGACCGCAAGAGGATCGAGGATTTCGAATCGTGTCTGCACGAGTGGATCTCGGAGTTCCAGCCGCACCCGCGGATTCCCGGGCTCCTGGTCCCGAGGGTTCCGTGCGATCAGCTCGGGGAACCTGAGTTGACCGAGGAGGAACAGGAAACCGCCTGGGAAGATGGCAACCTCTACCCCTGGGGGCTCGATCGAACCACGCTCATCGACCTGGGGGCCAACGGTGACTTTACGATGTGGCAATTCGACGTGATTGCGCTGCCAACCGGAGAGCGACTGTACGTGCAGATGGGCCTCGACATGGAGCCGGAGTACCAGGTGCTCGCTGCCTCGAGGATGAAGGCGACGATCACCGCGGATCTCCGGTT
>Ga0255055_10002093_pt1 | contig 14207 bp, 22 predicted proteins | sample JV7_2_27_MG_FD_188633 | JGI IMG/M metagenome (GOLD analysis project Ga0255055, IMG submission 188633) | Seawater microbial communities from Jervis Inlet, British Columbia, Canada - JV7_2_27 | ecosystem: Environmental > Aquatic > Marine > Inlet | place: Canada: British Columbia | collected...
TCTGTGACCCACAACACCAAGGGCGATCGGACCTACGCCAATATCACCGGCATTATGCGGCTGCCCCAGGGCATGACCGCACCCGAGACAGAGGGTGAGCTTATCGGCTATACGCCGAACGACCCGAACATGATTGGCAATCTCACCAAGCTGCCGGAATGGCTGCAGAAGCTGTGCAAGGAAGGTTATGGGGCTGCCGCTGATTCCCTGGGCCAGCCCGGACTGGTAACGGACGTGGCGCCAGCCAAGCACATGGACCCGCCAGCGGCACCGCCGAGTGAATACTTTGACGACGATATTCCTTTTTGATGCCTTAACCCGCGTTTCCCAGAGAGCGCGGCGGATGATGACGGTGTTGGCCCGTGCCGTGGCAATAACGGGCTTAGGAGATTGTTTTGATGGTGGCAGTTACGTGGTGTTGTTTGCTGGATTCCGAGCCACAGCCCTACGACACTCAAATCGGAGATTAAACCGGCCAAAGCAGGGCCTGTCACCTTCAAAGTGATTTCTTAACGGAGCAGAGAGAAGCATGAGCTATCCAACAATGGAACAAGTCGAGGCAATGAGCCACTACGACCTCGCTGTAATGTGGCGCTTTCAGGGCTCGCCCGGACAGGACGCTATTGGCAAACCTAACTTCGAGGAAAAGCTGCAGGAGCAGCTAAAGATTCAGAAGCGGGCAATGGAGCGCTTTGAGGAACTGGGCGGCTGGAATCCGGCCCTCAGCAAGACGGTGGGCTGGTGAACAGTGACTCACTGTGAAAACCTGCAGCAAGTGCCACAAGGTCAAGCCATACGAGTGCTTCTATCGCTATGACAAGTGCAAGGACAGGCACCGGCAGCCCTGCAAGGCGTGTGAGCTGGAATATCAGCACAGGCGCAGGGAAAGACGGCAGCAGATTGACCAGTTCCTGTTCCAGCCGAGGATAGTGGAATGATTCGCCCTGTAACGCCCGATTATACCAACCCTGCCCTTACCCCTACTGAGGCCGGGAAAGCCCGTCAGGGGCGCAGGGCGCGTGTCTGTGGGGCAAATAAGGATACATCATGACCGCTGAACTACTGCAACTAGACCCGAAATTCGACGCCACCCACATGAGTCCTGGGGAGATTATGCAGGAAGTCCGTTTGCGGGGCTGGTACGACTACCGGCTGGATATGAAGAATTTCATGGCGAGCGACGAAATTACTGTACGGCAATTGCCGAAACGAGATAGCCGATGACTGACAATATCGACAAGCTGATTGAGCAAAGCTCAGTACTATCTGAACGGGCTGCATACATGCAAATGTTCGAGACCAAAGAGTGGATAGTAAAAGCAGCACAAGCGCTGCGTGAGTTGCAGACACTTGCTGCCGATAGACTTGGTGACAAGTTGATAGCAGAAGCAGAACGCGACAATAAGCAAGCCCGCATCGAAGTGCTGGAAGGTGATAAACGGGGTCTTGTGCATAGGATGAAAATATTTGCGCGTGATGAAGTATGGAGATTGAACGGCATATGTGACCCTAATGGGTCAAGATTTACTGGACAGCAAATGGCTCAGGAAGCGCTACAGGAGCAGGACACATGAACAAAACTGAAATATGCGACCTGCTGGTGAAGCAGGGGATTATTGAAGGCGATAACCGAGGTTACGTTATCCCCGGCGAATATCATCGATTTGTCACGGCGCACGTAATCGCCTCAGACCCCCGCGTTGCTATGGCAGTGATGGAGAAGGTTGATTCTATCTACCCAGAAAAACTTGTTGATGAGAGCTGGCAAGTACAAGCAAGTATAAATGCCATGCCGACTGAATGGATTGTAAACGACAACCTATCAGCCGCCATCATCGAGGCATGTGTGGAGGCACTGACATGACCAATAAAGAACTTGCAGACAGGGTTGTGGCGCTTGGGGTTGGCGTTACCGGTCCATATCCAGATGAAAAGGATTGGGAGTTGTACTCGCTAAACCTTGAGGAATCATTCACGGCCAAAGAACTCGTCCGTGATTGGCGAGTAGCAGGGGCGTTGATGGAGAAGATGGATGGTGAATTGCTTATATGGCGACAAGCCTATGACAACGATTCCCCGGTGTGGATTGTGGAGACACACCTTACGAACGCAGATGGCAGGGACGAATCACTACCCCGCGCCATCATCGAGGCTGGTGCACTGGCGCTACAGGAGCAGGACAATACTACGGGTGATTGATTTTCAGTCGGTCTTCGACGACGGCAAGTCGGGTTTCTGTTTGGACGATGTAATCGTTGAGGGCGTCGGCGGTATCGTCGAGTTTTTTGAGGATTCGTTTCCCGAAGTATGCGATAACACCCGCCCAGAGAATGAAACCCACCCCAAACAGGGAATTGACGTCAATCGTGACCGCGTCCACTTCGCCATCCTTTCAGTTTAGTCGTTAATAAACTCATTACAGTGTGGTGGGAAAAACTAACCAAAATCCTCGAACCGCGAACAGTCCAGCTTTTCCATTTTCTCTTTGATTTTATCTATCATATGCTCAAGTTCAGCAGTGTCAGTGCCGGTGGCCTGGGCGCGAATCAGTTTTTCCCGCATTTCTAATAGTTCCTCGTCGTACTCATCGCATTTCCACTCATCGCGAAAGTTCTTCAGTTCCTCGCCCGTGGTGCCATAATCTGCGTTGTGTTGATTCGGGGTTTCCCAACCAATCACCGGCCAGGGGTCCAGTGCGGTCCATACCGCCACGACCGCAGCGGCTGTGCCAACAATAGCGCCTATACTCATTTTCTGAACCCTTTTCATAAAATCCCGGCGTCACCATCACCCATTGCTAACATCAACAACAATCCGAACAGGATGATCCACGGGATCAGGTTTACCGGCTCATATTTCTTGTCAGTCACGACTGCACGCCTGTCCTCGCCACACCGAGACGTTTTTCATAGGTCCGTAAGCCGCCCAGGCCCAACATGCCCAGCAAAATAGTGGTCAGTTCCGCGGTATCCAGTTGTGGTGCAGCCGCCAGGTCTACACCGGCTGCAAATACAGCCCACGACAATATCGGCTGAACTATATAATTCCAACCCAGCGCAATACCGCAAATCCAGCCAATAGCAGGGCGCCAGCCAGCAACAAAAATAGACCCATGTTCAGCCTCTTTCTGGTTTATCGCCAGCTGCCCCTGCACCAGCGAGGTCATGGCAGTGAGCATCTGGCCCTCGAGCTGTTCCTTCGCCACGGCCCTGGCGTTCTTGTCAGGAATGAATTTCAGGAACCCATCAACGATGGGGCCTATAGCGCCTTTCAGTAAGTCACCAAACATATCACCACCACTTCCAGCGTGTGAAAAAATGCGGGATCAGCCACACCAGGAACCCCGCCACGACCACACGGAATACATTGCGATACCACTCCCGGTCAGCATCGCCACTGCCTAGAATCCACCAGACCCATTCTGAGAACGTGCCACCGGGTACATTTTTCCATATGGCATAGCTTTCAATTACTGCGAATGCCAATAGCCATCCCAACCAGAACAAGCGATAGAAATCAGGCGGAACCATAATCAGTCTCCTGTAAGCCACGCACATAACGGGTCTCGCCATTTTCGCGCAAGGCAGTTAGTATTTCCTGGCGTGGAATCTCTGCAATCCCGATATGCACCCATTGCCCAAATTCATGGATTACCTGGTCATAAACCAGGTCGAGCTCGATGATTGTCTCCACGGTCTCGAATGGTGACATACCGATCACCGTGAAATCAGTCGCACGACCAAACCGGTGCGCCGATGTTTTACTGCCACCTATCATCTCGTTGAGTATGGGTGGTCGATATCCGGACGATATCCGGATGGGTTTTTGTACTTCGACACGTAACGGCTGCAATACGTGAATACACACATTCCGAAGATTATCGATAACGGTCTGTGGCGGCGTCATGTCGATACCGTGCCGGGTCGCGGTCTGCGATACCAGGAACTCATCCAGCTCAAAGTTCTCGGTTAACCTAACCATCGTCCAGCCTGTACCAGAGTGAGTGCTGTGCCGCGATACCCTTGGTCCCAGTGTTGGTCCAGCCGGTCTCACTATAGCCGGCATCGGCTGGCGCGAAGTGTAACTGCCCATCGGTGTTTATCTGTACAGTACAACCACCTACCAGGTGCGCGGAATTATCGGTCGCATACGGGATATGCCCATACTGGATTACCGCTGGTCGGATTCGTGCCGGCAGTGTTACCCAGGTCAGGTTGGTAGCATCCGAGGTAGCGCTAACTGCCGGCAGGATTAAATTCACCAGGCGCCCGTACTGGTAATAGGTGTAATTTCCAGAGGCCACCGGATCGGCCGCAAACCCGGTATAAGTACCGCCCGCCGCACCCGTATAGAAATTCTCGCGCTGCGACGGGATATCATCAATATCGAACAGGGTAGTAGTACTGGCCTCGTCCTGGTCATCAATCGAGTCCAGCTGTGCCGTGTAGTTAATCGGCACCCCGCTCGCACCTGAATCCTCTGCGTCCGGGTTTAGATAAATCGGTGGAAACTTACCACGAATATCGGCCCGCACAGGATTAGGATGTGGTGCTTTACACCGTACATCTTTGTAAGCAGGCTCACCCGTGGTAGTCGTGGTTTCGTAGAAATACAGCTTGGCCCTGGCAATCGCCAACTGTGCCTGCACGGGCAGGAAAAAAGGGGTTCCCAGGGTATCGGCCATTACGAGTCCCGCAGTCGATAGAAGGCATTACCGATAGTTTCTATCCCCTTGGCGCCGGATGCGGTCCAGCCAGCGAGCGAGTACGCCACATCTGCCGGTGCGAACTTTATCACCGTGCCGGAGATTATCCCCACCGCACCACCGGCAAGGTGAGCTCCCGAGTCCTGCGCATACGGAAAATGCAGGTACTGGGCGGAGTCGGGAACCAGTGCGGCTGGCAGCCCGGAAAACGAGAACGTGGTCAGGTTCGAGGTCCCGGTGCCCAGTGGTATCGTCAGGCTGATAACACTGCCAATGCGATACCAGGAACAGGACGTATTGCCAGGGTCTGCACTAAATCCCGCCCACGTCACCGTGAAAGAACCCGACTCGAAGTTCTCCCGGTAGCGGGGTACATTGTCCACCTGGAATATCAGGTTACTGTCAGAGTCCTCGAGCCGTACCCGGTAATCCACCGACTCGTCCGGATTTAGCCAGATATCGGCAAACGTACCACCACTGTCTGCAACCACGGGCTGTGCATGGGTGCTTGATAGCGCCGCCTCTGTATAGACGTCCTGATCAGTCGTGGTGCCGGTCTGGTAGAAATACAGCTGTGCGCCACCCAGGGCAGCGCCGGCATCGATTGCTATCTGTTCCAGCAAGAAAAACGGCGTGCCTTTACTCATTGTCTGTACCCTCCACCATGGTTCTGCTGGCACCCACAATCGCACCAATATCAAACCCAAGCGCCTTTGCTCTCAGCTTTAACGCTAAATCAAGCCGGCGCGAGTTTCTCACGGTCGCCTCTGCAAGTAACAATTTTGCCGTGGTTGGGTCAAGCAATGCGTCGGTCAATAACTCTTGAACCTGGTCTTCGGACGCCTGTGTTATCCAACGTAACGGTCTCGACATTGTCTGCACCACTGGATGCGACCCACGTCCACCGAGAGTGCGACCGAGAATGTGTGACATTGTCAAATTACGTGCCGTATCAGACCCAGGCGGCCGTATACCACTGGCCTGGAACATGGCACCAGAATCCATATCATCAACAATTGTTGTCAGTACTCCAAGCTGTTCTTCAGATAAGTTCTGATCCTGGATTTCCTTCCGGACAGCCCTTTTTACACCGGCAAGTGATAAGACCTCCAAGTTAGTCTGTGGATCAACACTGGTAGCTAAAACTTTTTCACGCTGGATACGCTGAATAATCTCACGGCGTTCGATATCAGTAGACATTCTCGAATAGTCATCGAGGTATTTCTTCCACCCCGGTACCATGCGCTCAATCATGTTGTCTATTTCAATCTTGACCTGTTTTAACTGCCCCTTGGCGAGCTTGAAAGGCTGCTTATCGCCAGAAGAAAGCCGACCCTGCATGGCATAATTGACATCCTTACGAATCGCATAGAGGTCTCTTACGTCCAGCTGGCCGTTTTCATTAGATAAGTCTTTGATGCGTTGCTTGAAGTGGTTCAGGGACTGTTCTACAGCTTCTTGCGACATACCAGGAACCCGCAGCATATCGTCTATTTTCCGTTCGATTGCCCATCCCGGCACCATCATTTTCTTCTGTATGAACTCGCGCTCGACCGCACTTCTGGCGGTATCGCCCTGTGCCTTTCGTGTTGCCCTGGTAATAGCGACATCCTCGCCACCCATGACATCGAGAATTTCCTGGCGGGTTCTGTTCCGTGCCGAGTCTCGTGACGCAAACGCTGTGCCTCTGGCGCGCGCCATGCGTTCAAGTCCTAATAGGCCGGGATCGCGCGCCGCCTCTGCAGTAGTCTTCGGCGTTATGCCTGTTGGTGCAGTTTCGATATTACGGGCAGCAAGTGCGGGATTGGTTGCCTCTTCTCGCATTACCTCACCAACAATCCGACGCTGGCCTGCGCGAGTCATCGCATTAGTGGTACCGGCCGTGAGGTTGTACCCGGGTATTGCGGCACCGACAGCTAATGGACCTGCAGCCCCAGTAATCAGTTCGGCCCCCGTCTGTGCCCAAGGTGGAGCGCCTGCTTCTGCCATCGCTTGTCCACCAGCGGCGCCCGTGGTTGAGCCAATCACCTGCATGCCTGGCTGTTGCGTCAAAATGCCGCCCACGGCGCTCGGAGTGCCTTCTCCTGCGGCCATGGCCCTGCCAACACCCATACCCATACCAACACCTACAGCGCCCCTGGCAGCTCGTTCTACGTAGCGCTCGGTAGCGTTTTCAGGTTCCGGAAACCCCATCCGGGTAAACCCCTCGTGGATTCGTGGTGCTACCGGGGTGTGCCGGTAATCAACATTACTACCGAACTGCTCAGCAACAATATCGGCACCAGCAAGCCCAACATTTGCCACCTTGCCAAGTAAGTCACCAAGACCCGCAAAAGTCAGTGCCGGCGTTTCCAGGATGTACCGACCAGTTAAACCCAACTGACGGAAGGTTTCTTCAGAACGGGTCCGTGCAGGTGGCTGTTCTGCCAATTGCATTTGTTCCCATTCTTCAATGGTTGGAGCATCACGCCAATCACCACCGGGTGGCGCATCGGCATCTGGCGCATCTCTCCAGTCTTGCGGCATTATTCCGTCTTCACTTTATACCCGGCAGGTGTCAGATATATACCCTTGGGTAACGTTGCCCAGTATTCATCAAATTCTGCTGGTGTTAGTGCTTCATTAACCAGGAAGTTCTCCCACGCTCGCATAGCACTTTGATACTGACGCTTGAATGCGTCTAGGTTCTGTCGAAATTGATCCTCGTCCTGCGATTGTGACAACGACCTGAAATTACCAGCAAGCAGTTTTAGTTCCCGTTCGGAAACCTGACCTAAGGCACCACCGGTTTTCGACATATCGCGCATTTTTTGCAGGCGATTAAATGCTTCATTCGCCGCAATGGTCTCAATAGTCGCTTCGAGGTTTTCGTACGGACTGGTATAGCCCGGTATACCGGATGCTGCAGCGCCCAGTTTACCGGTCGCAGGTATCCAATGGTCAACTGCTTTCTCTGCTTGTTGAATAACATCTCCAAGATTAGCCATTGCGGGAATAGTGGACCTTGCCGTTTCTATCCGCTGCCGTTTGGTTTCTTCAAGCCGGAGTCTTTCATCCTCTGCGGCCTGGACATCTATTGTTTCTTGTTGCACGACAGCAGGTGGTCTAGTCACACCGATTGATGTTTGTGGTGATTGTTGTGGTGCCGTTACTGTTTCGGTCTGACCTGGTGGTGTATAACCCTGCGGTCCCGGCGTTATCGGTTTACCACTACCAAAATCGTAGCCCACACCATTAGCCGAATCCCACAACATGGTGCGCTCAGACCCATCAGGCTGTGGCACTTTTACAATCTTCAGTCCCGGCTGCGAGCGTTTGCGAAGCAGATACTCGTCCTTTTCTTTTTTCGACAAAGACTTGAAGTATTCGTATTCTTTTGCCTCGTTAGGCAATTCAGGTTGTTCCTGTGAAGACGGCCCACCCAGCGCCGTCATAGCGCCCCGGTAAACTTTCATCAGTTCACCCTTGCCGCCACGCATCAGGTCTGCAGCGTTCAGCTGCGGCCCCAGGATGCCCCTGCGCTGGCCCTCTGTGACCAACTGCTCGAGAATCCCTTCCTGGCCCCAATTCTCCAGCCCGTACTTGGCAGCCCCTGCGAGCCACTGTGTATTCTGTTGTTTTTGCTGCTCGCTAATAGCGTCCTTCGCCAGCTTGTGTTGCTCACCACCGGCAATCGCGGCCGGTATATTGGCAACCCTGCCACGTGGAATGCCGTACACCTGTACCATTAGCTCATCCTCCCCGGCATTGTCATACCTGGTGATGGCTTTCTGCCCCCATAGGGCTGTGGACCGGGTTGTGGCGAGTAGGAAATCGGCCGTCCCTGGAAATCGTACTGTGGCCTGGTACCAGCACCACCAGAGGGGTCCATCATTCCGGCAGCATCGGCCCACATGTAATTCTGAATCCCGCCCTGTACAGCGTTGTTCATGCCCTCGTAAGGGTTCACATAAGGCTGCCCGGTGAGGTTGCTGGCATAAGCCCGACCGGCACCAAGAATATCCTCGGCGCGGGCATCGTACACACCAGCACCTACGGCACCGATATCCCGGTCACTGGCATAATTCATGTTACGCAAGTCCCGGTCAGCATCCATGGCGGCCCCGGTAACACCCGCGGTCCTGCCATAGTTATCCACGTTCCTGCCGTACTCGAGTCCACCAATATCCATTTGCCGGTTGATGTAATCACCAAACTCACCAGCCGCGAGGTTCGAGGCGTAGTCGGTAACGCCCCTGAGTGTATTGCCAGAGTACAATCCTGCGCCACCCGCAGCGGCCGATTTCTGCACCGCGTCCAGTCCCTCTTTCATTCTGAAATTATAATCAGGCGAGGCGTAGAAATTCGCCATCACCTCGTCAGGCGAGCCGGATATATTCTGCCATTGCTGTGGTGCGCCGATATTGCGAGTATCGAGCATTTCGCCCCACAGCCCTGGTGCTTTCGAGGCATACGGCGAAATACTTTCAGAGTACCCACCACGGGCAGTCTCGATCCCGCCAATCATCTCGCCAGCACCACGTTTCCGGTAATCGTGGGCCGGGTCTAGCGATTCGTACACCGCGCGATTAGCGGCATCGATATTAGCGCCGGTAAACTCGTTGGCTTTTTTGCCACCGAAATAGCTGGAGCCAGCACCCAGCAGGGTACTACTAAGAATCGCCGCACCTGTTCCAATAGGCATTTCAGAACTCCTTCACGTATACGTGTTTTTGTGGGACATAGCCCCGTGCCTTGTAGAGTTTACCAATTTTTCGCGGTGTAAGTGCATGACTCGCAGTCAATAACACCTGTTGCGCATCGTTCTCAATGGCCCACGCCTCGAATGCGGATAACAGGCTGCCACCAATACCATTGGCCCGAACTTCCGGATCAACCCACCACCACAACTCCTGCGCGGTTCTCTTGCCGTCCACGAACGATGGAAACAGTATCCCGGCCGCCATACCGCCATCAGTAATAATCAGGAACCCCTCGTCACTTTCCATGAGGTTTTCCAGTGCCTGGGTGTATTGCTCCCGGTCCAGGTCCTTGCCAATCGATGTGGCAAACTCCCCGCCCATGCGCAGCAATTCCAGTAAATCATCACGGATCGCATATCTCATAATGTCCACCACTCAACACCGTCAGATAACAATATATCCGACTGGTACTGAGTGCTATTCACCAATGTAGTCACGCCGTCTATCGTTTCCGAACCATCCGCGTCTGTCGTTACGCTACCCGTGGTGCCAATTTTCTTAATGTAAACCCAGCGGCCCTTGTTATTCGCAGCCGGTGGCAAGGTAACTGTTACTGCCCCACCCGCGGTATCGTCATCGACGATCACCACGTCGTCATCATCCTGGACCGTGTAAGTAGTAGCCTCCAGGCGATAAATTATAAAACCCTGTGCCGATTGCCGGTCATTCCACCGCACCCACGCACGATAGTCCCCTGGCACCTGGCGCAAGGGCACGAGACTCATACACTGCCCCCTTTCGCCGCCAACAGCGTGTCTGTAACAGTCACCGGCACGGCATCCGAAATACTCGCCCGGTAAATCCGCTGGTAGGCCGCCCCGAGGTTGTACCAGACCACGCGCTGAAACTTCTCACCGTAACTGCCAATCTCGCGGCTGGAACACGTTAGCCAGGAATCTCCCCCGTCATCGGAGTATTCCAGCGTAATCAATGGATTTGTAACAGTCGCCGTACCCACGCCGGTCTCGAGGACAATCTCGAGTCGGTTATGGAAAACCCGCTGCCCTTCCCCCCATACCGGCTGGTAGGTCCACTGCATTGGCTGTGCCTCGAGCAGTTCGGTGTGGATATCAGCGTCCATGTGGGCAATGAAAAACCCCCGTTGATCACTGGCACCAACTGTGCCGAGGTTATCCACCAGCCAGGTCTTGCCAAAGGCAGTCTCGGCATCACGATAGCGCCAGGTATCAAACCCCAGCGACTTGCGCTTGTGCCATAACCCGGTCTCGAGGTGATATACCCAGCAGTTATTCGCGGTACGCAAAACATAGTAATTCTGACCGTCAAAAGCGTACCCAAAACCACGGCTAAGAGCTGAATTAAGGGCAGTATCATCAGTCATCTGCTGCTCAATCGCCTGGTTCGATACTTTCACGGCCTCCAGGCCCAGCAACATCCTGACGGTGTTATCGTCTGCCACCCAGAACGTGCGGCCCTCGACCAGCGCGATGGTTCTGCCGTTGGTGCAGCCCTGGTTAACAGCACCATTAATCATGGCCCGGAACGGAAATCCGGAACCGCCTGCTGCATCCCAGACCTCGAACGACTTCTCACCGAACAGTAAAATCTGCCCGCTATCTGATTTCATCCCCGTCATTTTGTCGGGGTTTTCCTCTGCAGTGGCGAAATTCAGTGGACTAAATGCCGAACTGGAGCCTAAATCAGCGCCGAAAAACCGCCCCGAATTGGGCTCACGAAACAGCAGGAAATTGTCAAGAAATTCGACATCACCACCACCGCGGCTGGTGTAGTCGGTGTCCGTAATCAATGCCGGCGATATCACCCCACTAGCAACACTAATCTCGAAAGCGTCAGGCTGTGATACGTACACCAGGTTAGTCGCATTGGCGTCCAGGTCCTGGTTTTCATAAACGCTCGCCGTGCCAGTACTGACAGCACCATTGGTCGCCGTACCGTCATAGGACGTAAATATGCCCCCCAGCGGTTCGTTCAGGTTACCGCTGACAATCACGACCTGTTCCAGCGACGGGTGCTTTTTAATCAGCCAGTGCGGGTATTCCTCGCCGCCACTATAGAGATTCCTGGTGCCGGGACAGCGGTGGATCAGGTACGGCGCCCGCGCGTCCTGCGGCAAGGTGTTCATGTAGCAGTTTACAAGCTCGGAACTCGACGCCGGCCGTGAGCGCAGGTCGTAGGATGTGACGGGTAATCTCATAGCGCCTTGAATACCTCCACACCATCACGCTTGACCTGCGTAATGTCATCAGGATTGAATACGACGATATTGCGGGTGCCCTGACCCGCACCCCTCGACTGCTGGTCAAGGAAGCGTATACCGGGGATGCCTGCTTCGTTGAGTACCTGAGATGCTGCTGCATCGCCTCCAAATTGCTTAGACAATGCCCGATATATATACCCTCTATTTCCAGGCCCAGATGTGCGATGAAACCCTCTTAAAAAATCCTTGCGGGCTGTTTCAGCCTCAGCTTTGCTTTTATAGATTCCCTGGATGTGCATGTTACCACCATCTATATCGCGCACATCCCACAAACCATTCTCTCTTTGAAACGGCTTAAATGGCTCCTCAACACCCAATTTATCTAGTGCCCTCCGCACACTCTCAGGCTGCTCACTCAATGGTGCATCCCAATCAAGCATTTTGTTGATGATTTCATCGGGGACTTCTACTTCGTAGAGGTGGCCGCCGGGGTCAAGCGTAATGTCATCAGAATGCTTGCGCAGTTTAGTGATTGCCGCTGCTGCATCATCTCCATGCTTTGCCGCTTCCGATTCAATTAAATTCCAGCCAATATACCCACCGTTTGCTTTGGCATTTATCAGCGTCCTTACATCGTCAGGAATCACAGCAAAGTCAGCACCTGATATGCCTTGCGGTTTACCCCAATAGCTAAGCTGCGATTGATAACTCCGCGCCACCCCCGGGCTCTCAGCAAAGTAAAGCCCATGTCCAAAGGCTTGTGCGCCCTCACCTGTACCTATCGCCTCGCTGCTGAACTTACTGAACTTGTGCGGTGTACCGTGGAATAGCGCCTGCGCCAGTCCGATACCTTCAGGCGAGGACATCAGGCCCTTAACCACCTTTCCACCCAGCTTAAACCCTTTCGCCACCGTACTGGTCGGGTCGGCAAATTCACCTATCAATCCCGCCCTGCTACTCGGATCAAGACCCACAGCCTCGCGAATAGGATCACCACTAATAACCGGTAATTGCGGCGCCTGGCCTGCGTCCCGCCGATTAAAGTTGCTCTGTAATCCAGCATTCACGGCCTGCGTAGCCAGTCCCAGTATGTCGGGTGCGGCCGTAAAGGGTGCTGTAGCCAGCCCTTTCGCAAAGTCCGTGCCTGCCTTTGCAAGCCCTTTCTTGACCTGTTGGGCAGCAAACGCATTCATGCTATTGCGGTTTAACTGGGTAAACTGTCCCGGTAACACCTCCACCACAAGATTTGGGCCCTTACGGGGCATATCAGAAATCCGTCTGGATGTTGTACCTGTGGCCCCAGTGCCCAGTACCTTCCGGCAGGTGCGTCATATCGACGTTATCGAGCGCTTCCTTGATTAGCTTGCGCCGCAAAGTAGATATCGAATAACCAATCACCGTCGCCAGTTCCGGGGAAATGCTCGCACCGTATTTCGGCGCCATCATCACCGCCAGTCCATAGGTCATGGGCTGTTCGGCATAGTCGGGGATAGGTGCATCGGCGGTGGTATCGGACTGTCGAAACCAGCCCACGTCGAGTGAGTCTTCTTTCCACATCTCTGCCATCTGGTTGAGCTTTCTAAGCCCCTGGGTGCCCTGTTCAGCAGTCGCTGACTGTACCTCGTTGAGTACATTTATCTCCCGCAGTGCATCCTCGATTATCGTCAGGTTAGTAATCGCCATCAGTATGTACACCTCCAACAAGGTTCAATTTCACGCCGGGATATCAACTCTTCCCGACGCTCGCGCCAATGCGGGCTATTGTACACTTCCAGCAGGGACTGGTTGTTTAAATCACCTATATTCCACTGGTTATCATTGCCAGAATGCATACAACACAGGCTCACCACTCCTGACGACATTACCGATAACTCCCACCAGCGACTACAGGGTTCATTCGGTATTTCGTGGTAGTCAGGCTCCACGTACCCCAACCAGCCGGCATTCGGGATTAATCCAGCCCTGAACCGCGGCCAGCGCTCTTTGCAATAACGAATAAATTCATCGTTCGGCACCCCGACCGAAGACACCACTACCGGGTGGGGGAAATCAGCGTTGTGCAGTCGATCGAGGTTCCTCGCAACCTTGTCGAACTCGAGCCCCATCAGGTCCTGGTATTCCTCCCAGTTCACTGAATTAAGCGATATCCAGACGTGTTCAATGCTTTCCAGCCCCGCCAGCCTGTCGATGTTCTTTGCAGTCAGCGGTGAACCATTGGTAAATATCCTGATACTGGCGAGAGTATTAGCAGCAACAGCATCGCAGATATCGAAAATACGCTTATCGAGCAGGGGTTCATTCACCTTGAACGGTGAGAACGTAAATGGCAGTGTAAACCCGGCCATCTCGTCAATCAGCCGGTATATCAACTCCGAGGGCATTTTCTCGCCCTTACGCTCCAGCGTGGGATAAGGACAAAATGTACAGGCGGCATTACACAATGCCAGGGTTTCAAGCGAAATCTCGAACGGCTGCTCCATGTAATCACGGTGCAGCCCACGCAAATGGCCCAGCGTTTCAGGACTTCTGTAGGACGAAAGCAAAACCATCATCCTCGTATTTGTTCGCTATCAGCTCGAAA
>Ga0255055_10002094_pt1 | contig 14206 bp, 9 predicted proteins | sample JV7_2_27_MG_FD_188633 | JGI IMG/M metagenome (GOLD analysis project Ga0255055, IMG submission 188633) | Seawater microbial communities from Jervis Inlet, British Columbia, Canada - JV7_2_27 | ecosystem: Environmental > Aquatic > Marine > Inlet | place: Canada: British Columbia | collected...
CGCATGGGAGCAATAAAATTGCCCTAATGCGGCTTTTTTATTTTTCTGCGATATGTCAAACTACTATATATTCCAGAGATAAAGTGAAGACGCAATCTGATATGGGGTGTTGGAGTACTGGGGTATTGGAGAAATTGAAATTCTAGATCAAAATGACTAGGGTTTCAGTTTTTATGTTTCTTTTTCCTGACACCCGACACCTGAAACCTGGTACCTAAATAGTTTTTCCGGTGTGAACCCTCCAAGTGGGTAAGCTTTTATGACCAGTGCTTACGACAACCTAGTCAATCGCACAGCGCACGCCATCAACCAGGCTTTTGATGTATACCAGAAGCGATACAGAGCCATTACCCAGCGGGCGGGTGTTCGGTTTGCACAGAGAGACTGGCGCGGCATGCAAGCGGACGCAAGGGAAAGGTTGGATCTTTACAAGAAAGTGGTGGATGAAACCGTAGCTCAGGTCAACGAGTTGTTAGGAGATCGAGGTACCGATACCCGGATCTGGGCTAAAACCAAAGTTGTCTATGGTGCTTTGGTCGGTAAGCTGAACCTTTGGGAGCTTGCAGAGACATTTTTTAATTCAATTACCAGAAGGATATTTGCCACTGTTGGGGTAAATCCTCAGATCGAGTTCGTCGACACCTGTTCTCGCATACAACCTTTACAGATTGCTCAACCGATGTATCGAACCTGTGAGCGGGCCGAGTCAACTGCTGCTTTGATCGAAGGCATCCTCACTGATTATGGGTTTGATGTGGGCTATGAAGATCTCCAACGCGATGCCCAAGCGGTGGCAGAGCAAGTAGACAATCATCTCATGAAAACTGCGGCTTCACCAGGTATCGACCGCACTGAAATGATCACCTCCGTTTTCTATCGAGGCAAAGGAGCCTATCTGGTCGGCAGATTTTTTAACGGTTCAGATCAATTTCCGCTGGTGCTTGCTCTGCTCAATACTCCTGGGGGCATCGTAGTTGATGCCGTGCTCTTGCATGAGAACGAAGTCAGTATTCTGTTCAGTTTTACTCGCTCCTATTTCCATGTGGACGTCAAAAAGCCGGCTGAGTTGGTAGGCTTTTTGAAGTCCTTCATGCCTCGGAAGCGACTTGCCGAACTCTACATTTCCATCGGCTATAACAAGCACGGCAAATCTGAGCTGTACTGTGATTTACTGCAGCACCTGGCTTCCTCGAATGAGAAATTCGAAATCGCCGAGGGAGAAAGAGGCATGGTCATGGAGGTGTTCACCATGTCTGACTACGACGTGGTGTTCAAGGTAATCAAAGATCACTTCTCATCCACAAAGAGAACGACTCGTGCAGAGGTGATGGCCAAATATGACCTGGTATTTACGCATGACCGAGCCGGCAGACTGGTGGATGCGCAAGAATTTGAACACCTGGAGTTTGACCGGAAACGGTTTTCAAAGGAACTGCTGGATAAACTTCAACGTTTTACGACGCAGGGGGTGGAAATCGACGAGAATCACGTGGTCATTAAGCATCTATACGTGGAGAGGAGAGTAACGCCCCTGGATGTATATCTCAGCGAGGTTGATGAGTCGGCAGCGCGGGCAGCCGTTGTTGATTATGGAAACGCCATCAAGGACTTGGCAGCCACGAACATCTTTCCGGGAGATATGCTGCTCAAGAATTTCGGGGTGACGCGCCATGGTAGAGTAGTGTTCTATGACTATGATGAACTTTCCTTGGTGTCCGAATGTAATTTTAGAAAGCTACCCCAACCGAGAAGTCATTACGAAGAGCTGTCGGACGAGCCTTGGTTTGCCGTAAACGAGCGTGACATTTTCCCCGAGGAGTTTCAGTCTTTTCTTGGCTTGCAAGAAGACTTAAGAGATTTATTTGTGGCGCAGCATTCAGATTTATTTGGGGTAGATTTATGGCATCAGATCCAGGCTCGTATAAGCGCTGGTGGAATTATTGATATCTTTCCGTATGAGCAGAGTAGGCGACTGGGGTACACTAGGCAGTAGACAGTAAGCACTAGGCACCGGAGGACGACGCGGGGACACGGAGAAACGGTGAGACGGAGAGTTCTGTCCGTTGTCAGTGGTCCGTTGTCCGTTGCTAAAAGATTAAAAGACCTATGGTAAAAGAGTAATCCTCTTTTACTCTATGCTTTATGCCCTATGCTTTCTCAAATCCGCAATCCGAAACCGGGAACCCGCCCGATGGACAAATTGCCGATGCGCTCTGCGTTTACTCGAATTGCTCCTCTTCGGTGGAGCCTGTCAAGGCCGCCGTAGAGGTCTCACCGCCGGTAACCACATTCTGAATTTCGTCAAAATACCCTGCACCCACAAAACCCTGATGCTTAACGGCGCTGTAGCCCTGCTCCCGTTCCAAGTCAAATTCATGTTCCTGCAGGCGAGAATAGGCAGCCATCCCCTCTGTACTGTAGGCGTAGGCTAGCTCAAACATGGCAGTATTCAGGGTGTGAAAACCAGCCAGGGTAACAAACTGGAACTTATAACCCATGGTACCGAGTTCATCCTGAAAACTCCGAATTGTCGGTTCATCCAGATGGAGTTTCCAGTTGAAGGAGGGGGAGCAGTTGTAAGCTAATAACTTGTTCGGGAATTTTTCGTGAATAGCCTGAGCAAACTCCCGCGCCTCACCCAGGTCAGGGGTTGAGGTTTCACACCAGATGACATCAGCGTAAGGGGCATAGGCCAGGGCCCTGGCAATGGCAAGTTGCAGCCCACCCTTCACCTCGAAGTAACCCTCGACTGTCCTTTCTCCAGTCAAAAAGGGATGATCAAGGGGATCGATGTCGGTTCGGGTCAGCCGGGCTCCCTGGGCATCTGTTCTCGCTACCATTACAGTGGGCACGCCGAGGACATCACTGGCGAGCCTGGCAGCCACGAACTTTCGTAGATACTCCGAGGCTGGGGCCAAAACCTTTCCGCCCATGTGACCACATTTCTTCAAGGAGGATATCTGGTCCTCTAAGTGAACGGCTGCCGCACCGGCGTCGATGCACGCCTTGGTTATTTCAAAAGTGTTGAGTAGTCCACCAAATCCGGCCTCAATATCTGCGACAATGGGAGCGAACCAATTGATGGTGCCCTTGTCATGCAGGTGTTGAAGCTGATCAGCCCTGAGTAGGGCATTGTTCACCTTCCTTACCACATTCGGCACACTGTCGGCTGGATATAAACTCTGGTCCGGGTAGGTCTGGCCTGCGGTGTTTGCATCCGCCGCAACCTGCCAACCGCTAAGGTAAATTGCTTGCAAGCCAGCCAGTACCTGCTGCACAGCTTGATTGCCGGTCAGGGCCCCTAGCGCCCGGACGTAGGGTTCAGTGTGCATCAGATGCCACAACCTCTCAGCCCCCATACGGGCGAGGGTGTATTCTACTTGAACTGAGCTGCGAAGCCTCACCACGTCTTCAGCTGAATAGGGCCGCTGGATTCCCAGCCAGCGTGGTTCAGTTTTCCAAGAGTTTGCTAATGCCTCTGCCTGCTGCTGCCTGTCCATACAAAGACCTCCCCCCTTAACCCGGATATTTCATGAATTGCTTACTGCGACCACGGATATGGTCGTCCTTCCTGGCGTCCTCGGGTGTCGGCCCCTGCGACGTACCGTTCAGGTACGCCTCGGAACCAATCCCGCGGTACCGCGGGACGAGTTGCCAGGTGGCACACCCATCTTTGTGGTCTCGCGACAGCAATTCATGAAATATCCGGGTTAATTGTCATCGCCAAAATCGAGCAACAATTCGGATCATCTTGTCATGAATCGAGTGTTTATTAATTAGAATCGGGAAAACATAGATAATCAAGTAAAGTTAAAATCGATGTGGGGATTGTCAATACGAAAAATCCTTAAAAGCATAGGAAATATTAGTTTGTGAGTGAGCATAGGGCATCCTTCGACAAGCTCAGGACAGGTAGGGCATGGAGCATGGGGCAGCAGGCAGAAGGAAGCGATCCTTTAATACTTGAATCGGCAATTCCTCAATCTATGACGAATGATCGTTGACTTGTACGAGCACAACGCCGCTTATAATGATTATCATTCCCAGCCAGAAGAGCGGACCCAAATCCTGATCAGTGGACAACAAGCCGGCCCCAGCCATCAGAGCTGAGAGTGCGGCTGTAGTTGGTGGCTGGGCGTTGGTGCAGATTGCCACCTCTACCGGTCCGAGATAGCGGAGCAACACATTCCAAACCAGTATCATTGTCACGCTGGTAAGCACGATCATATAGGCCAGTCCAGCCCAAGCGGCCGGAGGGATCATTCCGTAATCCATGGTCAGAAGGGAATACCCACCGATGGGCGTCATGACAATTGCGCCAAGGATAAGACTCCATGCGGTTACAACTCGTGGATCATGATTTTGACAAGTGCGACCAGCCAAGACGGTATAGGCCACCCAAGCGAGCATGGCGGCCAAAACCCAGAAATCACCCGAGCGCAGCTCCTTGATGCTCTCACCTCCTTCCCAAGGTCGGAGAATGATGTAGACTCCTACGAACGCAATAAGCACCCCAAGGATTTTTCTTTTCGGCGGCATTTTCTTACTCAATCCACTAGCAAGAATCATCACACCAAGGGGGGTCAGTGCATAGAAAAGAGCTGGATGACTAGGTACTGTATGCCGGAGGCCTCGGAGGAACAAGTACTGGTTCAGGGGCACAAGAAGGATACCGAATCCTAGTATTCGGAGCCATTCTCTTAAATCGAACCGCGGTTTCGGGATAACCCAGCCAGTGAGTAAAAGGAGAAGTAGGGCAGCACCCAAGGCCCGGGCGAGGACCAAGGTTTCAGCATCAGGAAATCCGACCGCAGCTGCCTTGGCAAAAACATAGGTACCTGAGGCCAGACTGACGTGAGTTGCCATTAGTAGATAAAGAGAAGATCGCCGCATAATAATTTATATAGCCCGGATATTTCATGAATTGCTGTCGCGAGACCGCGAAGATGGGCGTGCCACCTGGCAACCGTCCCGCGGTACCGCGGGATTGGTTCCGAGGCGTACCTGAACGGTACGTCGCAGGTGCCGACACCCGAGGACGCCAGGGAGGACGGCCAAATCCGTGGTCGCAGTAAGCAATTCATGAAATATCCGGGCTAGGGGTTAAACACAGATAGAAGCCTGTAAAAAGGACCAGAGAATAATACCTATCCCTCCAATGATTGTCATCTGTTTCCTTGGAGACAGATTAGGGTGGACATACTGCGTCTCTATGCAGGGAAGATTGGACGCACTCTTGTAATCAGAAAAAACGTTCCTATATTAACCCTAATGTTGCATGCTCACTCGTAGATTTGAGATTTTAGAATGACCTATGGAGAAAATCAAAGATTCCCCAATCTGCATTCTGCAATCTAAGATTTGAAATCGTAACGGGAGGTTGAATCATGAACTACCGTAGAATTCTACTCTATTCGTTGCTGTTAGCTGGAGTTGTCTCTCTCATACTGCCGCTGTCAGCACGTGCGGAGGTTGAGACTTATATGATTGACAAGGTACACAGCATGGCGAATTTTAAGATTCGTCATTTGTTTTCTAAAGTGTCGGGTACCTTCTCGGATGTTAGCGGAACTATTAAAATCGATCGTGACAATCTGGAGGCGTCGAAGGTGGAGGCCACAATCAACGTGTACAGTGTGGACACCAACCATAAAAAACGAGACACTCATTTACGCTCAAAGGATTTCTTTAATGTGGGGAAATTCGCGATCATGCGTTTTGTTAGCACCTCGGTGGAAGCCTCTGGCCAGAACGGAGGTTTTATGTACGGCGAGCTGACTATACACGGGGTGACCCAGTCAGTGAAATTGCCCTTCAAAGTGCTCGGCTTCGGTCCTGACCCATGGGGGGGCTATCGCAGCGGTTTTGAGGCCGGCATAGCAATCAAACGGAGCGATTACGGCATAAACTATGGACTTGGAGAGGGACAAGGCGGAGCTGTGGGAAATGAAGTGGAAATTACCCTACTGATAGAGGGGATTAAGCTGGGACCTGATGGCGCGCCCTTTCGAGTTCAATAAGGTGCAAAGAAAGAATAATAAAGAAATTTTTTCTCGCTACGCTAAAGTTAATATCGACAGCAGAGATCTTTATAACAAACTCTGGCAAAATAAATACTACATGAGGTAGCAGGTTCTAAAACAAAAAAGTGTGGATTAAAGTATGAGATGTGAAGTATCCTAGCGTATTGGTTGGACTTCACCTCATAACTCCAAACTTATCGTCCCTTGTCATGGGTGGGCAGAAATTAGCCGCATGATCCGCGACACCTAATCATTTTAAAAAATCATATCAGTTCCTTATGCTTCATACCACATGTCCTTGATTGGCAACTAATATAGTTGAAGCAAATGTAATATCTGTGTTATAAAAACCTATTAAATTCATAGGGGCAGCAGAGGGGGGAGCATCTCAAGAGGAGATTTTCATTCTTAGTATCGATTTAGGATTAATTCTAAATGTAGCTTTAAGCGAAGGTCGGCAAATGAATCAAAATCATATTCCGGTAACACTGATTTCCGGGTTTTTGGGAAGCGGAAAAACAACTCTACTTAATCATCTGTTGCGTTCTCATTGGAACAACGAACAGATAGGGATCATCGTCAACGATTTTGGAAAGGTAAGCCTGGATGACCAGCTTATCGAAAAGCGTACTGATGACATCCTGTCGTTGCGTAATGGCTGTATATGCTGTTCGCTACTTTCAAGTTTGCAACACACTATTGAAACACTGACAATTGTTCATAACGTCAAGGCAATCGTGATGGAAGCTTCCGGTATCGCTGACCCCTCACAAGTGCAGCGCATATTTCAGGAAAACAGTTTGGTTAAGGATCGAATTGTTTTGGATACGGTTGTAACGGTGATTGATGCTTTAAACTATCAACGATTCGTCGACGAAATCCTCGTGCTTCGCGATCAAACCGAGGCAGCGGGCTTACTGCTGTTGAATAAAGCCGATTTAGTAGATAAAAAGAAGCTCAAGCAAATCGAACAATTGCTTCGGTTGCAGAACCCGGAGGCGCTTATCCTCCGTACCGTTTATGCAAAAGTCGACCCGGGTCTCATGTTCCGTCATGGCGGTTTCATAGCAGGCGGCGACCGGCACGAATACAGTAACAAGAGAAATAAAATTTCGCCTTTTTCCTATAAAGGACTATCTGCATTTCTGTATGAAAGCGAACGCCCACTCAATCGCGAAAAGTTTGAGCACCTTGCCGCACATCTGCCAGATGGTATTTACCGGAGCAAAGGAGTAGTTTTCCTGAGCGGTAATGACCAGCCCCTATTGTTTCAATACGTGCCTGGACAGTTTAGTATCGAAAGACCCAAAGCCAATACAATTACGGCTGCCAAAACGCAGATCGTATTCATTGGTCTTGAGACACTGGACCAAGACAACATTTTGAAGCAGCTCCAGTCCGCAGAGATTCACTAGTGTTATAGTAAAACTAGAGCGTGCGATTTACAATTTTATTTTGTTTCAAAACAATTGGTGCTTCGGATGATGGTTCCTTCATAATAAATCGCATGAAATTCAAAATTTGTAACCAAGAATCTCCGCATTTTTTTCATTAAAAGCCAACCATGGTTTTTTGGATAGCTTACAACCATCTCTTTTTAAACGTATTTGTGATACGATAATGATGTATTTCAAGAATTGCACCCCATCCATTTTGGAGATATCTTGTCATATGTCGAAAGGCATGAGTTGCAGATATCATCAACTGATAAGAACTCGCTTTTGATAGGGGGAAGTGTAGGATCAGAGAGACTTGTGTGTCAAGCGTTGAGAACGCCAACATACAATTGTTCGGTGTTTTTTCGGTTCCCTCAAGGGCGGAAGTAATAGACAAGGATGAAGAGTGTCCTCCTCGTGCGGGCCGGGACTGGGATTAGTCATGCAAATTCTGACGCAGAAATCCCTTTCGATCAGTTCCCTGTCTTCGGAGCAGATCAGGAGGCGATGGTCCTCCTATATGTTTTGACACATCCATGTCGTAGATCGCTTGCCAAGAACCATGCTTGACTAGAATTAAAGGTATGAGCAGGGGATGTGACTATTCGTGGTGATGGTAAACGCACTTCGATCATTATCGAACTTAATATAACATCCCTTAATTCACACTTCCACATAAAAAAACCCAACCCAAGACTTGGGGTTGGGTTTTCTTTATAAGATCCCTATTATTCTTCCATTCCCGGAAAGATGTCATAGATATAATCGTGGGCATCCAAGGCGGTCTTGTTCATCGTGTCTGCTTGAACGCGCTTGACGACTTCCTCGCGGGAGAGGGTGAAGATCGCCTCGAGAAGCTGCTCGCGCTCCTGCTCGTTCGCCTGCGCCACGACGAAAAGCACGCGGGCGCTGTGCTGGATGTAGTGGGGCGAAAGCAGCTGGCGCTTCAGGATCTCCATAATGACAGGCGCCTTGGCGCGGTCAAAGAGGCCTGGATTGCCTAGGCGGTCCAGCTCGGCGAAGAACTCCGACGTCCATTCGTTGTGGTACTCCCACAACCTCAGGAACAGGTCCTTGGTGAAGCGGGTCCCGGCCTTGACCTCGAAATCGTTCTCAGCCGGTATGAGGCCATCCTCGGTGAGTGCCGGCCCTTTGAGGTAGCCGTCCTCGGTGATGACGGCTTGATGATGGATGAGGATCCACAGCCACGACACATCGATCCGGTAGGTGGCGAGATCATTCATGAAACGCAGCCCAAGCTCGTAGTCATCGATGGCTGCCGCGAAATTACCGTTGAGAATCTGGAAGCCGTAGTTCGCAGCCATATAGAAGGCGTGTTGGATGTGCTCAATGGTGATCTCACCCTTTGGCGCGCCGTAGATACTGTCCCAGAGTTCTTGGGTGAAGAGTTTCTCCGGCTCGCTGAACATATCCTTGGTGATGATCCAGGGTGTGATCTTGCCCTGCGGGTTCAACAAACCCCGGGATTGCAGCAGGTGCCGCTCAGCGTCAGAGAGACCACTGGCGGCCGTCGGCACCGCTTTGCCTTTCACCTCCACATTCTCTGGCGGCGCATCGATGATCGCCTGGAGCTGCTTCACGGGAGCCTGCAAAGGTTCATTGCCAGCGGCGACGTAGGCCGGTTCGGGGCTGGCAACCCAGCTTTGCCGGTAGGTATCGTAGAGTCGTCCCTTCACCGCACCGGCAAGGATGTCTTCCAGGGTGGGCCGTTCACCTGCGGGCAGCGGCTCCTCGGGCACAAAAATGAGACCCAGCAACCGCTCTCGCGTCTTGTCGATGACCATCGCCCGCAGGGCCAATGGGTTATACTGCGAGCGGCCATAAGGATCGGTCGGTTGGTAGATCATTACCGCCGCCATCCCGCCAATGGGAGCCCCCTGGCTGAGCTCACCATTCTTCATGCCGGCCATGAGCATCATCAGGGCGTTATAGCGCTGATATGCAATCATGTTCGGAGTGGCCATGCCGATGGACTGTGGATCCGGAAACACTCCTTGCGGGTCTTCCTTCCACATCTCAATGATGCTGGCGAGGTAGTCCCAGCGGCCGACATTGGTCCCAAGGAGCCTGCGTCGCAAGACCCAGGCGATCACAGGCAAGAACCGGCCCGCATTCCCCTCCTCATAGAGGACTTTGATCTTGATGGTGCCGGGCTGGACGCCGATCAAACCTTCCACCCGTGCCAGGAGCTTCTCCACAATGAGAGCTTCCTGCGGGGTCTGAATCTTCGGGATGTAGTAGTATATGCCGGTGCCGATCCGTGTGAGGGAGTCATAGTTGTTGAGCGCCCAGAGGAGGGTGATGGGAATTATGCCATGCACAGGTTGGCCTTCGACCGTGACGTGGTCATACTGCACATGAATGCTTGGAGGCCGAGCGAACCGGGTCGGCCACTGATCCGGGGGCGCGTCGATCTTGTACGTGCGCGTTTTGCCTTTTTTCACCACCTCATAGGTGCGGTCGGCCCAGGCGCCTTCGAAGATCTGTTTGGCGTTTTCCACCGCAGCGAAAATCCCTAACGGCTGATCCACGGGCGCGCCGTCTGGATAGAAATGGGGCGGGGCGGCGTCTTCAAAGTCCGGCATATTCATGGCGGCCGGGCTATTCAACGCCTTGACGGCCATGTCCAGCGGATGCCACGGCCCGGTGAGCTCCAAGCCGGGGTTCGTCAATGGGTGGGCGTCCTTCGGGATGTCCACTTCGTCGTTGAGCCGCCAGAGCCACTCGCTGTCCCGATCGAGAAAGTTATCAATCAAGCCCTGGACGATCTGGCGATATGTCCAAAACTGCCCCGTTACGGGATCCTCAAACGTGTCGTCCCACTTCGGCCAGGCATATTTTTCGCGGACCGGCGCGGGAGAGCGCAGTAGCGCCCGGCGCGCGGTGAGGGCCGCGGCGATCTCGGGATGCAGCTCTTGGGCGAGTGCGGCGATCTCCTGTTCCACATTGACTTCTCGGCCGTTTATCGTCTTGGTCCCGAAGAGCCCTGGGAAGCTCTGGAGAATGTCCTCGCGGATCGTGGCCTTGGAGACACGAACTCCTGCCGATGCCGAACGCTCCGTGCCTGTGCTCATAGCCGTCTCCTTGTCTTTATCTGTTTATCGGGGCATAAAATTTAGATGTCATTATATGATAAGAACCGGCTTTTGAATGTTTGTCAAGTGTGCCTCAACCCGAGCGTTCTGGTCTGCCTCATGAAGCTAAATGGAAGAACGCAGATAAAATGCGGTAACTCCTCTATCCCGGATATTTCACGAATCGGTGTCGCGAGACCGCGAAGATGGGTGTGCCACCGGGTAACCGCAGGGGGTCGAACCCGAGGCGTACCTGAACGGTACGTCGCAGGGGCCGAAATCCGAGGACACCCGGAAGGACGGTCATATCTGCGGTCGCAGTCACGCCGCGGCGTGATGAAATATCCGGGATATAAACTCAGCAGTGACTAATCAGTTGCGACAGATGTATAATGACAACTCCATCGACGCCAGAGCGACAACAGACCAGAGCGACAACAGACCACAAGGACAACGCCACTTTTACAACATAAAACAGACAACAATTCATGAAACATCCGGGCAGGGAGATAGCGACCATGAAGAAAATGAAGGTAGCACCGATCAAGCCTACAGTCTCTTTTGATGTGTTTGAGAAGATTGATATCCGTGTGGGAACCATCCAACGAGTGGAAGGCATCGAGGGTGCAGACAAGCTGGTGAGACTGATTGTTGATTTCGGCGATCACGAGAGAACAATTTTGGCTGGGATCAAGCAGGAACGGCAAGATCCAAAAGAGATAGAAGGCAAACAGGCTTTGTTTGTTGTTAACCTCGAACCCAGGATAATGATGGGTGAAGTCTCGGAAGGCATGTTGTTCGATATCGGTCACGCAGATGGAATTAGTCCCACTCTGGCAGTTCCGGAAAAGCCGGTCCACAATGGTGCGAGGGCTGGATGACTGGAATTAATACCCATTATCAATTAGGATAAGCAATGTTGAATCTGAAACACGGGTCTTGGACATAATGGACCACCACAACCCCATCTACCTGACGCCGACGGAGATCATCGACAGCAATCATCCCAAAATCCAGGAGTACGCCACTCAAACAATTGGCGGCTGTAGTGATCCGGTGGAGCGGGCGGTGCTACTCTACCTGGCTGTTCGTGATGGGATTCGTTACGATCCCTATACCCCCTTCCATCTACCTGAGCACTACCGAGCCAGTGCGGTTCTCGAGCGAGGTCGAAGTTTTTGTGTCCCCAAGGTTTCTCTGCTCTGCGCTTTGGGCAGAGCCTGTGACATACCGTCACGAGTTGGCTTCGCCACGGTAAAGAACCATCTGGCCACCAGGCAACTCATTGATTTTCTGGGGAGCAATGTCTTCGTTTACCATGGTTTCGTGGAGTTCTATCTGGAAGGAAAGTGGGTGAAGGCGACCCCTGCCTTCAACCGGGAACTCTGTGAAAGGCACCAGGTGGAGCCGTTGGAATTCAATGGGCGGGAGGACTCCCTTTTTCACTCTTTCAACCGGGAAAACAAGAAGTACATGGAGTATGTGGAATACTACGGCACCTACGGTGATATCCCAGTGAACGCCATAGTAGCCGCCTGGAAAAAAAAGTACGGTGAAGATCGGGTGGAGAAGTGGATTGAGATGTTTGCCCAACGGGAAGATACTCAGTTTGCTGATTTTGAAAAAGAGGATGTCTGGGAAGGATAAACAACCAATCCTAATAGTTTTAGATTCGTGAAATATCCGGGCTAGGCAAATCAAGGAGAGGATGGACTGCGGACGCTCAAAGGGTGGGAGGAGTAGTAATAATGGTTGACCACTTCGTGAATTTGCACCCAGTGTTGCAGGCTTTTCTTGCGACGTGTTTCACTTGGTTTTTAACAGCTCTTGGGGCAGCAGGGGTTTTCTTCACTCGAACAGTGAATAAGAAAATACTTGATCCCCTGCTTGGTTTTGCTGGTGGAGTGATGATTGCCGCTAGTTATTGGTCTCTGCTCGCCCCAGCCCTAGAGATGGCTGAACAGCAAGGTCAGATTTCCTGGGTCCCGGCTGCAGTGGGCTTTATGTTGGGAGGAGTGTGTCTGCGGCTTGTTGATAGACTTTTGCCACACCTCCACCTCTATGCTCCCATTGAGGAGGCTGAAGGAATCTCAACTACCTGGCGGCGAACTACTTTACTCGTTCTGGCTATCACCTTGCACAATATCCCAGAAGGTCTGGCCGTCGGTGTTGCCTTCGGGGCTGTAGCCCACGGTCTACCCACGGCTACCCTTCCTGCGGCCATTGCTCTGGCTGTGGGCATTGGTTTGCAGAACTTTCCAGAGGGGATGGCAGTTGCCATGCCATTACGACGGGAAGGGGTATCCAGGCTAAAAAGTTTCTGGTATGGGCAACTCTCCGGTATTGTGGAGCCTGTTGCCGGTGTTATCGGGGCTGCCGCAGTCATAGTTTCGCAGCCAATTTTACCCTACGCTTTGGCCTTTGCCGCAGGTGCAATGATTTTTGTGGTGGTGGAAGAGGTGATACCCGAATCCCAGCGCGGTGGGAATGCGGATTCGGCAACCATGGGGCTCATGGTTGGCTTTACGGTAATGATGATACTTGATGTGGCCCTGGGCTAAGGCAAGGAGATTTCGGATTTAGGATTGCGGAATTTTAATTTAGTTTTGGATTTTATTTTGAAGAGAGCTTAATGAAAACAGCATCTATCCCTACTGAAATGAAAGCCTGTGTGTGGCGTGGAGGGCCCAAGGTAGAAGTTGAAACTGTGCCGGTACCTGAAATCGGCGAAGGCGAAGTGCTCGTTCGGGTTGAAGCTTGCGGGCTTTGCCCTACTGACATCAAGAAGATCGATCTGGACCTGGCGGAGCCACCTGTAATCCTTGGCCATGAGATGGCAGGCGTGGTGGTGGCAGCAGGTCAAGGTGCTGAAGAATTTCTCGGCAAGCGAGTGGCCGTGTATCATCATATACCGTGTCTGAAATGTAGATTGTGTGAATTGGGACGCTACAGTCAGTGTGCCGGTTATAAAAAGACCGGCACCACAGCGGGGTTTACCCCTGCAGGAGGAGGATGGGCCGAATACGTCAAGGTTTCTCCCTGGATCGTAAGTGGCGGCGGGGTGGTGGAGATTCCGGAGCAGTTGCCGGTCAAGGTCGCAATTCTTATGGAACCCCTCAATACCTGTCTCAAGTGTATAAGTGCTCTTCCTGATTCAAGAGGCATCGCGGTGATATTGGGTCAAGGACCTGTTGGACTCATGCTGACTGCCCTGATGCACAGAGATGGCTGGGAGGTTTTTACAGTTGAGCCGCTGCCTGAACGACAGGAAAGATCTGTCAGGTATGGCGCCAAGGCAGTCTATCCTCCCGGTGAGGATCTCAATGCCAGACTTCAGGAGAGTACTCCACCTTTAGGCCCTGATGCTGTCATCGCTGCCACGGAATCCGAGGAAGCAATAAATGGTTCTCTCCGTGCGTTGAGGCCCGGCGGGACGTTGATTCTCTTTGCCCATACCCGCATGGGACAAGAACTTAAAATCGATGCTGGACAAATAGGTATGGCTGAAAAACAGGTCATAGGAAGCTATTCGTCTTCTATTGAGCTCAATGGACTGACCACGGCAACCCTTATTGATCAACGATATCCTTGGGGAGAGTTTGTGACCCATGTGTTTCCGCTGGATGAAATCAATCAGGCCCTCGCCCTGGCA
>Ga0255055_10002095_pt1 | contig 14205 bp, 10 predicted proteins | sample JV7_2_27_MG_FD_188633 | JGI IMG/M metagenome (GOLD analysis project Ga0255055, IMG submission 188633) | Seawater microbial communities from Jervis Inlet, British Columbia, Canada - JV7_2_27 | ecosystem: Environmental > Aquatic > Marine > Inlet | place: Canada: British Columbia | collected...
ATCGTTTACCAGACTCTCGAGGCCGGGAGACTCGATATCGCCATCATGAACGCAGACGGCTCCGGACGTCAGCGCCTGACCGACGACGAAGAGGACGATCGGTATCCGAGGGTGGCGCCTGATGGCAGGATCGTCTATCGGACCGAGACACCTTCAGGTATCGAGCTCCGGCGCATGGATTCCGATGGCAGCAACCTGCAAGTTCTTGCTGTAAGCCCGATCCAGGGAAAGCCTTACATCTCTCCGGACGGAGAATGGGTGGTCCTGCAACTGTTGACCGACGGTGTTCCCAAGATCTGGCGGGTACCGCTCGAGGGAGGGACGCTCGAGCCGGTGATCGATCTCGAGTCGTTTCTGCCGGTGATCTCCCCCGACGGTTTGCGGCTCGCCTTCTACTATCAAGATCCCGAGGACGACTCCTTCAAGATCGGCGTCACACCGTTCAACGGTGGGGAGCTCGAGGTCCGGTTGGAAGCCGAGGCTTTTTACGGCGGAACGCTGCTCCGGTGGACGGAAGATGGCGAAGCACTGCTGACCAATACCATGCCCAGCGATCGCGCCAATCTGTGGCGCCTACCGCTCGACGGGGGAGAACCCGAGCGGCTCACCGACTTCGACGAGCGTCGCATGTATTGGTACGAGCTCTCTCCCGACGGCAAGACCCTCGCGGTCACCCGCGGAGAGCTGCTGCGTGATGCAGTTCTCATTGAGAACTTTCTCTGATCGCCCCTCTGACTAGGGTCAGCCGCTACGCCCGGAATGTCGAACTTGCACCGAATAAGTGCCTGGCACCTGTTCGGCACCTGTTCGGGCCACTACCCGTCAGCGCCCGAATGCCAGTTCACCATCACCGTCAGTGGCTGCCGCGCCTTGTCCTCGTCGATGCCGTGGAACAGGAAACGCTGCCCGTCGGGGGTGACATCGTAGCTGCTGCCAGTCAGAGGGAGTCGGGCAAAGACGTGGAAGAGCAGCGTTTCGCTGCCGATCTCGAGCTCCTCACCCGAGGCTTCCACCTCGGTCTCCTTCACGCCATTGAAGAGGTCGCGATAGAAGATCGACCCGCCGCTCGGGTTCCAGACCGGCTCGGCGCCACCCTCACGCGAGATCTGCTGCTTGCCGCTCATGCTCGGGAAGGGCGACACGTAGACCTCGTTGCGGCCCGACTCGTTCGAGGTGTAGGCCAGCCAGCGACCGTCCGGCGACACGGTAGCCAATGTCTCGAAGAAGGGCGAGTCGAGCAGCGTCAACGACTCGCCGCTCTCCAGGTCCAGCGCCAGGATGTTGTAGTAGCTGTCGTTGTACAGAACGTATCGACCGTCTGGTGACCAACCTTCCAGATTGACCGACTCCCCGGTATCGAGCACCAGCTCGGCGTCTCCGCTGCCGGTGACCGGTTTGACGAAAATGGCCCCATGGCCCAACTCATCGGACACATAGGCGAGACGCCGCCCGTCGGGTGAGAACCGCGGCTGGAACTGCTGAGTCTCGTCCGAGAGCGTGAAGCGCGTTTGTAGATCACGCTCGAGATCGTGCAGCCAGATGCTGAACGGCCCGCCATTGGAGAGGAAGAAGGCCGCGAACCGCCCATCGGGAGAGATCGCCGGATTGCCCTGGGAGATTGCGCCGGGCAGGCTCGGCCCCGGCGTGCCGTCGCGGTTGATCCATCTGAGCTCGTCGTCGCTGCCGCTCGACCCGACCTGAAAGACCAGCGTCTCTCCTCCGACCGAGAAGATTCCCCGCTCGAAGCCCCGGTCGTACAGGGCATTGCTCGCCACGGTGCGGGCCTCACCGGTGAACTCGAGGCGCTGCGGGTCGAACGGACGTGCCATGAGACTGTCACCGCGCAAGTACAGCACCTGGCCGGAGGCGTATTCGGCATTCGACACGCCCTGCATCAGGAGCTGCGGCTCCCCACCCGCCACAGAACCAAGGTAGAGCTGCTGCATGCTCTCTTCTTGCACGCCGACCGATCCGGACGGATCCAAGGCCAGATAGAGAAAGTGCTCGCCGTCCGGCAGGAAGAACGGATAGCGATGCGAGCCCTCGAGCGACTCGGTCCCGGTAAGCGGACGAGGCTCCCCCCCGGAGGCGGATACAGCGTGGAGGGGTCCTTCGAATGAGGGCGCGAAGACGATCGTGCCATCCGTAGCCCAGGTTCCACCGCGTCCCTCAACCGCCTCGCAGATGGTGGTCACCGGACCTCCGGCGACATCGAGGCGACGCAGCTCACGCTCGGCAAAGAAGCCGATCGAGCGACTGTCGGGCGACCAGAACGGGCGCAGGCCGTGATCGGTTCCATTCAGCGGACGAGTCTCGGGCTCATCCAGGCTTCGCAGCCAGAGTCGGTTCCTACCAGCGGGCTCGAGTGCGCCGACGACCATCATGCTGCCGTCCGGCGAAACGGCGATCGGCGCCGCCTCCAGACCTCGCGTGCGGAATATGGCCTCGCTCGGAAGGCCGACGATGAAGGTGACGGGCAACGGTGGCTCGTAGCTCGGAGTACGCCACACCATCCAACCGAGCAAGCCAGCGACTGTGGCCAGCAGACCGATCGTGGCGAGGAGGACGATCGGTCGGCGGGCCGGTTCTGCAGGTGCGCCCGGAAGCTGCTCCTGCGACGCCTCATCGGTCTCGAGAGGCGACGCGAGGAGCACACGCGCTTCCCCGATGTCCCGCAGTCTGGTCTTCGGGTTCCGGTCGAGGCAGCGCGCAACCAGCCGGCGGAGGCGGGCCGGGACGTCGACCGGCAGGGCATCGGTCGAGATGTCGTCCCGCAGTACGGCGGCCAGGGTGTCGGAGACCGAATCGCCGGCAAAGAGGCGCCCGCCGGTCAGCATCTCCCACACCACGACCCCGAACGACCAGACGTCAGCCCGCTTGTCTGCCTCGAGCCCTTTCGCCTGCTCCGGGCTCATGTAGGCAGCCGTGCCGAGAAGGACGCCGGCCTGGGTCATCTGCGCCGTAAGCGTCGGTGAGACCGAGAGATCGGCACGAGGCTGCCTAGCATCCGATTCCAGCGCTTTGGCGAGGCCAAAATCGAGCACCTTGACGTGTCCGTCGGAGGTAACCTTGACATTGGCCGGCTTCAAATCGCGATGGATGATCCCCTGCTCATGGGCATTTTCGAGCGCCGCGGCGATCTCGAGAGCGACGGGTAGAACCTCGCCGACCGGGATCGCTCCGCGATCGATCCACTCGGCCAGCGTCTGCCCGTCGACGAGCTCCATGACGAGGAAGTGGGTGTCACCGGCACGCTCGACCTGATAGATCGCCGCAATGTTCGGGTGGTTGAGCGAGGCGAGCACCTGGGCTTCACGCTGAAAACGGGCGAGGCGCTCGGGGTCACCTGCCACCGCTTCGGGAAGTACCTTGATCGCCACCTCACGCCCGAGCTTGGTGTCCTCGGCACGGTAGACCTCGCCCATGCCGCCTTCACCCAGCTTGGCGGTGATCCGGAAGTGCGCGAGAGTCTGACCAATCAAGAGATGCGGCTGATTGTACACGCCCAGCGAAATGCCGTTTCCTGGACGGTTCGCTGCACCTGAACTGTACGGCTGCTAGGCAACCCGACTAGCCGATGTCGTAACCCGAACCCTGACCCCCATGACCTCGGCAGCCTGTGCTTGGGTCCAGCCTCTTCGGTCACCTGACTACGGATGCCGGGGCGCAAGAACGATGGCTCCAAATCCGTCTAACTAGAGAGGCAATTCGAGAGGCAGCTCGAGACACCCCTCTAGTGAAAACGACTCGGTACTTCGAAGAGCAGGTTCTGCGCAAGAGACCGTATCTTCAGCGTGTCTTGATTCAAGCCGCTATCGAGCGGCCTCTCCGGAGAGAGGTTCAACCTGATGGACGTGTGAGATACTGGATTTGGGTACCCAAGGTCAGCAAGTTCCTCCGTGTGGTGACCCTGGGAGACGGCGAGACAGTTCACAACGCCTTCTTCGATCGAGGCTTCGAGGAGGTCTACCGATGAGATTTCACTACTACCCTGAGACCGACTCGCTGTACATCGATCTCGCCGAGCGACCGGGCACCGAAGTGCGTCCAGTAGCACCGGGCATCAACCTCGACTTCGACAGCAACGGTAGCCTCGTAGGCATCGACATCGACCATGCCAGTCGGGTGGTGAACCTCCAAAATCTCGAAGTAGAGTCCCTCCCGATCTCGCATTTGAGCTTTTCGCGAGCGTAGCTACCAGCTCGACGGTGATCGGCTGGTTGCCTTGCCACTTCACAAAATCGACAAGCTCTCCAGAGCCCCGCGGCTCGAGTTTGACCTCCCATTCACGGCCGATCAGCCTCCAGCTGCCAGAGGGATTCCGATCCTCGTGAGCAGATCCTGGAATCGGGGATCGGAGCGTATCGGGTCCAAATCGGGATGAGCGACGAGGTGCAGTAGCTTGTAGTCGTGCTTCTCGAGAGTCTTGTCCAGCCACTCGAAGGCGAGATCATTCTCGCCGGCGCCGGCGTAGGCCGCGGCCACTCGGAAGGGTCTTGGGTCCTCGAACTCCGCGAGGTAGTCGCCCAACGCCCGCATCGCTGTCTGCGGACCCCCGGCCGGGAGGCCCGTTTGGAGCGCCTCCACCCAGTCCCGTCGGGGACCGGCGGCTCCGGCACGAGCTCTGTAGTGCTCGAGGGCAGTTTCGTAGTCGCCCAGGTACCAGTGGGCCGTGCCGACAAAGAAGCGCAGGACTCGCAGGTCCGGGAACAGCTCGATCGCCTGCTCGCCCTCGGTGATCGCCTCCTCGTAGCGACGAGCCAGAACCAGATGTCCGACTACGGGCGCCAGAATCATCGGTGACAGGGGATCGTGCGTGCGTCCGAGCATCACCTGCCGCACCGAACCTTCCAAGTCACCCTGAACCAGTAGGAGGTCCGCCAGGCCGTGGTGGGTGACTGGATCGTTCGGATCGAGCTCCAGGGCGCGACGCAGGTCAGCCTCTGCCCCCAGCCAATCCCAGTCGAAGTGCAACTTGACCCAGCCCAGAGCGGTGTAAGCCCGGGCGAGCTGCGGATCGAGCTCGAGGGCCTTGTGTGCCGCCGCTTCTATCCGCGTCTTGGCCTCTTCTGGGGGCACCCAACCGAGAGCGCTCGTGACCAGGTGCGCAATGGCCAACCTCTCGTAGGCAGGCGCGAATCCGGGGTCGATCTGCAACGTCTGACTGTAGAGATCGATTGCCTTTTGCAGGTCCCTCGGTGTCAGGCGGTTGAAGAAGAAGTTGGCCTTGAGAAAGAGCTCCTGTGCTTGCGGATCGAGCGTCTCCGGCTCGGCCAGGCGCGCCATCTGTTCCGGCGTCACCGTCACCTCGATCTCATCGGCAATCGAAGTGGCCACCTCACTCAGCAGACCCAGGACGTCCTCCCGATTTCGGTCGTAGCTCGCGGCCCAGAGATGCTCATCTGTTGTGCCGTGAATCAGCTGTGCAGCGATGCGCACCCGGTTGTGCTCTTGCATCACTGAGCCCTCGACCAGGGCGTCGACGCCCAGTTCCCGTGCGATCTGCGGGATCGACTTGTCCGTGTGCCGATATCGCATCGCCGAGGTGCGTGAGATCACCTTGAGCGCGGAGATCTTCGACAGCTTGCCGATCAGGGTCTCCTGCATGCCCTCGACGAAATACTCTTGCCCCGGTTCGTTCGTAAGATTTTCAAAGGGCAGCACGGCCAGAGATCGGATCTCCGCCGCAGCGGCAGCCGGCTGCTCTGGTCGGATCCAGCGGGTTGTGATCGCCCCGACTGCAAGTAGCACTAGGGCCGCGACAGCCATCCACAGCCGGCGCCGAGTCGTCGCCGAGGGGGCTGCCGCAGAGATCTCCTCGACCTCGGCGATGAAGGTGAATCCGACTCGGGCCTTGGTCTCGAGGTAGCGTGGCTCGTGGGCATCGTCACCGAGAGCCTGCCGCACCTCCTTGATACAGCGGGTGAGGGCGCCTTCGGAAACGATTGCGTCCTTCCAGAGCTTCTCCAGCAGTTCAGCCTTTTCGATCAGATGACCGTGCCGCTCTACCAGGTAGAGAAGTGTCTGGAAAGGCTTGGGGCGGAGGGGGACCTCTGTACCACTGCGGAGAAGTCGATGCTCGTCCGCCTCGAGATCGAAGTCACCGAAGCGATAGATGCGTCCGCTGGAGCGTGTCATGAACTTACCCCAAGCCTGTCAGCGTCTTGTCAGAGCTTTATCAAGACTAGCACGGTGAATCTTGGTACGACTCGGGAAGGGCCCTGAGGAGGGATTCGGCTTTCCTTGACACCGGGAGGATCACCAATGGACCGAAATAGCTTGCGTATCAAAGCGCTAGTCGTGTGTGCCGCACTGCTGCCGACCACCGCCGTCCTGGGGACGGAGTGCAGTGACCCACTGGACATCGGGAGGGGGGAAGTGGCGTTCCACGTCCCGAGTTCCTACCACCCCAGGTTGCCGACACCGCTGGTGATCATGCTCCACCCCTTGCCGTACGCTGACACCCTGGGGGAGTCGTATCTGAGGCTCACGCCGTTGTCCGATCTACACGGCTTCCTTTATGCCATTCCCGAGGGAACCAGAGATGACAACGACGATCCGTTCTGGAATGCCACTGATGCTTGCTGCGACTTCGACGGGGTCGATCCCGACGACTCGAGATACCTGAAACGCCTCATCGCCACGATCAAGAGACGCTGCAACGTGGATCCGCGACGGATCTACCTCTTCGGCTACTCGAACGGCGGCTTCATGGCCTATCGCATGGCCTGCGACCACGCCAGGAGCATCTCCGCGATTGCCAGCCTCGGAGGAGGAACGTTCTACCGGAAGGAAGACTGCAAACCCCAGGCCCCCGTCCACGTGCTGCAGATTCACGGCACGTTCGATGACGTCGTTTCCTACGGCGGTGGTTCCCGCATGGGAGCTCGCTATCCGGGCGCCGTGCAGACGGTGGAGACCTGGGCGAGCTACAACCAGTGCTCCATGCTTCCCAGGGAGGTCCCCGGTGCCCTCAATCTCGACCGCAGCCTTGCCGGAAAGGAAACGAGCATCACTCGATATTCGGAGGGGTGTCGACCAGGGAGCTCGGTTGAGCTCTGGACCATCGAGGGTGCGTCGCATGTGCCGAGGCTCTCCGACCAGTTCAGTGAACTCGTCGTCGAGCATCTCCTCTCCCGCCTCGGCTGCAGCGGCAAGGAACGCCTGATGAAGAGCAAGTGCCAAGACAATGGGAGACTGCTGGTTAAGCTGTGGAAAGGCCTGGGCGGCGATTCCTATCGGCTTGAGCTCCTGGACGGTACGGTGGTGAAAGGGCGGCTCAACCGCAGAGGCAAGGCGAAGGTGAAGATCACGAACAGGCCGTCCGGAGAGGGTACAGTGGCTTCATTCTGGGGATGTGGGGCGAAGGCTAAGAGATCGTACACCTGCCCATAAAGGACGCGGAAAACGCCGCACTGCGGAGTAGGTGCCACTCGGCATATTTCTCTTACAGGCGTACTACTCCTACAAATGTACGACCGGTGTCAAGCTGGGCAAGGTGGGTCGCCAAGGAGCACGGTCATCAGCTCTCGTGCTGGAGCGTTTGACTTTCAGGGCTGTGCGACTTATTCTTACAGCGTGAGGGACACGCTCACAATCAGCCTTCCCGAAAAGACCAAGCAACTCGTCGAGCGCGCTGCGAGCGAAGGCGGGATGACCATAAGCGAATTCGTTCGGCTCGCCATCTTTCACGAGCTCTGGAAGGACGCCACGGTGGAATCTCGTCGCCTGGCGGTGCCCGTCGCCCGATCGCGGGGGATCTTCACAGATGAAGACGTCTTCCGGCTGATCTCGTGAAGGTCGTCTTCGACACCAACGTCATCGTCGCCGGCCTGGTGGCAAAAGGACTCTGCCACGAGCTGATCGAGGTGCACCTGCCGCTTCACGAGACGATTCTCTCCGCCACGCTCTGGGACGAGTTGGTGCAAGCTCTCCGTGAGAAGTTCGGGCTCGAGCCGCAGGAGTTGCCCTTTTTGGATCTCTACCACCGGCACGCCACGTGGGTCGAGCCCGAGGCGCTCGGAGAACCGGTCTCCCGCGACCCAAGCGACGATTGGGTGCTGGCCACAGCCCAGGCCGGCGAAGCGACCTTGATCGTGACCGGTGACGATGACCTTCTCAGCCTCGGGTCCTTCGCAGGCGTCGAGATCGTCACCCCAAGACAATTCCTCGAGCGTTACGTGTCTGCTGGAGATTCTGAATGATATTGCAGCTCATTTTCACCACGCCAAACCCACCGCGGCATGGCGGGTCATTCGTTCACCGGGAACGTGAGAGGACCTGGGCTAGTCTGTGAATCCGGAAGATCCTACAATTGTAGGCAGGATGAGTTCATACGATGACGAAGCGGAACCGGCGGACCGCGCTGAAGCCGGAGTAGGTGCCACTCGAATCTGGCGCCTACTCCGACCCGAACCTCTTCCACAAATCCGCCAGGGCCGGCGGCTCACCGGCAGCACCCGGTTGACGGGGGGCTCGATCTCGACCTCCCATTCGCGGCCATTGGCGCGGCGGCGGATGTCGCGGATGCGGCGAAGCCAACGGGTGTGGTGTAACTCCTCCTGCTCGGTGGGTCTGATCCTTGATGAGATCGGTGACAGGATACTCAATTCAACTTTCCTAAGTGCTAGTGACGATTCTTGCCAGCGGGAAGAGTCCAAGAAACCGTATTGAGTATCCTGTCACCGATCTCCGACGGTGAGGGTGCGGGTGGTGAAGGCGGAGACGGCTCCCAGCTCGTCTCGCACTCCCAGGGCGATCGTGTACTGCCCGCCGCGCATCCGGAGGCTGGTCGAGAAGCGGCAACTCGCGAGACCGCCTTCCGAGTCGCCAGCCGCGACCTCGATCGCGGACGGTATCTCGAGTACCTCGGTCATCCTCCCCTCCTCGTCCATGGCGGCCAGGAACAGGCGAAGACGCCCGCGGCTCACCTCACCGGCGGGCAGTAGAACAAGCTCGCTCAGGGGAATGATCAATTGGATCGGCACCAGGAACTGGTCTCTTTCGGCCTCGCTCTCCTCACCGATCTTTACAACCACCCCCAGCGGGTTGTCATCAACGCCGTGCAGCAGGATCGCGCGCACCCCCTCGGACATACTGGTGTTCGAGCTCATGTCAAGGTAGCCCGACCGGTGTCGCAGACGTACTCCCGGCCGCTTTAGCTTGACCGCAATGGCGTGAAACTGCCCGTCGCCCGCATGGTCCGGGGTGTAGCCGATGGAGTAGTAGGTTTGAAAGTCGCTGGCTACCCTCTGCAGCGCGGGCAGGAAGTCGTTGCGATTGAGGATCGACAGGCCGCCGGTCTGGTCGGCCAGCTGTCGGAGGGGCAACTGGAGATTGGCCGACTGATCCATCTCCAGAAAGTCCACCGCTGCGACACTCCTCACACCCTCCTTCTCGACACCTCCCGAACCGGTGGCCGGCACACCACCTGCACCGAGCGTGTACAGAATCACACCGTGGGCGTTCGCTGTTGCGCTGAGGTCGTCTAACAGGCTGGTGGCATCGAAGGGTAGCTTCTTGTACAGAGCATATCCGCTCGGGAATCGATTCTCGATGGCCATAAAAAGATCCATGGCAGCCAACCTGGGTAGTCCACTGCTGACGTAAAGAATTGCCTTGCGCCCGGGAAGTCCGGAGATCCGCTCGATCATCTCCTGCAGAGCGGCCAGGGTCAGAGTCAAGTCATGGAGCACCTGATCGGCATGGGGCCGCAACATGTCCACGGCCTCGATTGGATTCGACACAACGTCCAATCGCCTGAGGAAATCCCGGCGCCCAGAGTCGAAACGCTTACCTTCACAGCGTGTCGCTTCCAGCTCGATCAACGATTCAGTGACCTGAGCCGGGTCGCTGGTAAACGGCAGGCGGATGTTAAGCGTCCGATCGTAAGATGCCACCATGACGTCGGTGTGGGTTCCGATGTCCTGAGCAAGAAACTCGCGCAACTGTTCGAGAACGCGCTTGCGGTCGAACGTTCGAAGATTCGTGTTGTCGATGTAGACCACCAGCCACAGCCGTTCACTTGGAGACGCGGCTCTGGGCTCGTCCAGTCCGAGCTCGCCGGGCCGGGCCGTTGAACCGGCGCTCGGCTCGACACCCGCCGCCGCCTTCTCACCACCCAGCAGAGAGAAGTGGGTGATCTCCATCGGCTTGCCGTCCTCGGTGATCTCGAAGTCGGCGGCCGTGAGGTCGGTGACCGGGTTCCCCTTCTTGTCGGTGGCGTAGACGTCCACGTTGACCACGTGGATCTGGACCACTTCGCTGAAGAGCGATTTGTCGTGCTCTTCCTGCTGCGCTCGGGCTTGGGCAACCAGCACGATCGCCCCTCCGAGTACTGCACACAGCCGAATTGAGTATCCTGTCACCGGTCTCCCCCCTAATCGATACGGGCGGCGAGCCACTCGCCGCCCCGCACCAGGGCCTCTAGGTTGGCGGGCTCGTTCTGTGAGTGACCGGCGTTTGCCGTGATCTCCAGATGCGCGTCGTCGAGCCGCCGCGCGAGTTCCCATGCGCCCCGAGGTCGGCAGATCGTGTCGAATCGTCCATGGACGATGAACGTCGGGATGTGGGCAATGCGGTCGGCATCGCGCAGGAGTTGCCCGTCCTCGAGAAAACAGCCGTTCATCATGTACCAGTTCTCGAGCACCGAGAACGACATCAAGGAATCGGCGTACTCTTCGACGATGTCCGTGGCGGTCTCGTCGGTCATGGAGACCGAGACCATGCGGATCTCGTAGTACCCCCACTCGTCGATGGCGAGCTTGCGGGCCTCGGGGTCTTCGCCGGTCGCCATCTCGAACAGCTGCCGGGGGTAGTCGAGACTCTCAGGCTCCGGAAGAATGCTCCGGAGCCTTTCCCAGGCCTCGGGGAACTGCGCCGCCGCGCCGCCGTGATAGAAGTAATCGATGTCCTCGCGGGTGCCGAGGTAGACACCGCGCAGCAACATTCCTGCGACCAGGTCCGGATGGGTCTCGGCATAGGCCAGGGCGAGGGTGGTGCCCCACGATCCTCCAAACAGGATCGCCTTACCCTCGATGCCGACGTGATCGCGAAGCTTGTTGATGTCCTCGACGAGCAAGTCGGTGGTGTTCTCTCGCCACTCCCCAGTGGGTCGGCTGCGGACGGCGCCGCGCTGGTCGAACAACAGCATGTAGAACCGCTCGGCATCAAAGAACCGGCGCATCTCCGGACCCGCCATCCCACCGGGTCCACCGTGGAGCACGATGACGGGTATCCCGTCGGGGTTGCCGGACACCTCCCAGTAAAGCTCGTGCTCGTCAGAAACGGCGAGATACCCGGTGCGCAGCGGCTCGATGGGCGGGTACAGCGGCGACTCTTCATTGGGCTCGGAGATAAGGCATCCCACCGCAGTGGCGATGAGAGTGACGAGTAGTGCACGTTTGAACATGGGATCAGATCTCCTCGGTGTTGCGATCACGTCTGCATTGCATTCTTGTCTACTCCATAGACGTCAAGAATTGGTGCCAGGATCGCTCCAGGTCAACCCCGAAGTGGATGCTGAACGACTCGGCGAACTCGGCACCCTGGAGAAGAGCGTAGAGAAACTGCCGGAATGCCTGCGAGTTTCTGGTACGCAAGTACTCGGCAAACATCCGTGACTGTTGATGCAGCAGGGGTGCAGGCACACCGTAGGCTCTGAGCCGTCTCGTAAATGGGAACTGTCCTTCGGCGTCTGGAACAAAGTGGCGACCCTCGGCGAAGGATGCGAGAGCCATTTGCCGAGTGAAGATCTCTCCCCCTGTATTGGCGACCACATCGGCCAGACCCTCGGCGAACCAGGTGGGTATGTTTCTCTGGTTTCGAATCCAGCCCAAATGCTGCCGGAGGTGGAGATGAGAGAGCTCGTGGGTAAGGCTCTCACGGTGGGTATCTCGACCGTGGAATTCGAACGCCAGGGGTGACAACCAGATGTCGCGCATGACGATTCCTCGGACAGGCGAGCTCTCAGGGAGTCCCAGGTGTTCGGTGAAGCTCCGGTGGGTGGAGCATACGTAGACGCGGAACTCACCTTCGAAAGGCAGGCCGTGCATTTCCTCTACCTTGGCAATGGCGTCCGGCAGTGCGTCGGCGAATTCCCGGGCTGCGTCGGATGCCCCAAACTCGAAGAAGACCCTTGAATCACCGGCCAAAGGCTTGAATCCCGGCGTCCACCGTAAAGCTGCCGTTGCTCTCGGGGAGGCGAGCAGCAGGATCGCTGTGATGACCAGAATGGCGAGCCCTGAAATCAGGATCCATTTCCTGATGCTCCTGATACGTTGCCTGTGACGTGACATTCTCTTGCACCTCGCTTGGAAACCAGGTCAGACCTAGCGACTGCGAGCCGTCCAGACGTCGGGTTGTCTGCTGCCCAGCGTGGGGGATCTTCGTCGGGTGTCCACCCAAAGCAGATGAAACTGTTCGTCGGTGCCGGCCAGCCCCACGTAGTCGCCCAGAAAGTACCCTCTTGCCACGGCGGCGAATCGAATATTGAAAGTTCTCCGGGTCGCCCGAATGGCGGGTCCGAAACTCTCGCCACCGTCGTTGGAGATTCGTAGATACCGATCGACCAGGAAGGCCCGCGCTGGGTCGTTCTCCAAGCTGTAGTAGCTGACTGCGACCTGGCCCAGGCCATTAACGGCCACCGAGGGGGTAAAGGTGGCGGCGTCCAAGGGAGCTGCACTGACCGATTGTGGATCCGACCAGGTCTGTCCATTGTCGCGTGAGTACATGAAGGTGATCTGATCGACCCCACTCCAACGCCCGTCCTGCCAGACCACATATTGGTCGCCGCTGATCGGATCGATAGAGAAGGCAGGCAGGATATCGCCACAGCGGATGTCCGGCACCCCCACCGTTGCCAGAAAGGCGATGATCCGGGGTCTGGACCACCGCCTGCCGCCATTGCGGCTGCGCGAGAAATAGATGAACCAATTGTTATCGTCGAACCGTTTTCCCGACCAGATGAGATAGACCGTGCCATCGGGGCCGACTCTTGGAATGGCACCGATATTATCCGAGCCTCTGCGCACGAGCCGCGGATTCTTGTAGCTCTCCCCACGGTCCTGGGATCTGGCAACCACCAGGTCCTGGCCGATCACGTTCTGGCCCGTGGCGTCGGACACATTGATGTCCCACGCCACATACACGCGGCCCCGGTAGGGGCTGTCGGGGTAGGTGTCGATGGTGAGGGCTTCCTTGTCGTTGAAGTCGATGGGGGAGCTGGCGACCTCGACCGGATCCTCCCAGGTACGGCCGCCGTCAGTGGACCGGCTCACGGCAATGGCATTGTCGGGATTGGACTCGTTGATCAGCAGACTGGCGAAATAGACGTAACCATCGGGTCCGAATTCCACCCACGGATCGGAGGCCCGTTCCCAGGGACCTCCACTGACCAGGGTCAAGCCGGGCAGTACGCTCTCGGACCAGGTCCTGCCCCCGTTGAACGAGACCGCCACGTTGAGGGCCTGGGCACCGCCGTCCTCGAAACGATTCTCCTGCCAGCCGGCAATAAGGTGCTTGAAGTCTGCCGGGTTCACATGGAGGTAGGGCTCGGCCTGTGTGCCCGGCTGCGGGTGGTCTTCCATATCCAGGAGGTCACGGTTGACCCGTCTGGGTCTCGTGGTCCTGGCGACCGAGATCTTCGCCAAGGGGGCGAAGGCTTCATCGCCAGTGGCGGGGCGCCAGTCACCGCGTGGAATGACGCCACCCGAGAACTCGACCCCCCGTTGCCGGTTGTGCTCGATCCAGGCGCTGCGCGAGAACTCCTTGGCCTCGTCAGCGCCTGCCAGAGACGTTGACAGACCCAGGAGCAAGAGACCAAGAACAGATCTGAGTTGAATCTGCATAGGAGACCCCCTTCCAGGACTAATTTCTCTACTACTTTGTTACGCGATGTTGGAGGAGAAAGAGCGCAAGGGCTGAGGCCCTTGCGGTCTGCAGTGAGTTCCGTCGCGTTATCTGGTAGTGCAGTCACATTCGATGTCGAGAAAACCCGAGAAAGGAGACACGTCGTGAAACGACCAATCTCGATCTTGCTTCTGATTCCGTGCGCAGTGCTGCTCACAGGTTCGACCGCGATGGCAAAAGGTCCAGCACCGGAGGGCCGCACCTACTTCGTCTACGTCATGGGGCTGAATGACGACCCTTACGAGGCGGACGCTGATTGTCTGGCCTTCGATGCGACCCACGCATGCGCTATCGATG
>Ga0255055_10002096_pt1 | contig 14198 bp, 14 predicted proteins | sample JV7_2_27_MG_FD_188633 | JGI IMG/M metagenome (GOLD analysis project Ga0255055, IMG submission 188633) | Seawater microbial communities from Jervis Inlet, British Columbia, Canada - JV7_2_27 | ecosystem: Environmental > Aquatic > Marine > Inlet | place: Canada: British Columbia | collected...
AATTTGAAAATCAAAAATAAATTATACACTTAAGACTATAGCGTGATTATATAATGTTTTCAGCAATAGAATAATAAAAATAATAAAATTATAATAAAATAGCGAATAAAAGACCATACTATGCAAACACTGATGTTTATATTCATTGGAATAGCTGTTTTCATTATTTTGCTAATTATAAGTTTTAGGAGGTGGAAGAAATCCGCAATTAGAGTAATGGACGATGGAGAAGTAATGAAGACAAATATGGGGGAAATACATTACAAACTAACTGGAGATGGACGTGTGTTATTTTTTATGCATGGAGGACCAGGAGGAATTGACCAAGGGATCTTGATTGAAGATATGGTTCAGGAAGGATATTCAATACTCGTTGTTTCAAGGCCCGGATATCTAAGAACACCTTTTGTCCCTCTGTCTTATGAGGAGCAAGTTGATCAATATGTAGAGTTATTAGACAAGTTAAAAATTGATAAAGTTGTTGCCATGGGATACTCAGCAGGGGGTCCTCTTGCACTCTACTTTGCTAACAAATACCCCGAGAGAACTCATGCTCTGATAATGGAAGCGGGTGTTAGTACAGTATTTGAGCCTCAAAGTGAGGCATCAGATTCATTTTGGATGAAATTATTAACGAATGACAGAATACAAGATTTCTTAAGCTGGATTGCTGTAAAAACTATCAAAATAGCTTTCAAATTGATATTCAAGAGTATGATCCGCCTGGAAACTTTACTTGACAAGGAAGGAATTAAGATTTTTACTGAATTGGTTTCGAATGATAAGGAGAGAAAGAGGTGGTTAATGAAACTTCTAGATACAACCCTTCCAATGAGTATAAGAAAACTTGGTCTTAATCATGATATAGAGCTCTTAACATCAATCGAGAGGATTGCAGTTGATAATATAAGTGTAAAATCTTTACTAGTTTATAGTAAAGAAGATAATGATGTTAAATGGTTAAATGCTGAATATCTCATAACCAATCTCAAGGATTTTGAACTATTGGAGACACACGGAGGCCATTTAATGTGGATAGGAGAAGACATGGATAAAATTAAATTAAAAAGAATAGAATTTTTAAAATCAATAGATTTTGAGTAAAGAATTATCCTATTATTTTTTTATCGTCTTGACTTTATGTACAATACATTTTGCTTTCAGCAATTGAATTATAAATAATAATAAAAATAGTTTTAAGAGAATTATTCGAATAAGAATCAAAGATGTGATAATCTTTCTTATCATAAATTTTTACTATATAGAGGAGAAGAATTAAAATTATGATAGCCGATGTAATCTCGACTAATAAAAAAACAGCTTTTCTTTTTTGTAACGAGGCTATAGTACGAGGGGCCTTAGAGTCTGACGTTAAAATCGTTGCTTTTTATCCCGGATCTCCTGTATCCGAAATCTTAGATACTTTTTATCAAATTTCGGATAAATTTGGAATAAAAATGGAAATAGCTACAAATGAGAAAGTTGCTCTTGAAATTGTAGCAGGTGCTTCTATGGGGGGTCAGCGATCACTAATTGCAATGAAAAGTGTAGGTTTAAATGTTGCTTCAGACACATTCTTTAGTTTAGGATATACTGGATTAAATAAGGGGTGCGTTTTAGTTTTTGCTGACGATCCTTATTGTCATTCATCACAGAGTGAAGAAGATGGGAGATTTTTTGCGTATAATTCTTATATTCCCATGCTCGAACCAACCGATCCCGTTGAAGCAAAGAGCATGGTAAAGGCTGCGTTTGAGATTTCTGAAAAATATCAAACTCTAGTGATAGTAAGAACTACAACTCGGATTAACCATCAATCCACAATTGTGCCTTTAGAACCATTAAATCGGACTGAATTCAGTAAAGGGAGCTTTCGATCGTTTAACAAAAAATATGCTACTGTCGGTTCAAAAGCTCGTGAGCTCAAATTGAAAATGTTGGAGCGAAGGGATCGAATAGCGATTGAATTTGAAAATTCGGAATTCAATTCTATTAGTGAAGGTTCATTAAAAACTGGTGTCATAGTATCTGGAGTCTCATATAACTATGTGTTAGAAGTATGTAACAAACTTGATATCAATCCTCCTATCTTAAAGTTAGGAACTACTTATCCTCTTCCAATCAAATTAATCTCATCCTTTATAAATAAATTAGATAGGGTAATTGTCGTGGAGGAACTTTCTCCTCATCTAGAGCGGCAGGTAAAAGTATTAGCGAAAGATATTAACCTTCAACTAGAAGTAATAGGTAAAGATTCAGGTCATTTTAGTGAAGCTTTTGAATATAACATTCCAATTGTATTCAAAGTCTTTACACAAATCTTTAGTGGAAAAAAAACGACACATTATGGTGATATTGTAAAAAAAGCTGAAGAATTGAAATTTATTTTACCTGTTAGGATTCCTGTATTTTGTCCCGGGTGTCCACATCGGGCTACATTTTGGGCTCTTCAAAGAGCTGTTTCGGGTAAAACCAGCGAGGTTGCGCTTATAAACGATATTGGCTGCTATTCTATGCTTCTTTTGAACAATAAAATTTATCCAAAACTGAACGGTGATGATGTGTTACTATCAATGGGTGCCACACTAGGGACCGGAAGTGGTATTTCTTTAGCTGCTAAGGAAAAAATCATTTCAGTGATTGGAGATAGCACTTTTTTCCATGCCGGTTTACCAGGTATGGTTAATATTTGCCATAACAACGAAGATATAATTGTATTAATTCTTGATAATTCAATTACAGCAATGACAGGACAACAAATAAATCCAGGAACTGGATATGGACTCGCTGATAATAAAACTAAAATCAATATTGAAGACATCTTAAGAGGAATAGGATTTAAGAACATCATAATTAATGATTGTTTTGATGCTAAAAATTGCATACCCTCTTTTAATAAAGCACTGGAAGAAAAGGGTCCGACGGTTATTATATCTAGAGGTCCTTGTGCATTATGGGAAGATCGAAACAAAAGGAAAAGAGGAGAAAAAATACAACCGTTCTTTGTCGATCAAAAGATTTGTCGTAAATGCCATACTTGTATGAGAGACTTTTATTGTCCAGCAATTAGCATGGATAATCAAGTAATGCACTTCACTGACGATAACGAAAAAGAGTGGAGCGGTTTTTCTTCACATATTTCCCCTAAATTATGCGATGGATGTGGAGTATGCTCAATTATCTGTCCATATACAAACCACGAAGCGAGATCTGAAAAGGATGTAATTAAAATATATGAAAAAAAAAGGGAGGTTAGACATGACTTATAATTTAATGACTTGTGGTGTAGGTGGGCAAGGATTAATGTTAGTTTCAAATCTTATAGGGATTGCCTGTGCAGATTTTGGGTTAAATATTCGAACTGCAGAGACTCATGGCTTAGCACAAAGATCTGGCTCAATTTATACTCATGTCCGTATTGGTGAAGAAATTTATTCACCTTTAATACCATATGGCGAAGCTGATGCTTTGCTTGGTATGGAGGCGATTGAAACGCTACGATATATCGAATTTTTAAAACCAGATGGTGTCATTGTAATGAATAATTATATGTGGCACCCTGTTCAGAGCACATTTGATCGAGTACAGGATGTAGCGAATACTTATCTCTCTATAAAAATGATTATGGCACAATTAGAAAAAATTACGAAAACTATTCATCTTGTAAATGCCACAGAAATCGCAAATCAGACAGGAAATCCCCTCACATCAAATCTAGTTCTATTAGGTGCTTTAGTTAAAACTGAAGGTTTCCCCTTAAGCTTAAACCAATTACAAGAAATTGTTCCCAAGGTTGTCCCAGAAAAAGCAATCAATGCTAACCTGAAAGCTCTATTATTAGGATATGAAAACCGAAAATAATTTTTATTTTCTACTAATTACTAATTTTATTGAAACATAATGAAACCATTTTTAATTAGAGAAGCAAATATAAACGATCTCTACGAGGCTTTAATAATTCTGTATCGATCCTTTGGTAGATTAGTTCCTCCAGATTTGAAGGATCAGGAAAATTTGCTAATTTATTTAGTTAACTCAAAAATTGCTAAATTCATTGTTGCAGAAAAAGACAAAAAGATTTTTGGGTTTGGAGGATTATTTATTTTTGAAGACGTGTGTAGTATAGGATATATGGCCGTTTTACCCGAACTTAGGCGTAAGGGAGTAGGAACAACTATTTTTAGCAAATTAATAAACGAGGCTAAATCGACGGGTTGTAAGACTTTTATGCTATATGCATCAAAATTAGGGGAACCAATTTATCATAAATTAGGCTTTCGAAGCAATTATAATGCAATTGCGTATGATCTACCTATAAAATTACCAGAAACACAAACTCTAATTGAAAATGTGAAAATTGTAAAAAACTTTCCTGATTGGGCTTTCATAATCGACAGAGAGGCAATGGGGTTTGACAGATGTGAATTTTTAAGCATAAAATTACGCCATGGATCAAAGTTAATTATTGTCGATAAAGAGGGTTATGCTTTAATCTCTGGACTAAGAATAGGACCATTGATTGCAAAAAGTTTACATACAGCAGTGGATCTCATTAAAATGGGTGTTTCACTTGGAGCGAATCATATAATAGTTCCTAAACATTCGGAATTACCTTACAGACTATTTGACATGATTAAAATAACTAAAAGAGTAGATGAAGTTAATTTAAAAATGATTTATGGAAAAAATATTATGCAAAAATTAAATTATTTTTATGCTCTCGGCACTTATGCTAAGGGTTGAATATCTAAATTTCTACAATTGTTTTATACACATCGTTCCAATCATAAACTCTTAAGACATTTTTCTCGCAAACTGAATCTTGGTTCCACGGTTGGTCATACAACAGCAGTGTTCTGTCTTTTAACTTTTTAATTGGTTCCACCAAATTAGGGTTATCATCAATGTAAACATCATAGTTTTGCTTTAATTTGATATCATAAGGTTTATGATGTAATAATATTAATTCTTCATACTGAATCCCTTCCCTTATATTATGGAAATTTAATTTATCTACAATTGAGGAGCGATATTCAGGCAATCGTGCAGAAACTATATCTACATCATAGAGTTCATATAATCTTTTCATAATTTTAGGCGCATTCTCATCAATGAATGGAACATTCGTAGAGTCGGCATATATTTCGTAGAATATATTAAAAGCTGCCTCTTCTGTTATGTTCCAAACCTTGAAGAAATCCCAGCTGGTTACGTCTTTTTTTTGATAATTAGTACCGTATCTTTTGTTAAAAATTTCGCAATATACGACAATAATATCAAGTAAGACACCGTCAATGTCAATTGCAATTTTCATTATATTTCAATTGGATATAATCTTATAAATATCTTTAGATGTAGATAAGATATTTATAAAGGTGTTATGAATTTTTTTTAAAATTTGATCTTATTTATTTTTAAAATTATATTTTTTTTCAGGAATTTGAAATGCAAATACCATAATGTTCAGATTTTCTACACTTGCTTGAAATTTTGAACTAAATCTACTTGAAATTTTGAACTGATCGATAAATTTATATAGCCACATTTCTACTATATACATAAGCATGGGAATTCGTTCCCACTAAAAATTAAATTAGACGGTGATAATTTAAAACTTAAGATAGAGCAAGTAATAAAAAATCAGCCAAATCCTCTGCTATTAGTTGAAAAACTAAAAAAAACACCAATGTCCCATCTTTTTTTTCCCTTTTCCTTAATATTTATTTAGTAATGTTAAATTAACCTTTATGTTTAATACCATTTAGGTGTTAGTTTAATGGAACCTATTAAAGGAATATTATCAGACATAGATGGGACTCTCTATTTTAAAGGCAAACCAATTCCAGGTGCGATTGAAACTATCGATCAGCTCCGTGAAAAAGAAATAAAATTGTTATTTTTTACTAACACGGATAGCAAAACTCCTAAAAATATCTATAAATTACTTAGAGAATATGGCTTTAAGTTAAATGAAAGAGAAATTTTTACCCCTCTCATCGCCTTAAAGGAATTTCTGTATGATAAGTTAGATAGTAAGGTCTATTTAGTGGCAACCGAAGAAGTACATGACGAGTTTAAAGATTTTCATCAAATAGAGGGAGATGAAGTACCAGATTTTGTAATTATAAGTGATTTTCACGACAATTGGGATGTTAATAGGCTCAATAACGCTTTTAAATATGTTATTAAATATAATTCTATGCTCCTTGGAACACAAGGAAACAAGTATTATCTTGATAGGAATGGAGAACCCGTGATCGATACTGGATCCTTTGTCCAAATGATTGCTACGGCAGCAAATGTTAAACCCACAATATTTGGCAAGCCTTCTAAAGAATACTTTATGCAAGCGTTGAAAAAACTTGACTTACCAGCAAGTAAAACTGTTGTGATAGGTGACGATATAGAATCCGATATTCAAGGCGCACATAACGCTAATCTACGAGGAATTCTTGTAAAAACGGGAAAAGGACAATTCTATAAGTCTTCAGAGAAATATATCAAACCATATAAGATCATTGATTCGATAAGTTGTATTCTGGAATTGATGTAATTCAATTTTTATCCATTGATGATTGAGAAGTATCTTATCGAATTACTTTTTTTCGAAATTTATCCTAAAAATTATGATTTTCCTTGGAAGAATCATTTAAATCATTATTTTTGATAATCTGATATTGATCCTTTATTTCATCAAGATTTACAGTAATGAGTGTATGTAAATGATGCTTTCTCTCGAAAAACTCAATTTTGTTTTGATTTAAAGGATTATTTACATGGATTATCATATATTCCTTGCATTTAATACATGCCCGAGCTCTCATAATTCTTCCTAAATCTTAAATATATATTCTATAAATAAGAAAAGCGAATATCATATCTAAAGTAGGTTTATTTTTTAAAAATGTTCGTATATTCGAACATATAATAACAATATAATGGGATTATATTTCCATAAGGTTAGGTATAGTTGAATCGTAGAGTTCTTTCATTTTATTTATGTTAAGTTTAACATCCTGTTTCAAACCCTTTATGTTAATTTCTGGTTTACTTGTTAAACTTCCTATCTTTTTTACAGTAACATTGAATTTTTCTGCTAAACCTAAGATCCTATCGTAATCTTTTGAGCTTGTTTCAATAATAAATCTTCCAACGGTCTCACTGAATAGTAACTCATCGTCCCTTAATTTCTTAATGTTATATCCAGTTAAATCCATATCTGCTCCAATCTTATTTTTAAAACACATTTCAGTAATTGAGATTATAAAACCACCTTTGTTTACATCGTGATTGGCTTTTATCAACTTCTCTTGGTATAATTCTAATAGTAAATTCCATCGTGCTTGGATCTTTTCCTCATCAATTTTCGGTGGTATTCCCCCCTCAAGCCCGTGGATGACCGAATGATACTCTGAGCCACCGAGTTCTGCTTCAGTTTCACCTACGATAAGAATATCGTTTCCGCTTTCTTTAAATGGAAGGGTTATGATGTTTTCAAAGCCATTTATTATTCCAACAATCATGATTTGGGGTGTTGCTTTTATTGCTGTTTTTGTAACTTCATCTTCGTTATAAAAAGAAACATTTCCACCTACTATTGGGATTCTCAAAGTCCTACAAAAGTCATTCATTCCTTCAACAGCTTTAGAAAAATACCAAAACGATTCGGGAATTTCAGGATTCCCAAAGTTACAGCAATTAACCATTGCCATTGGCTTAGCTCCGTTAGCAATAACATTTCCACAGATCTCTACTAATCCGCCTTTAGCACCTTCGTATGGGTCAAGGTAACAATGCTTTGAATTTACGCCCACACTCGCCGCTATAAACTTATCAGTACCTATTATTCTCAAAACTCCTGAATCTCCATCTCCGCATTTCACAACTGATCTTACCCCAACCTCGTGGTCATACTGGCGGTATACCCATTCTTTACTACAAATATTTTCAGAAGCAATTAATTTTTCTATGATATCTTTAAATCCAATTGTAGGTTCAGGTGTTTTTTGGGCGAACAAGCGTTCTAAGTATTCTGGTCGCTTTTCAGCTCTTTTAAACATCGGAGATTCAGATAGTGCCTTTGCAGGAAGACTTACTACAAGTTCCTCTCCATCGAAAACCTTTAAAACTTTTGAATCGTCAGTTTTCCCTATTACTGCAAAAGCCATCTCATACTTTCTAAACACATTAAGAACTACTTCTAATCCTTCTGGTTTAACAATAAATGCCATTCGTTCTTGAGATTCAGATAGCATTATTTCGTATGAAGTCATACCTGGTTCTGCAGTAAAAACTTTTCGTAGGTCAATATTGGCTCCCGTGTTACCATCTCCCGTTAATTCGCTCGTTGCACATGTTAGTCCTCCTCCTCCTAAGTCTTTTAAACCTCTAACAAATCCAGTTTTCACAGCTTCTAGAGTAGCTTCAATTATCATCTTTTTTGTAAACGGATCACCTATTTGCACTGCGGGTCTATCAGCTTCAGACATTTCAGTTAGAGTTCGAGATGCAAAAGTAACTCCATGAATTCCATCCTTCCCTGTAGAACCTCCCATTAAGATAATATAATCACCAGGATTATAAGCTCTACTTGGTGCGTGTTTAAAATCTTCTATCGTTCCTAAACCTATGCACGCGACATTAACTATACAGTTACTTTCAAAACTATCGTCAAATTCAACTTCACCACCGATTGTAGGAATACCAGTACAGTTTCCATAATCTGCAATTCCTTTAACAACATACTTAAACAACCATTGAGAGTGTGAGTTACCTGCTAAACGGCCAAATCTCAAGGGATCGAGCAAGGCTATGGGTCGAACACCCATGCATAGAACATCACGGATAATACCACCAATCCCTGTAGCAGCACCATGATAGGGTTCTATTGCTGATGGATGATTGTGAGATTCAATACGAAATGCTAATGCGTATCCATCCCCTATATCAATAACTCCCGCGTCTTCTCCAGGTCCAGCTAGAACATAGTCGTAATTCGCTTCAGCATCCTCAAACAGTTTAAGTTTCGGACGAGACGACTTATACGAGCAATGTTCACTCCACATAACATCGAAACCACCTAGTTCCGTTATGGTTGGATCCCTATCTAGAAGTTCCTTAACCTTTTCGAATTCGTCTTTTGTCATTTCGACGTTTACTTCTTCTCCGTTTAGTTTTACTTTCGTCATTAAGTTAACCTCCGTTTTATAAATTCGATCATTGATTCAAAAAAGATTCTTCCATGAATAGTCTGTTTAGGGCTTAGAATGGATTCAGATGCACGCTCAGGGTGTGGCATTAATCCCAAACACGTTTGCTCAATATTACAGATTCCAGCAATATTTTCCAAAGAACCATTCGGGTTTGCTTCAGATGTGAAAATACCGTCCTCAGTTGAATATTTAAACACTATTTGATCATTTTCCTCTAATTCTTTTAAGTTGTCAGTGTAATATCTTCCCTCTCCGTGAGCAATAGGAATTGCAAGCACATCGTCTTTATTCATTTTGTGAGTAAAAGCAGTCCGATTATTTATTACCTTAATATTTACCCATTTACAAACAAACCTTAAAGTTTCATTTTGTAACAAAGCTCCGGGAAGAAATTCAGCCTCGACTAAGATCTGAAATCCATTACATATACCTATAATGGGTCGACCATCTTTTAACATGATTCTTGCCTCGTCCAACGCGGGGCTATGAGCTGCAATAATCCCAGCTCTTAAATAATCCCCAAAACTAAATCCTCCTGGTAGCACTACGCCATCAAAATTAGCCTCTTTAAAGTGATTGTGCCAAACTAAACTCGTTTCGACTCCAATAACATCATTTAAAACGTGAACTGCATCTAAATCACAATTTGCTCCAGGAAATTGAATAACGGCTATCTTAATAGTCATAATTTCTTCACGCTTATGATATTTAGATTCTGCGTAACTGGATTGAATATTCTTAGATCGTTACACATCTTTGTTACAATTTCCTTTGCGTTTTCTTCGCTTTCCGCTAGCAAATTGATTCTTAGATATTGACCAGAACGAACTTTGGATACTTTGTCGTATCCTTTTTTTGCGAGCAAATCCCGTTTTATAGTTTCAGCAACAGGATCACGAGCGGCGGGTTTATTCTCAAGTGAGATTTCTATTATATATTCTGTTTGCGCCATTTGTGAAAAAAAAGGTGAGTAATAATTTTAATAGTTCTTATTAATTAATAAATAATTTTCATCAATGAAATGCGACAAAAATGGCAGAGTTTTTATCTGTTAAAATTTAAAACCAGCAAAAAGAAATAAATTTATTAAATATATGAAATACTTACAAATACTAAGAGTAAAAGAGCAAAAAGATTAAACAAAAAGCTATATTTACCCAGCTTCGGCAATTTTTCGTCGGCCGGTCTATTATTGTTTCTTTTAGTGGAAGATAAATCAATTATCAGCACAAAACAGCTTGCCAAAAACAGTCCAAAAACCAATATCAATAACACAAACGCAAACATTATAAAAAGATACTATTAAATCTTATTTAAATCTTTTCCAATTAGTTAAAGATAATTAGCTTTTTTTAAATTATTAATCATTCTTTCCTTCACATCTGAGACTTCAGCTTTAAATTCATAACCTGTAATTTTTTGAAAACTCTTCATATATCTTTTTACGAGTTCAATTTTTATCTCGGAGGATATTGGAGGAATCTCTTGGCTCGGTGCGATATTTGGGAAAATATCCGGATATGTGTTCATTAACCAGCCTCTAAAAATTTCTTTATCTAAAATTTCAGGCTCATCACCCTTCTCAAATCTTTCCCTATAACTGTCAGAGATCCAAAATCTCGAGGAATCTTGAGTATGTATCTCGTCAGTTACTAATAATTCTCCATCTTTTATTCCAAATTCATATTTTGTATCTACTAATATAAGTCCATTTTTGTAACAATAATCTTGGGCGAATTTGAATAATTTATAGGAAGCTTCTTCCATTTGTGCATATATATCATTATCTACCATCTTATCTTTCAAGATTTTGTCCTTAGAGATATAAATATCGTGTCCACTCTCCGCTTTAGTGGAAGGAGTTAATATGATATCCTCTAACTTTTGATTTTTATGTAATCCCTTTGGTAAAATAATACCCGAAGTAGCCTCCCCTTTAGTGTAACTTCGCCACGCAGACCCAGTTATATATGATCTTACAATCATTTCTACTGGAATCATCTCACACTGGTGAACCACAGCAATATTTGGATCTGGAATACTTATAACATGGTTTTTCACTAAATTTTTAGTTTTTTCAAACCAGAAGGAAGAGATTTGATTTAACATTTGGCCCTTAAATGGAATTGTTGTAATAACGCGATCAAAAGCAGATAACCGATCTGTAGCAATTATGATTCTAATATCATCTTTTATGTAATTATCTCGCACTTTTCCTTTGTAAAAATCCCCTAATGATGAAAAATCAGTGCTTTCTAAAGTTTTATCAAATTGACTTTCAATAATTTCATCGATCTTTTCTAATACCATGGTTATATTTAAGAGGAAGAAGCATAAAAACTCTTATTATCTGTTATATGTGGTGACTATTAACCCAAGAATAATTTAAAAAATAAGGTGTTCACAGTTTTTGATAAGATCCGTTATTAAATTCTTCTGTGGAATATTTATCTTTATTTTTTTCCATCTTTTTAATAAAGGCACTGGTTAAATCGAGGTTTATGCTATTTGCAAGGCTAATTAAGTATATAAAAACATCGGATATCTCATCAGAGATATTTTCTAAAAGTTCCTTGTCACTGTTAATAGTATCAAGCGAAATATCCTTAAATAAAAAAATTTCTGATAATTCGGATACTTCTATACTCAGCGCCTGAATTAAGTTTTTAGGAGTGTGGAATTTCGTCCAGTTTCGATCTCTAACAAATTTTTGCACTTCATTTTTAAAAAAAGAAACGGAAGTGTTATTATCTTTTTGGATATGATTCATAAATAAACATAAACTCGGATAGTAATAGGGTATTATGATATATTACTTATGTTTTTTTATAAAATCACATATTAACTCGTTAATTATCTCTGTTCGTTGTGCAGGTGCGAAGTGTCCCGCCATATCCAAAACTTCTAACTGAGAATTCGGAATTTTTTTATGAAGTTCCTCTGACATCTGTTCTGGAGCAAAATTATCTAACCGCCCAGCGATAATTAGTGTAGGGCATTCGATTCCAGAGGGATCGTATTCATTAATTTCATTAATCATACTAAAGATCTGGTCTTCAATAAGCATATATAATCCATCTTTAGTTAATTTCATTCCATTTAAAGAGTCTGCTAATGAAGTTAATATATACGGAATAATTTTGTCCAAGATATCTTCAACGGAATTAGCAACAACATCTAAGAAATTTATGCGTATAAAATACGGAAGTAGATTGTAAAAAATATTTCTAATTACATTATCAGTCATAATATATCCGGAATTAAGCAAAATTAAGAAATTGACATCATCTGGATGTGTCATACTAATTAATTGTCCAATCATACCTCCAACAAGAGAATGACCTATAATACCGTATTTTTCAACTACATTCAAATGTGCTAGCAAATCTTGGAGATCCCTAATAATGTCATACCTTAAATTCTTAGAAAGGTTCAACTTTAAGGAATGATCGCTTTTACCATGCCCTAACGCATCAAAAGCTATGATGCGGTAGTTTTTTTTCAACATTTTTATTTGTCCTTTAAAAAATGAAGCTGAAGAGGCGAAACCATGAAGCAAAATTATAGTACCCTCTGTTTGTTCCTCATTCTCGCCGTTTATATCTTCGTAATACAATTTATAACCTTCTTGGTTTTTAAAGAAGGGCATGGTATCAGTTTTTATTTATTGGGTTTAATTTTTTAAATATAAGCGTTAAGAAATACTTTTCTAAAATGAAAATCATTTAAAATTTCTAATTTCCTCTGAAAAAAATTACACAAATTAAAAAATAATATGTAATTTCCTCTGAATTTTTTTCATTTTTAGTGTTGGTTTTAAAAATGAAGTATCTAAGAATATAAGAAGATTATCCAGTTAGTTTTCCAAAGAAGATTCTAAAAAAAATAATAATCTTGTGATGAAATCGATTATTTAATAGGATATTTCTTTTTTTTAATCTGATATTAGATCTAAAAATTTTTTGTTACACGCTTTTTAAGATATACTTCAAGCAGGGCAGGCATAAATATTCTATTTAATTTTTTGTAAACTTTTGAATTTTCTGGAATTGGATCTATAATATCTGCAAATCTTACCATTCCCTCAATAGCACTTTCAATATTACTATATTTTTTGCATCCATAAAACCCTAATATAGCTGCACCCATAGCAGCACTATCTTTAATTTCTGGCACGAAGACTTTTCTAGATAGGACATCAGCAAATATTTGTACCCACAGTTCACTATTCATTGCTCCACCATCCACTCTCACTTCTGTTGTTTTCACTCTCGCCATTCCTTCTATTAAACCTAAATACATTTGTGCACTTAATGCAGCAGATTCCATTATCGCTCTTGCCATATGACCTCTTTTGTGATTCCATCCTAAGCCATGAATGGTACCCTTTCGAAATATATATAATGGAAGAAACAATAATCCTTCGCTTCCAGGGGGAATTTCCGCTGCTTCTGCAGTTAAGATGTCATAAACATTAAGATTTTGTTCTTCACTTTTTTTAACTTGTAATTGTGAAAAATTATCCCTAAACCATTTAAAGGCTGTTCCTGTCCCTGGAGCTATTCCTTCTATGTTCCACTTTCCCTTTATAACAGAAGGGTATGAGAAAATTGGGATATCTCCAGCGGGTTCTACCGGCTTATCTACGACGACGTCTACAAATGTACCAGTACCGGTTGTCACTTTTGCCTGACCATCATTGATAACACCTAAACCTAATGCTGAACATTGTTGATCCCCTCCACCCAAAATAACAGGAATGTTTTTCTTTAAACCTAGAGAATCGGCAGGTGTACTGAGTAATTCACCAATTACATCTCCAGGTGTATAAAGTTCTGGCCATAAATCTATTGGCAAACCATATGCTTCTGCAAGTTCATCATCCCACTTTAGTGTAGTTCTACTTAAAATCCCCATAATTCCATTTGTGGGATCAGTTGCGCATATTCCACATAATTTCATATAGATGTAAGTATCTGGATTTAT
>Ga0255055_10002097_pt1 | contig 14195 bp, 8 predicted proteins | sample JV7_2_27_MG_FD_188633 | JGI IMG/M metagenome (GOLD analysis project Ga0255055, IMG submission 188633) | Seawater microbial communities from Jervis Inlet, British Columbia, Canada - JV7_2_27 | ecosystem: Environmental > Aquatic > Marine > Inlet | place: Canada: British Columbia | collected...
TGGGCATAGGGTTCGGGAGCAGCGCGCCGGGAAGCCTCGATATCCTGTCTGTCAGCGTCATCCCAAAAGCGGCCAAATACGCCGACTCGCCGGTGGGTGCGGGCTCTGAGGTTCGTGGGGGAGTGTATCGGCGGGTGCTTTACACCCATGCGCCAGGCCGGCTCGAGTATCCGGTCGATGTTCCCGACGACGGCCGACTTGACGTCGGACTCGGCGTACTGCGAGAAGATTCTCCGGTCACGTTCAGTGTCGATGTCCGGCAAGGAGATGGCGAGTCTCAGAACGTCTTTGAAAAGGTAGTGTCAGAGAAGGAGAGTTGGGATAATCAAAGCCTGGATCTGTCTGCGTGGGCGGGCCAGACCGTCACGTTGGCGCTCGAGGCGGACACAGAAAGACCTGGCACGGTCGCCCTCTGGGCTGCTCCGACTCTCAGCGGACGCCGAGCGACCAGCAAGCCCAACGTCATTCTCTACATCATCGATGCGGGCGGTGCTAACTACATGAGCGTCTACGGCTACAACCGCCTCACCACGCCGGTCATGGAGCGCCTCGCCGCCGAAGGTGCTGTCTTCGAGTACGCCTACAGCAACTCATCATGGTCGAAAACGTCGACTCCATCTTTCGCCACCTCGCTGCAGCACAGCGTGTTGGGCGGCTACAAGAATGATACGGATCCGATACCGGATCAGGCGATAACGATGGCGGAACGGCTTCATGGGGCAGGTTACCAGACCGCGGTGATTACCTCGAACGCCTACGCCGGCACCATGACGAGTATGGACCGGGGCGCCGACATGCTTCGCGATAGTGGAACCGAGCCCAACTCGACGTCGACGTTGGAGCTCCATGACGACTTCTGGTCCTGGCGTGAAGCGTTCCCCGGAGAGCCGTACTTCGTGCACTTCCAGACCACCGATGTCCACTGGCCGTGGAAACCGGCGGCGCCCTTCGCCGGCATGTTCGTTGACCCCCAAACCCGTGAGAACTTCTACGAGTGGGAACGTCAGCTTGCAGAGGCGGCCGGTGATCACAATCCCAGGTGGCTCTCTCATCGGGCCTACCCAGACTCGATCTACGAGAAGGCCGGCGTCGACAGAATTACTCTCTATGACGCGGGGCGTGGTCTCTACGACGAGACCATGGCCCACCAGGACTATCAGCTCGGCCTATTGGTGGAACGGCTGAAGGCCAGTGGCGAGTGGGAACACACGCTTCTCATCGTTGCTGCGGACCACGGAAGCACTCACGGGCTCGGTGTCTTCGACACGATCCCTGATCGCGTTCCTAACGTCAGCCCCTTCGTGACCCGCATCCCAATGATTATCACCTGGCCCGAGCGAATAGCCGGAGGTCAGCGTTTCGAGCAACCCGTTTCCATGATCGACATGCTTCCCACCATCCTCGATCTCGCCGGGCTACCGCCAGCGGAAGTGGCGATGGGCCAGTCGTTGGCTCCTCTGCTCACGGGCCGACAAGGATGGGGTCCGCGCCCGGTGATCTTCGACGAGTTCTACGTCCGCTGGGATACGGGCGAGTTCATAGGATCGATCGCGGTCATCGATGGTCGCTGGGCTGCGTCCCTCTCGATTGAGCCGGAGGAGGAACCGGCGGAGGACGAAGATGGGGAGGATGTGAAGGCCGAAGATGTGAAGGACGACGCAGGTAGCGAAAAGGAGGCGGACGAAGACGAGCCCGAGGACGAGGAGGCCAAACTGCTTGTCTATGACCTGTGGAGCGACCCCTTCTGCCTGAACAGCCTACATGATGAACGGCCAGACCTGGTCGAAAAGTACACGAAGTTCTTGGAGGAGATGTGGGAGGCGCACAAAGCGCTGGGCCAACAGTACAGCCGCACCGGCGAAGTGCCGCTGACTCCCGAACAGCTCCGTACTCTGCGTTCGCTGGGCTATATCCAGTAGACGCGATACCCTCGTGCGAGGAGAACAAGACGATGGCGATGCCCCAACGCTCTCCGTGCCTCAGCTGGACCGTGGTGGCGGTCCTCGCTGCGGCGGCCTTCTGGGCCTGTGATGCGGGCCCCCCACCGCTGACGGCCGAAATGCCGCTCCACTTGGCGGAACACTTCGATGAAGCTCGCGTCGAAGGCTCCGAGGCGCCCGCCGATCCGCCGCCCGCCCAAGAGTGGCGATTCGACGAAGCCCAACCCGACTGGAAGCCGGCCGTCCCTAGGAATCCCGTTGTCAGGCCACTGCAGGTAGCGAGTGGCGACGACGCCCTTCGTGTGACCTTGACCGATGCCAACCGTTTCCGGGAGGGTTGGCCGCGCGGCGGCATCTACGTCGACCTCCCGGACTGGGTGCGCGACGACTGGGCTTATGTCGTGGTTCGCGCGCGGACGTCGGACAAGGTCAGGGACCTGGGTATTCGCTTCAACCTGAACGAGGAACCCGTGGAGCCCGACGGCGGCGTGAACCCCTTCCTCTACAGCGGCGACAACGCCGCCGTGATCAACGACGGTGCGGTGCAGACGTATCTGCTGCGCGCCGATTGGTCGGGCGGCCGCTGGGAAGGCCCGTGGCGGCAGCTGTGTCTTTGGTTTTTCGCCGAAGAGCCGGGCAGTATCGATGTCCTGTCCGTCAGCGTGATTCCCAAAGAGGCCAACTATGCCGCAGCACCGGTGGGTGTGCGGGAGGAGGTACGGAATCGCGTCTACCAGCGCAGCCTCTACACGCACGCGCCGGGAAGTGTCGAGTACCACGTCCGGGTACCGGAAGCTGGCCGCCTCGACTTGGCGCTGGGCGTGCTGCGCGAGGACAATCCGGTGACGTTCCGGATCACCGCGGGCCCCGACGGAGGTCAGGCCGAGACGCTCCTCGAAGAGACCTATGGCGACAAGACCAGCTGGGCGCAGCGCTCGGTGGACCTGGCGGATCTAGCCGGTCAAACGGTGACGCTAAAGCTCGAGGCTGACGCCGATGTGGCGGGCACCGTGGCGCTGTGGGGGGCGCCGATCGTCACCGGCGCGAACGTGCCCGAAAGGCCGAACGTCATCTTCTATGTCATCGACGGTGGCGGGGCCGATTACATGAGCGTCTACGGCTACAACCGCCGTACTACTCCGAACATAGAAGCATTGGCGGCGCAGGGGGCGGTCTTCGAGCGCGCCTACAGTAACTCCAGCTGGACGAAGCCTTCCACAGCCTCGTTTATGACCTCGCTGCAACACAGCGTGCTGGGCGGCTTCAAGAACTGGAACGACCCGGTGCCGGAGCAAGTGTTGACGATGGCGGAGCACTTCGGACGCGCCGACTACCTGACCGGCGTGTTCGTTGCCAACCCCAACGCTGGCACGTTGAGTAACCTCCAACGCGGCGTCGATGTGATGCGCGAGGGCTGGGAGGAATTCGCCTACTTTGGGCCCGAGCCTCACAAGGAATCTTCGAGGTATCTACACGAGGCGTACTGGCGCTGGCGCGACGCGTACCCCGGCGAGCCTTATTGGGTGCACTTCCAGACCACCGACGTGCACGAGGACTTTCCGGCTGTGACACCGTTCAGTGGTCTGTTCGTCGGCCCCGAACAGCTGAAGACGTGGAGAGCGTGGAACGACAGCCTCCGAGAGGCGGGCGGCCACGGCATCTACTCGGAGGCCTACGACTCGACGGGCATCAGCCGCGTCGAGTTCTTTACACTGCACCAGGGCCTCTACGACGAGACTATGGCCCACAACGACTATCAGCTAGGCAAGCTGGTCCAGCGCCTCAAGGAAACCGGCCAGTGGGAGAACACGCTGTTGATCATCGCCGCGGATCACAGCACCGATGCTGCAATGGACGATATGGGCACCGCCATCGAGGACTCGCTGCCGCCACGTTGGAGTCAGCCGATACTCAGGGCCTCGATCAGCAGGGTCCCACTCATCTTCGTCTGGCCGGGTCACATAAAGGGAGGGCAGAGGATCACGCAGCCCGTATCGATGATAGACGTGCTGCCTACCGCCCTCGACTTGGTGGGCCTCCCGACGCCGGAGGTCATGATGGGACAATCGCTGGCGCCGCTGATGATGGGAGAGGAGGGCTGGGAGCCGCGGCCGGTGATCCTCGACGAGTTCCAGTGGGACCGAGAAGACGAGGTCTACCGCGGCCTGATAGAGGTGATCGATGGACGCTGGGGGGCGTCGCTCGAAATCAACCCGGAAGAACCGGAGGACGAGGAAGAAGCTGAGTGGCAACGGCCCATGCCCCTGCTGCTCTATGACCTCTGGAACGATCCCATGGCTTTGAAGGTGGTGAACGAAGAGTGGCCCGAGCTGGTGGAGCGCTACACCGAGTTCCTCGAGGGGCAGTGGGAGGCGCATCAAGCGCTGGCACAGCGCTTCACTACCGAGGGCGACATGGTGCTCACGCCGGAACAACTCCGTACGCTACGCTCGTTGGGCTACATCCAATGAAGTGAACGGGAGGACGTGTGGTGAAGGACGAAGAACTCTCAGGGCGAGGAGAGGTACCGTGCAACGTCTGACCAGTCGTTCTCAGGTGCGCGGCATCTCAGTACTATCCGGTCTGCTGTTCCCGGTAGTGTTCGTCCTAGGCTGCGGCGGTCCTGCACCGCTCACTGTCGATACCCCCCTCCATCTCGAAGAACATCTGGACCACACTCGTGTAATCGGTTCAGACGTGCCGGAATACGGCCTCCAGCCTGTAGAGTGGCATTTCGATGTCGAGCAGCCGGAATGGCAAGCGGTGAACGATCCGCAGTGGCCCGAGGAATCTCCGGGCTTGGAATGGACTGGGACTTCGCTGCTCGCCACGCTCTCCGAGAAGAACCGCTTTCCGTTTGGGATGACCGCCGCGGTATTCTTCGTCCCGGTACCGAATCTCAGGCGTGCGGACTGGGCTGACATCGTGGTTCGTGCTCGCGCCCGCGGCGCGGTGGACTTCATCAGCTTCTTCTACAACCTCAGATACTTGGCCCCCGAGGGAGACAGCCTTCTGGCTAATGTCAGGCAGATCAATTTTGGGGCCGGGCCCCGGGATATATGGTTTCTTCACCCGGGTGAAGGTGCGCTCGTAGTTGCTGACGGAAACGTTCACACCTATCGCCTGCGGGTCGACAACCCGTCGCCGGGGGGATACGAGTGGTTCGATCCCTGGCGCGAGCTTGTGTTCCTCTTCGGTGCCGAGGCGGAGAAATCCGATGGCGAGCTGGAGATATTGTCCGTGTCGATCGAGCCGAAGTTGGCGCGGTACGCCGAGCCCGCGGGAGTGCGGTTGGAAGGCCGGGAGAAATACTACCGACGGACGTTGTACATGCACGCGCCGGGCCGTCTGGAGTACGATGTCAAGATTCCTCCCGATGGCCGGCTGGACGCCGCGCTCGCTGTGCCGTTGTCAGATATGCCTGTGACTTTTCGAGTGACCGCCAAGTCGGAAGACGGGACGGAAACATCTCTTCTGGAGAGGGGCCTCTCAGACGCCGAGACCTGGACCCCCGGCACCGCTGACATATCCGAATTCGCAGGACAGACGGTTACTCTAGCTCTCGAGGCGGAGTCCGAGAGCAAAGGTGCGGTGGCTTTGTGGGGCGCTCCCACGCTGAGTGGCGCTCGGTCGGGGCGCTCCGACGACCGACCGAATGTGATCTTCTACGTCATCGATGCTGCTGGCGCCGACCTCATGAGCGTCTATGGTTACGATCGGAAGAACACGCCCAACATGGAGCGCTTGGCCGCTGAAGGTTCCGTCTTCGAACATGCTTACAGCAACAGCGCCTGGACGAGGCCGTCCACAGCCTCGTTTCTCACCTCGCTGCAGCAGAGCGTCCTCGGCGTTGGAAACTGGGATTCATTGCCGCCCGGTGTGGTTACCATGCACGAACACTTCCATCGCGCAGGCTATCAGACCGCGACGATCACCTCCAATGCTTGGGCCGGGCGCTTTTCGACGCAGGGCCGCGAGACCGACTTCCTGCGAGATGTGGAGCCCGAGCTCGCCACTCAGTCCTCGGTAGCGCTTCATGACGATTTCTGGGGTTGGCGTGAAACGTTTCCGGGACAGCCGTACTTCGTCCACTTCCAGACGACGGATGTGCACGAGCCGCACCGCCCGGTCGAGCCCTTCGCCGGGCTCTATGTATCGCCGGAGCGTCGCGACAGTTTCGACGTCTGGTGGCCGCGACTCTCCCAGGTGGATGGTCCGGACTACTTTGAGACCGGTGACGTTTCGGGCGCCTTTCGCGCGCGCCTCGCAACGATAGGTGTCGAGCCGACCGTCTTCTTCACCCTGCAGCGGGACTTGTACGACGAGACGATGGCCCACCAAGACCACCAGCTCGGTGAGTTGGTGGAGCGACTGAAAGCTACCGGAGAGTGGGAGAACACGTTGCTCATCGTCTCGTCCGATCACGGGCACCCGGCTGGCAGCTTCTCTCGGTTCGGCCGCGAGCTCTTGGATCCGCGACCGGAGGAATGGGAGGGCGCGTTGCTCGATTCGTATCGCACTCGCGTTCCTTTCATCGTTATCTGGCCGGGACGCATACCAGCGGGGCAGAGAATCTCGGAGCCGGTTTCCCTACTCGATGTACTGCCGACGGTGCTCGAATTGGCTGACCTGCCGCCGCCGGCGGTGATGCAGGGTCAGTCCCTGGCCCCGCTTTTGATGGGCACGGAGGGCTGGAAGGCGCGACCGATCATCTTCGAGCAGTATCAGATCGATCCGAGGAATGGGCTCATCACGGGGCACATCGAGATTCTGGACGGCCGGTGGGGGGCGTCGCTGGCTGTATACCCGGAGCTGGATGACACTGTGGACTTCCGTCCGGACGGCATCCAGCGGGCGGCGCGCCTTCACTTCCCGGGCAAGCCACAGCTCCTGCTGTACGATGTGTGGGAAGATCCGCTCGCCACCTGCAACGTGAACGATCAGTACCCGGAACTCGTGGAGAAGTACACGGATTTCTTGCTGGCCCAGATCGAAGCGCATAAGGCGTTGGCCTTACACTTCACACCGGGCGGCGAAGTCGAGCTTACGCCGGAACAGCTCGAGACGCTTCGGTCGCTGGGCTACATCCAGTAGAGGAGAGTTAGTAGAGCTAGGTCGATCAATCCGCCGCGCGCTGGGAGCGGTTACGATATAACTGTGGATTCACAACAGCGGCCATGCTTTCGACGTCGGGGGCGCCGCCCAGAAAATCGCTGACGCGTTTCGCTTGCGCGGCAGGGGCCTCGAGGATCTCGTTGTAGCTGACATCGAGGCTCTCGAAGCAGGCGCGGCTTGTCATCAGGGCCCGGGTCCTCAGCAAGTGCTGTTTGAATGCGTCCAGAACCTGATCGTCGTCGGTCTCCGACGTTTCTCCGCGCTGGGCGAGCATCTTGTTCTGGGAGATGATGATCTCGTGCAGCTCGCGCTGCATGAAGATGACGCGGTAGTTTAGAGTATCCGGCAAGTACCTGAGAAGGAAAGCGATGATCTTGACCGCTTTTCCACGGGCGTCTTCGAGCCAGGAGGTATCGCCGCCCTTGTCCAGCTCCTTGACTCTCTCGAGCTCGTAATAGCCTTGGGGATTACTCTCGTCCGCCGTCCTGATGCGATCCGTCAGGATCTCGAGCCCGCCGGCCTCGAGCATCTGCATCATCAGGGATGTGCCCGAGCGCGGAAGGCCCGAGACCACGATGATCGGTTTGCCGTATCTCGCTCGTCTGCTGAGTTGGCTGAGAGAAGGCGCCACTGTAGTAGTCTCCCGCGTCTCGGATCGATCCGTCACCATAAGAATAAGCTGGGAAGGCCGTTTCTCGCAGGGGTCTGCCTGACGTTCGCCCTGCTGCTGGTCACGCCCAGCCCCGCGATCGCCTACGTCGGGCCCGGCGCCGGGTTCGTCTTCGTCACCTCGTTCCTGGTCGTGTTCGTGACGGGCATCATGGCGTTCGTCTCGCTGCTGCTCTGGCCCTTCCGCGTCCTCTGGCGAGCGCTGCGCCGGGTGCGGAGAGTCCGCCCCAGGATTAAGCGGCTGATCGTCATCGGTTTCGATGGCCAGGATCCGAATCTCACCGATCGTTTCCTGCAAGAGGGGAAGCTGCCCAATTTCCAGCGGCTCGCCGAAATGGGATGCTACCACCGGTTGGCCTCGACCTATCCATCCGTGTCACCGGTGGCCTGGTCCTCGTTCAGTACCGGAACCCATCCGGCCAAGCACAACATCTTCGACTTCCTCGACCGCGATCGACGGACCTATCTACCCGTCCTTTCCTCGACCCGGATCGGGGCAGTCGAACGGTTCTTGAGGCTGGGGAAGTTCCGTCTTCCACTCAAGAGCCCGGAGATTCGGCTGCTGAGGAAGTCGAAGCCTTTTTGGTCGATCCTTGGCGAGCGCAATGTGTGGAGCACGATTCTGCGAGTGCCCATCACGTTCCCGCCCGACAAGTTCTACGGGGCCCAGCTGAGCGCCATGTCGGTGCCCGACCTGCTCGGCACCCAGGGGACCTTCACGCTGTTCACGACTCGCCGTTCGGACGAGCGCTTCAAAGAGGGCGGGACTCGGGTGACGCTGGAGATGAACGGCGATCGTATCGCTGCGACCGTGCAGGGCCCGGCCAGTCCTTTCATCGACGGCGATCCGCCCCTTGAGGTACCTCTCGAGATCAACTTGGATCGCGATGCGAACCTAGCACACGTGTCGCTCGATGGGGAACGGCTCGACCTCCGACTTGGTGTACTGAGCGATTGGGTGAGCGTCAAGTTTCGGGCTGCCCCGGGCGTCAAGATACGCGGGATCTGCCGGATGATGGTTACAGAAATCGGCGAGCACTTTTCGCTTTATATGACGCCGATCAACATCGATCCGGAAAAGCCAGCGATGCCGATCTCTCACCCCTCCTACTACGCCATGTACCTGGCGAAGAAGCTGGGGAAGTACGCGACGACGGGCTTGGCGGAGGACACCTGGGCCCTCAACGAGGGCGTCATCGGCGACGGAACTTTCCTTCAGCTCACCTACGACATAGACCGCGAGCGCCAAGGGATGTTCTTCGCCGCTCTCGATAAGTTGCGTCAGGGCGTATTGGTCTGCGTTTTCGATGCCACCGATCGCATCCAGCACATGTTCTGGCGCTACCTGGAGGACGGTCACCCGGCTGACAGAGGAAACCTCGAGTCCAACCATCGCGATGCCATCGAGAAGCTCTACCTGCATAACGATGCCATCGTCGGGCGAGCGATGGCGCAGTTGAAAGACGGCGATGTCCTAATGGTGCTGTCCGACCACGGGTTCAGATCGTTCAGGCGCGGTGTGAACCTGAACCGCTGGCTACTCGCCAATGGCTACCTCACGCTGAAAGAAGGAACCGACGGAAGCTCCGATTGGCTGCGCGATGTAGACTGGTCGAAAACGCGCGCCTACGCCCTGGGCCTGACCGGCCTCTACCTGAACGTCGAGGGCCGCGAAGCCCAAGGTATCGTCGCGCCGGGCGATGATGCGGCATCGCTCAAGAACGAGCTGGTGGACAGGCTGAGCGGCTTGGTGGATGAAGAGACCGGCGACGTCGGCATTCGCCAGGTTTTCGCCACAGATCAGCTGTACAAGGGGCCGTACCTGGAGAATGCGCCCGACGCGCTGATCGGCTACAACGCCGGCTACCGCTGTTCGTGGGACGGAGCCACCGGTGTGGTGGCGGGGCCTGTTTTCGAGGACAATCGCAAACCCTGGAGCGGCGACCACTGCATCGATCCGGGCCTGGTGCCGGGCGTCTTCTTCTGCAATCGAGCGATTCAGCGAGAGCGACCCGCGCTGATCGACATCGCACCCACAGCACTCTGGCTGTTCGGAGTCGAGTCGCCGCGCCACATGGACGGAACAACACTATTCCAGGAGGAGGGAAGCGTCGTCGGCGCATCTATTTCGAACGGAGAGTTGCCGTGAAGAGCGTCATCCGTCTTCGCCTTATTCTCCCGGCCGTCCTCGCGCTCGGCGCCTTGGCTGGCTGCGGGGACGATGCACCCGTGATAGACAAGCGGGTGATCATCCTGGGTATCGACGGGATGGATTACGATTTGACCCAGCGTCTGCTGTCAGAGGGTCGCCTACCGAACCTGGCAAAGCTCGCCAGCCAGGGTCGCTTCGGGCCGCTGCAGACCTCGATCCCTCCACAGAGCCCGGTGGCTTGGGCGGAGTTCATCACAGGTCTCGACGCGGGCGGCCACGGCATCTTCGATTTCATGCACCGCGATCCGGCGACGATGGTGCCGTACCTGTCGACCTCGAGGACCGAAGAACCGGGCAGGACTATTAAGCTGGGCCGGTGGCAATTCCCGCTCTCCGGCGGTGGGATCCAACTTCTGCGCTACGGCACACCGTTCTGGGAGGTGCTGGAGGAGCAGGGCGTCCCGGCCACCATCGTTCGTATACCGGCCAACTTCCCGCCTTCGGGTTCGGCCAGTTACGAGTTGAGCGGGATGGGTACACCGGACATCCTGGGTACCTATGGCACGTTCTCGTTCTTCACCACGGCCCCGGAACGAATCACCGTCACGATAGCCGGCGGTGGAGTTGTCTACCCGGCGGAAGTCAGCGATCACGTGTTCCACGGCAGCCTGCGGGGTCCGGCGCATCCTTTTCTGAAAGAACCGAAGGACCTGGAAGCTGAGTTCACAGTCTACATGGATCCCACGAGGCCCGTGGCCAAGATCGTCCTGGGCGATCATGAGGTCGTGCTTCAGGAAGGCGAATGGAGCGAGTGGTTGACGGTGGACTTCAAGCTGATGCCTCTCATGAAGGGTTTGCGAGGCACGTGCCGTTTCTATTTGAAGGAAGTCCGGCCCGAGTTTCAACTGTACGTCACGCCGATCAACCTGGACCCGCTGGATCCGGCGATGCCCATCTCGACGCCGCCCGACTTTGCGGCGGAGCTGACCGCGGCCACGGGACGCTACTACACCCAGGGGATGGCGGAGGACACACGAGCGCTGACCGCCGGCGTCTTCGACGACGACGAGTTCCTCATCCAGGCGGAGATGGTAGCCGCGGAGAATCGAAAACAGTTCGAACAGGTCCTGGAAAGTTTCGACGGCGGACTGCTGTTCTACTACTTCGGGTATCTCGACCAGACCTCACACGTGATGTGGCGTGCCATGGATCCCGATCATCCCGCCCATGACTCCATCGCCGATCGCCCGTATCAGAACGTGATCGAAGATCTTTATGTCGAAGCAGATAAGATCGTAGGCGAAACGCTGGAACGCATCGATGACAACACGACGCTCATCGTGATGTCGGACCACGGCTTCGTCTCCTGGCGGCGCGCCTTCAACCTGAACACCTGGCTCAAAGAGAACGGCTACCTCGCCCTCAAAGATCCTTCTCGACAAGGCGAGAGTGAGTTCTTCCTGAACGTTGACTGGTCGCGTACCCAGGCCTACGCCCTGGGGCTCAACGGTTTGTACATCAACCTGCGGGGGCGCGAGGCTGTTGGCACCGTGCCCGCCGGACAGCGGACCCTGATCGTCGACGAAATCGCCAGAGGGCTTCTGAGGGTCGTCGATCCTCAGTCGGGGCAACCGGCGATCGCCAATGTATACCGGCGCGATCGGACGTACGGAGATGCCGGGCACCGCGAGATCGGTCCTGACCTTGTCATCGGTTACGCCTCGGGGTACCGCAGTTCCGACGAGTCGGCGGTAGGGCGGATCGCCCACGGGCTATTCCACGACAACATGAGCAAATGGAGCGCCACTCACGAGATCGACCGTGATGTTGTGCCGGGCGTTCTGTTCACGAACCGACCGCTTCGCCGAGAGGTGGTCTCGTTGAAGGACATGGGTGCGGCGGTGCTCGCCGAGTTCGATGTCGAGGGATTCCCTCGCAAGCAAGATGTTTCTGCCGCGGAAGGCAGATAACACCGGGAGACAACTCGATGTTCGGTTCCAAGGTCAAACTCGACAAAGATCTCCTAGCGCGAGTCAAACGCTATTCCGACATAGCCGGTTACTCGTCGGTCGAAGAGTTCATCACTCACGCTCTCGAGAAGGAACTGGCACAACTGGAAGAAGCGGACTCTGAGGAGGAGATCCGGAAGCGCCTTCAGGGACTGGGCTACATTTCGTGATGGGCCGATACTAGATGGCGATCCTGAACAGCTTTCTCTGCGGCGTCTTCGACGCGCTGCTTTATCCGTTTCGGGACCTCTCACCGATCGTGGGCCTGGCCATCATTTCACTGGTCACCGGCGTGGCGATGCTCTTGGTCTTCAAGGCGACCTCTGACCAGAACGCTCTGGCCGAGGTAAAGCGGCAGATCCACGCCGGCATCTTCGAGATCCGACTATTCAGCGACGATCCGTTGGCGATCCTGCGCGCCCAGGCCGAGACGTTGCGCCACAGTCTTCGATACATGCGGCTCACTTTGGCTCCGACGTTGTGGATGATCGTCCCGTTGGTGCTAGCGATCATTCAATTGCAGCATCACTACGGCTATCAGGGCTTGGAGTTGGGGAGCGTTGCGGTCGTAGAGGTGAAATTAGAGCCGGGCATCACCGACGAACCCGGATTGGTTTTGGAAGCACCCCCAGGGCTGGATGTGGAGACCGCGCCCCTGTGGATTCCGTCGTTGAACGAAGCGAACTGGCGCGTCCGCGCCCAGCGACCCGGCGACTACGAGCTGCTGGTCCACGTCAACGATGCGGCGTTCACAAAACGGGTGCGCGTATCGAATACAATCGTTCGACGCGCTCCCGTTCGGACGTCCAGCGGATTGCTCGACCAACTGCTCTACCCGGCGGAACCGCCGATCCGCGACGGCCCCGTGAAGTCGATCTCCGTCAGTTATCCCGAGGCCGACGTCAGCCTTCTAGGTTGGGAGACCCACTGGCTCGTCGTCTTCTTCATACTCGCCATGGTATTCGCCTTCGCCCTCCGTCGACCCTTCGGGGTCACGCTCTGAGTCGATGGGAGGGCGACTGTGTTGATTTCCTCGCAACTTCCTACCCCAACAGCATGGAGGGACTCATGAAGCGCATCCTGTTATTCGGCGTGGGGCTTGCCTTGCTCCTCGCGCCACAGCAGCTCGCCGCCCAGGAAGCGGAAGAGCAGTCGTCGCAGGTCTACCTGGCCTTCTACAAGGTCAGCTTCGCCGATCTGGAGGAGTGGATCAGCGGTCACCACACGTACGAGGTTCCCATAATGGAGGAGTTGCGCAACGAGGGCGTGATCCAGAACTGGGCCGTGTGGCAGCATCATACCGGCAGCGAGTACAACTGGCGTATGGTGATCGTCGCCAGCGAGTGGTCGAAGTTCGACACGTTCTGGAGCGAGTACCTCGAACGATGGAGGGAACGGGCTGGAGAAGATGCGGATCGCTATATGGCCATGATTCAGGCGCATCGCGACGAGATCTGGGACATCAACGAGAGCCATCAGTCCGGCGGTCCCCCAGCGCAATACATGTACGAGTCAGCTTTCCAGGTCAGTTTCTCTGACATGGAAGACTGGAATCGTATCTGGAGCGAAACGGCCGCCCCCGCTCTTGACCAGGCGATGGAAGACGGGCTTCTGTCGGCGTGGGTTGTGTTGGGTCACAACACAGGCGGCCGCCACAATGTAAAGCTCTTGTACTTCCACGATGAATGGGACGAGATGGACGAGTTCTTCGAGCACTACCTGGGATCGCTGGCTGCGGATCCGGAGGTGTGGCAGAGCATTGGAAGGATGATCGACGCTCACGACGACGTCATATGGGCTGCCGTGCCCCCACCGACTGGGAACTGAGTCGCCCACGACCCAACGAAAAAGCCCGGAGGAACTCTCCGGGCTTTTCGTTTGTCGGGGCAGGCCGCTCACGGAGCCGCTCGGCCGTTTGACTGGACGCCCAGCCCAATGTCCGTCCGTGGCGGGTTCAGGTAACGGGCCAGGTAGTCGTAGATGACTCGCCGTACGTCCCAGGCTTCCGGGCCGTCGAGGCGGTCGAAGCTGTGACCGCCTGGCAGATCGTAGATCTCGTACTCGAAATCCTTGCCCTCCGCCTTGAGCGCTTGGATCAGGTGCTCGACCTCGATGACGTTCACGTCTTCGTCGGACACGTTCCCGTGGATCCGCACCGGACGCGTCAGCTTCTCGACGTTCCAAACCGGCGAGCGGCGCTTGTACTCCTCGAGGTTCTCTGCGGGCGTCTCCCCGATGTGGTAGTCCACGTCGTACATGGCCTGGTAGTTGGGACCCAAGTATCCCATGCGCTGCACCAGATCGGAGACG
>Ga0255055_10002098_pt1 | contig 14195 bp, 16 predicted proteins | sample JV7_2_27_MG_FD_188633 | JGI IMG/M metagenome (GOLD analysis project Ga0255055, IMG submission 188633) | Seawater microbial communities from Jervis Inlet, British Columbia, Canada - JV7_2_27 | ecosystem: Environmental > Aquatic > Marine > Inlet | place: Canada: British Columbia | collected...
AGGCTGCGGGCAACTTCGTTTCATTTACCTTTCAATAGTTCGAGCAATGAATATTGAAAATTGCGCAAATGAAATGTATTCTTTTTACGATTTTGTTTTTCGCGACACTATCTGTCGCAGGATATTCGAATAATTGTACAGGAATTGAAATTAAAAACAAAAACTGAAAAACATGAAAGGTAAAACATACAAGGTGGAACACAATTGTATCTGTACAGATGGCAACATACTCATTGAAGGAGGAGAATACCTCTTTTGCGAGGGATCACATATAAAAAGAACCATTTTGGAAAAGGTAGTGGAGCATGGCGAGTTATTAAGACTGAATGTATTCTTTCCTGATGAACAGAGAAGAATAGAGATTTCTCACCTGAACGTCGATTTTAGTTATTTGGGGATGTGGAGGCTTTACGATTGGAGCGAGGAGTCGAAAGCGGAGATAGAGGAGGCAAATAAGATGAGAGAAGAACTGATGATAGAATTTTCTCCTGCCCCCAGACACACCAGGGCTGCCTTCATAAAAGCACTCAGTGAGGATCAACGGGCCAATATTCTGATCCATTTTAACGGGATATATGAATGTACGGAGCTCAGTGAGATGGACTATAACATGGTCTGGCTTTCGTGGATCATCGGTGAAAAACTTCTAATTGTCTCAGCTGAATTCATCATGTTTGAAATGAGGGAAGTGGAATTCAATGTTGAAGATTATGAGAAATCTTTCGAGAGTGATATTACGGGAGGGACTAAAATCGATATGCTGAGAGAATTTTATGAGCTTGACAGGCTCTATGAAGAGGTGCTTAAAAAATGTGAAAATACATGACACTATTCCCGGTATACGGACTTGAGGATGTTGTTAATATTTTGAAAGGATAAGCAGCTTTCTTATTTGTAATATTATGTAGTATTTACCTAATACAAAATCCGTAATCTCCGACAATGAGTGGACAAAATACGCTGTACCGGACCCTCGAGATGATGACCCTTCTTTCAAGACCGGGAGGTGTGACGGTAAAACACATGGCTGAACTATATGAATGCTCTGCCAGGACCATCCAGCGAACAATCCGAACCATTATTGAAGCAGGATATGTGGTTGATGAGCATAAAGGGAGATACAGGATTAACAAACTGGAAACAAAGCGGTCGAGTAGATTTGACATAGGTGATCTGCTACACTTTTCCAAGGAAGAGGCGGAGCTGCTTAACAGGTCCATTCAGAATATTTCCGGAAGAAATGCGATCAAGGAGAACCTGACAAAAAAACTATACTCTCTTTATGGAGCTGAAAACGTAGCCAATAACCTGGTCAGGCAGCAGGACTCCGAGCAGGTGAGGATCATTATTGAAGCGATACAGAGCAGGTTCCAAATCCAGGTTAATGAATATACATGGAGCACAGCCAACAGGGGGCTTCAATCGGTTGTTATTGAACCCATAGAATTTGCCTTCGATTATTCAAGGGTATGGGCATTTTACCCGAAACAGAGAAAGAATTTCCTTCTGAGGTTATCAGGTATAAACGGGGTTAAGGCCCTGTACAATCCCTATGAATATGGGGGTTACCATAAAGTGGGGTATACTGATGTTTTCAGGGGGTATGGATTTTCGAAGATCCCAATTAAGATGGTCCTGAATAGGCGCGCGTACGGATTTTTGCTGGAGGAGTTTCCACTGGCCGAATCAGCACTTAAAAAACTTAATCCTCATTACTTCCTGCTTGAGACCGAAGTGTGTGACCTGTTCCAGGTTGCACGGTTCTATTTGGGACTTCCCGGAGATATGGAAGTTAAAGAACCGGAAAATTTTTCGGAGTATATTAAGAATTTGCCTGAGGATCCCGAGTATATTGATGGTGAGAATATGCAGGGTACTGTGTCTGAGGCTGACGGAAAAATTGTATCGGATGAGGAATAAATCACACTTGAAATAATCATTTTATGAAAGCAGATAAGAACAGAATGCGTAATGATGTCAGTTATTTGACGGGTATCAGCCCCTACCGGAACTGTCAAAACCTAACATCACTTAAAGTAATATCCACATACATACAAAATGAGTTCAACAGCATGGGACTGGTCAGCGATGAGCAAGTATGGACCGCCAGTAGAAATCAATACAAAAATATCATCGCTTCGTATAATCCACAAAAGGAAAAGAGGTTAATCATTGGCGCCCATTATGATGTGGCCGGTGATCAGCCGGGAGCTGATGACAATGCAAGCGGTATTGCAGGCCTTCTTGAGGTTGCCAGGCTTGTTGCAGCGAACAAACCGGAAATTGACTACCGGATTGATTTTGTGGCTTATTGCCTGGAGGAGCCTCCCTACTTCGAAAAACCTGAGATGGGAAGCTATGTACACGCTAAATCTTTAAAAGAGAACAATGTTGAGGTACTTGGGATGATCTGTTTTGAGATGATTGGTTACTTCTCTGAATTAGACAACTCCCAGCCGAACCCGATACCGCACCTCGCAGTGGATTTTCCCAAAATAGGCAATTTCATCCTGGTTTTAGGAATCGAAGCATACAGTGAATTCAATGAAAAAACCCAGGAGCTAATGTTGGAAAACGAGGAGATCGATACCCTGGTACTCAGTTTACCTGCAAATCATGAGTTGGCAAACTTGTCTGACCATATAAATTACTGGAAGTTTGGCTACCCGGCATTGATGATTACCGACACTGCTAAGATCAGAAATCCGCACTACCATGAATCATCCGATACTATTGACACATTGAAATTCGAAAAAATGAGTGAGGTGGTTAATAGTACTTACATTGCGGTAGTTAAGTTGTTTTGATACGCAACGGGAATTTAATCTGGAATAAAAATCGTTTATAAATTCTTTTTCAAGGGTGGTGATGGGATTGGTTTTGTAAATATTAAGATCTTTCCCTGCTTAACTACCCTTACTTGAATGAACTTCATGGATAAAAAACCAGATTTCAGGGAGCATTTTGCCATTGGGCGTGAATTCCTCAAATTTACCTTTTATCTCGATTTTGTTGTCATCTGTTAAATTGATGATGCAGCTGTATTCTTCAGGAATATTATATTCCTCATAGTAATGCCTCTCTGATTCAATTTTCACTTGCTTGACAATGTAGAGGGGTATACTGAGATGCCAGATCTTTGTTTTTTCGAAAATTCGGAATGAACATTCCACCCAATCCGGCGGGAAGACAAACTTTTCAAAAGGGTTATTATCAGTATGATCGGTACCTTCATTCAAATAAATCAGGAAATTTCCTTCATTAACCTTATAATACATGAATGGAGTATCCAGAGAATCCGGATCATCAACTGAAAAATATCCATCCATCTGCTTTAGCTGCTCTTCATTATAAGTAAGTTCTCCGTAATTTGATTTTTCCGATTCATCATCATTATCTAATTCTTTAATCAGCGCTATTAAATCTTTGCTACCCTCCTCACTGAATAGATTGGTAGTCTCCAATTTTGATCTATCGTCATACTCTTCAAGGAAAATATAGGCATTTTCTAATGCAGTAGCAGAAGGCTTAAAGAATACGCCATCCTCATCTGAAGCAAATGACAGAGAGGTCCTCTCCGAGATATAGCTTTTTCTGCTATAATCTCCCTCGATCATTTCGTTCATCTCTCTCTCTTTGAAATTCGGAGGATATAAATTAGTAATTTCAAGGAAGCAGGCCATATCTGTCTGATACAGGCGCACGGAAACAATCTCCTCACGCAATTGCGTAGGATATTGCTTTTTAAGCTCTGGCAACAGCTGTACTGCCTTGTATTCCTCGTTCAATTCGTTGATGCCCTCGATGAGTTCAGCTTCCAGGGCTTTAAGGAGTTGCTTTTTTATCCTGTACATGGATATATTGATATCAATTAGTGAATGGGACCTTCATATGTCTTAATTTCCATTTTTAATCGATAAACACCTTTGTTATCATCCGGATTTATAAATCCTCAAAATAGTATCCTGCCTCTTCTTCGTCCTCCGTAAACCTGTTATCCTCCGTTATGAATCCCCACTTTCCATCAGACTTTACCTTAACCGGGCCTTCCGGATCAAATTCAACTTCCTCGAAGATGGGCTCGGTATGAGCTCCATAACTCGTGATCACACCTGTTTTGCCATCCTTCTCATAAATGGAAATGCCATTGATAAACATAAAGCCATTGTCGTCATTTACATATTCGCATTCCGGCTGGATCAGGAATTCATTTTTTGAAATATCAATAACTCCCCATTTCCCATCTTTTTGCACGTGGGTGATGTTGTTTGGATAACCGATGTAGTCGAATTCAGGTTTCACCAGCCAAGGTCCTTCACCATCGGCGAGGACCACTCCCCATTTGCCGTTCTGCTGTGCCACGATCCTGTCACCCTTTTCCACTATGGTGGCAGAGAGGAGTTTTACATCCTCAAAATTTACAGGGAGGATCAGTTCACCAAGGAGTGATTTTAGTCCGCATTTACCTCCCTCCAGAATAAGTTCCGGTTTCCAGTCGAAGGCGTTCCAGAGCTCTTCGTACTCCGTACTCCAGGCCCCATCCTCCTGCTGTTCAAGTTCACGAAGCCTTTGTAAGTCCGCAGGAGAAGGTTTTTGTAGTTTTTCGTTTTCCATGATATGTTATGTTTTGATTGTTAGAGCTTTATTTCTAATAAATATCGAATAGTACGATAGTAAAGGATCATCGTTACATTTTTTCATTAATAAATCATGGTTAGCTAATAATTCGATGGCTTGATTTGTGAATCTTTCATTTCATAACTCCACCCCTTTCAGATACCGGGTCATGCCATCCATACAGATGAATTCAATATTATAGGTAATGTTGCACCTCCCAGTGGCATAATAGCCGCCCCCGTCGAGTTCAAAATCCATAAAATCACAAATAAATGTCCCCTTTTCAGGGGTAAATGTGCCATCAAGTTTCATAAAACATTTGGCATAAACCCATGCCACATAAATAATTTTCCTCCCTTCCGCCTCAAATATCTCAGGGGCAGAGAGAATATGGTCTACAAAATCATCTGTGTATATCGTTTGAAGACACTTCCGGATAGTCTCTTCGGGGATCTTTCTTACAGGGAAACTCTCCATGCCCAGAATTCTCTGATGTCTTATTTCCAGCTCCCTCTCCTTTTCAAGAAACGGCCGGCTTTTCTTCGTGAATGTCTCCTCAGGTATTGATTTCATAATGTCGGCGGCAAGGAATTCGGCCCCGGCTATTTTTTCTGGAGTAATCTCGGGTGCGTATATGAAGTTCGATTCAATCCGACGGTGCTCTTGCATCCGGAGGTCAGGAAAATATGCATTATAACCTACCGTCATGGCGAAGTTGGCAGATGCCTGCAAACGTTCAAGAAATCTTTTACGCGTGGTATGATTGATATAGTGGTCATAGGCCTCAAACCCGAAATGCATGACGATATCTTCAAGAGTAAGCACGTATGGCTCCCCCTTAAAGGTATAGCTCACCAGGCTGCCTTCCGTCAACCATGATTCAACAAGGTCTGAGCCTTGAAACAGAATCTGCAGGCGAAACAGGAACTCGTACATGTCTTCGTGTGTGAAGATACGTGCCATCTCGGTTTCCCTCATGCACCATGCCATCGCACAGGTTGAGGGGAGCGCCTCTCCCCGGGACAAAAAATATTCAACCGGCCGGCCTGTCATATATTTAAGCTCGAACTGGGTATATCCCACATACCTGTTAAAGGTTTGGACTGAGCTCACCAATATCGGGTCCGTTGAATCTACCCTGGAGGACTTTTTTTTGTTATGCATCGGTCTGAATTTGTTCATTTATCATAAATGCTTTTTATGCGTGAAGTATTATAGTCCCTTCTCCATCGACTTTATCTTATTTGCGACTTCCCTGTCGCCGCTAATCTTGAAAGCCTTCCGGTACCAGACCAGCGCCTCTTCCCAGCGGTCTTGCAGCATATGGTTTTCTGCCATAAGAAGCAGGAACTCTTCTCCGCGCATCTCCTCCAAAATCTCAATCGTCATCGGGTCCAGAATTGATAGTACCCTTCCCCCCTCCTCCGTTTGACCACTTTGCATGTAGCGTGATGCCAGGTCCACAACGGCATGATAATACTCATCACATCCGCACCTGTCATAAATCCCCGAATAGACAATCTCCCTGAGCATGAGAATGGCCTTCCCTTCATTTCCCGAATTCATCTGTACCCGGCATAACCTGTAGAGGAAACGCAATTGTATTTCGAGCGGCAGCATCCCATCCTCCAGCTTTATCTTCCTGAACCAGTAGAGCGCGGTGTCGTACTTCTTAAGCTCCGTAAACACATAGGCATTCACCAGCCTGTAGATGCTGTTTTTTTCCTGTTTGTAGATATTCAGATTATCGAGTATCCTTTTCGTAACTGACACCTCTGCGCTCTCCATGATGAGATACAGAATCGAAAACCTGACAATCGGGGGGAGGCCGTCACCATTCAGGAATTCAGCAATCTCATCGGCATCAACCGGTACATTATTTTGTTCAAGTCCTCTAATCAGTTTCAGAATGATGATGTAATTTTTCACGGCAGGGAACCTTCTGTATGCAGGAAAGGAGTCGAGGTGCCGGAGAATAAGGTCGGGGTCCTCATCAAAATCGGCTGACATGAAATATGCCAGGATATGGAGCCTCAGGTTCTCAGGCTCCATCATCTGGGCCTGATGCAAAAGGAAAACGGTCTCCTCCTCACCCTCTGCAAAGAAGGCTTTAAAAAAAAGAAAATCTACGGGGGAAAGCTTGTCTTTCAGGACACAGGTGAGGGTGTAAAATTCTTCATCAGTGGGATTGTGCCATGCCGTCAACTCTTCGAAATCTTCACTATTCAGGCCGGGAAGATATATTACTGCTTCAGTATCCCTGATGGACTTTTCAGCATAGGAGATTAGCAGATTAATCCACGGCTCATCAGAATAGGACTTTTTAATATCATCAACCTGTTCCTTAATAACGCGAAAAAATGCAATACTTAATATTTGGGTCATATTCAGCATATAGTAATCTTTTACAGGATTTCTTTATATTGTCTCAGTAATGTTTATGATGCACTGTTTTCGATTATCGCCCGGGTTACTCACTCAATTGAGAAAATAGTCATTCTTGAAAATCTCAGTTTTTGGCCCGGCTGCCTGATGCAAATCATAATCAAGAATCAGAATGACCATCTCATCTGCTGCCCCCCACATCTCTTCAGCCGAGTTCCCCCTGACATAAACCATGCTGCCTTCCACCTTTACCTGTCCGCGTATGATGGTCAGGGTATCATCAATCTTATCCCGCTGCATGGTACCCATATATGTACGCTCCCTGTCGGCCATTGCCATGAAGAGTTCAGTTATTTGAAACCTTGAATTTTCCTTTTTCTTTTCCCTTTTTTTATCCATCTGTTTGTTTTAAGATTGTTATAATTGTTCCATTCAGTCTGTGAGGGTGCTTAATTCACCCTGTATTCAAGCAGGGTATTATATGAGCGTTCCCGGCTGTCGAAACGCACGTTTAAAGAGAGTTTACCGGGTTGCGGTGCAATAACAGCCATGAATTCGTCACCATCTTTTCGCAAATGCACCCACTCTCCATTATTGACAATGGCCATATCTGATGCAGTGCTGGATTTTAGCCTGACGGTAACAGGCTGATTGGCCGGAATCCTCTCCTGGTACGGGAGTGAAAGGGCCTTAACGGAGCCGTCATTAAAATAGGATACCGGGAAGTTGTTAAGCGAACCTTCAAGTGCATGTTTCAGGCAATAGGTTCCATCAAATCCAAATTTGAAATAGGAAGCACGGGCATGTGGCAAACGTTCAAACTGGCTCCTGGATACAGGAATGCTACTCAGCAACCATCTATCATCCTCAGGGAAATGTGTAAACAGGAATTCATCGGGCGGAGTGTCGAACCAGTAGTCGTCAAATTCACTGACACTGACCAGCTTTCCATTCACGGCAGTTCCATATCCCCGTCCCCATGTCACATCGCACAGGCTCCAGCGCTTATTGATTTTTATTACGTTCCAGGCATGGTTGGTATCATCAAACGGTTGTCCTTTCCTGTATGTGATGCCTTTTGCATACCCTATGACCAGCACAATCTCCAGTCCGGCCCTCTCCCCCATTACCTTAAACAGCTCGGCAAAACCCTGGCAGACTGCCCGCCTGCTGTAGAATACGCCTTCGGCCGAAAGGTCGCCGTAATCACCGGTATTGAACCCGTAATCATCGTAGCGCACATGTGTGGCAATCCAGCTGTAAAGCAGCCGGCTCTTTTCCAGCTCATCCTCTGCGGGGCGCATAAGATATTCTAATAACATATCCATATCACTGTCATATGATTCCGGCACGGAAGCACCATACTTGTCCAGCTCATGAAACCTATTTTCTCCGAGCAGGGATTTTTCCGGGATTGTGATTTCCATGGCCTTCACATCAGTTCCTGTCAGGTCCAGGCGGGAACGACTTTTTGCCGGGCTATAACTTTGCCCCCCTGATGCCTCACTATTCACGGACCGGTCCTTTGGATTAGATGGCAAAGTGCGGTTTTTGGGATTAGAATACTCCTCAACAACCGGGTCCCGGTTCGTATCCTGCGGCTCCTGTTCTATTATTACCCTGTCATCACTCTCCGCATCAATGGAAGCCAGCTTCTCTTCTATCCGCTCAATAATAGAAAGGGCTTCATCTATTACATTGATTTGTTTTTCGTTCAGGAATTTTATCGTCACCCCGATGATTGCTCCTAGAAAAATAAGTTTCAGTAATGTTTTCATATGCTTGCTGTTTTTTCTGCTTTTTCTGAATAATTGTACGAACCTCCTTCGACAGATAGTGTCGCGTAAAATTATTTTTTCATAATTCTTATTATATCCTCATCATTCACAGTAACCAGGGAACTGTCTCCCCGGAAAGGCGGTTTAATCCACACCAGTTTGTTAATGAACCTCATCCCTGGATTATTCTTCCCGGCCTTTTCAAGAAAAGGCGTGTAGAGGTGCATCTTCTCATTATGGTCAGCTGTTTTATAAAGTGGCCGGTTACTTTCCCCAATGGCCATCACCGGGGTGTCCCTGACTCGCTGAACTGTCAGGAATCCGGTCAGGTCAGGCGTTTTCCGGGACCAGCCCCCTTTATATCTGCCTTTGAGGACCTTAAGTTCATAGAGTATCCTCAGGATATGGATGTGTATCGTTCCATTGCTTTCCGATTCCATGTAGAGGTCGCCCGCTTCATCGATAACCCCCCTTACATCAGGTCCGAAACCGGATAGGGTTTCCGGGTTTTTATGAATGGACCAGTTGCGCTCTTTATATATAATTGTAGTATTGTTTACTTCCATGGCGATTGGATTTATAAATTCAGGTTCTCACATCTATGCAGTCATCCTTGCTTTCTCTGTAAGGTCCATAAGTGTTACATATGCGTCTTCCGTTTCAGCCACAAGCCTCCTTCCGTATCCAATCCAGTTATCGAGGTTATTTAGAATTTTTCCCTGGAAACCCCATATGTATTCGTATTCACTCAGAGAGAGGGCTGAATCCCTTAACTGCCGTCCATAAGAGAGTCCCCTGTATTCCTTCAGAATTCCAAGGGCCACTCCCTGCAGGCCTCTTCTCGTATCGTACCTGTCCAGGTTCTCAAACCGGTTCATTTTGTAGGAATGAAAAGATTCATCATTCAGCAGATAGCATCCTATAATCTTTCCATCCAGCACAGCCTTTTTGCTGATGGAGAAATCTGTCATGCAATAGAAGTAAAGCCCGGAGTAATCGTACTTCGCGGCCTCGGAAAACATTTTCACGCTCATATCAATGATGTAATCAATATCGTTCTCTTCAATGGTTTCGATACTGAAAGTCTGCGGCTGTAAAATGTCTGTAGTGTAGAACAAATCAGTTTTATGGGCCATATCTTATATATTTTGTTTAATTTCTAATCATAAATGGGAATACAAAGAAAATGCAATTGAATGCAGTGTATCTGCGTGCAACATTTTATTGTTAAATTAGAGTGTATTTCATATAAAAATTGAATAAAAATGCCCGGATGCCAGATATGGATTCTTTCTCAATAAAAGACCTCGCGAAGATCATTGAACGCGACAGTAAGGACGCTACTTACAAATTTGCGCTCCTGCGGGGGACTATTGAGATCATCCAGGAGAATGACAACTATAAATCAGCCGGTGAGCAGGGTATCACTTTCCCCCTGGGATTACTTGTGCTTAAATGGATTGAGTATTACTATCCCATACTGAGCAGTGACAGCTTTATCCCTCAAAAATATGGTGATTCAAAGTCAAGGACCATTGCTTTCAGGCCTGAATTCGAAAGAGTTATTGAACTCTGTCCCACCACGCGCTTCCCTGACCAGTTATTTTATGATCTGAAAAATGGGATTAAAGATCCTGATAAGATTCAAACCATTAAAAGTCTTGTCAGTAAGATCAGACAAACCATTGTAAAGCAACCTATGCACTATCTCGGAGGAGCAATAAACCGGGGAGGAGAGCTATATAACTATAATAATGATGTGAAAGCTAGCCGCACGGTCACCATACTGAACCTGAACTGGATCATTGATACCCAGGGAACTTTTACCATCCCGGCTGAATTATACCATGTAATGCAGGTAGTAGGAAGCTTTGTCACCGGCACACATTCGCTGATATTCAGGTGGGCAGAATTCACATCACGACTATCCAGGGAACATCCTGTCTCAACCAGTGATATGATAGCCCTGCTAAAACGTGATTTAAATGAACGTGATATCCTGCAGGCCAAAAATTACTATGCTGAGATACTGTCGAGCGGCGAATTATTTTGTACATGGTCAGGTGAAAGGATCAGCAATGACCTCCATATTGACCATATGGTCCCATTCGTCGCATACAGGAATAATGACCTGTGGAATCTCCTGCCAGCAAGGGGAAAGATAAATATCAGGAAGAGCGACAGGATCCCATCGGAGGTTTTACTGAAGAATGAGATAATCAAGGAACGGATTATTTTATACTGGGAAAGGATGTTTGAAAAGTACCCCGAACAATTCATGTCGGAGATCCAGGTATCTTTGCTGGGCAGAACCCGCTTTGATCATAGCAGCTGGAAAAACATTTCATATGATCATTTGATCGGGATCTGTAACCACATGATTGAGGAACGGGGATTTGATCCCTGGGTGAAAGTTTAATAAATATTAGGATGAACGACTGTCCTTTCTGCAATATCGACCGTGAAGTACTGGCGAGTTCAGATCTCTGCCTGGCTATGTATGATAAGTATCCTGTTAACAAGGGACATGTCCTGGTGCTCCCCAAACGGCACGTGGGTGATTATTTTGAACTTTCGGAGGCTGAGGTTGAAGATGTGTGGAAGCTGGTTAGTGATGTTAAGGTGTTTCTCGAGTCAGAATTTAATCCTGCTGGATTCAATGTCGGTTTCAATGTTGGAGTTGTAGCCGGACAAACAGTCGACCATGTCCATATCCATGTCATCCCCAGGTATGCCGGCGACATGGAAGACCCGACAGGTGGGGTTAGGCATGTTATTCCCGTGAGGGGAAAGTATTAATCATCATAATTCCTGAACTAAGCGACAACATTCCAGGATACATCTCCATGATTGGACCAGGAAAGACCATCAACTGTTCTTATACATTCAAAATCTGTACTATTCCCATCACCGGCAAGGGCAGGGTAAAATTCTTTTACTTTATTGTCTCCATCCTGCCATGCATAATGACCATCAGAGATAAATAGTTCACATTTAAGCTTTTTAAGGACATTTAGAAGCCATATCCCGGAGGACTTTCCTCCTCCATATCCACCACCATATCTGACATGGATAATATGACTGATATTGGCTTTCTGTGGCAACAGTTTCTCTGCACAAAATGATTCGTTCTCTGCAAAAGCATAGATTACTGGAAATTTGACTTCACCCAGCTTACTTGAATTTATCTTTATATTCAGGAAAAGAACTTTATTAGTTACTACGCTACCCTCCGGAAAATCTAATATACCTGAATGTAATGTAGTGTCAAGGCCTGGTAATTCTTCTATACTTTCTGCTAACACATATGTACGGTCATCATTGTAAATAATTCTTGAATCAAGAAAAGTGGAAGATTTCCATGGGAAATAGTCGGTATACAGGAAAATATCCGGATGATCTGGTTCCTGTCTGGCAGGAGGTGAGATTGCAGAGAAACCAGGATGCAGATATAATAACGCCCTGAAATCTTCCCCTGATGACGGATACCAGCAAATACGTGGTTCACCCCTACCTTCAAATTTATCGATGAACTTTTTCAATCCACCAGCATTGTTCCCGTTTAAATGTTTCAGTAGTTGCAAGGACATAACGTATAATTATGGATTAAATAGTAACCCTATTCTCTAATCTTCCCTGATTAGCTAAGCTTGTTTATAAATCTTTCCATTCGTACTTACCGGCCATTAAAATGATGTAAACTGTCATGGGAATCGAAATTCCAATTTCACTGATTCACATGTGTCTAAATATCACAATTGAGTATAATCCAGGAAGTCTAATAATCTTTGAAGATGACCATTTCCTTAATGTCACTTTTCTTAATCGAAACGTTTCTTGTCCCCACTTGAATCTTGTTCGTCTTCCAATCCTCCATATTTTCGATTACTTTAAATATATCAATATGAAATTCACCATTCTTCCCATAATTGGTGACGACTGCATGTCCTAATACAATCTGATTGTTTTCCAGGGTAATCTCTAGAGGAAAATCTCTCCCAAATCGATCTCTTCCAGTATTCCGTAAGTCTTCGAATTCAACTTTCATTTTAATAAGGTTTTCGTTCCATTAAATTTTACTGTTACTGTAGTACTATCTTCCGAATATCTATAATATTCCCACCCGAATCAATCACTTGAATAAAATACAATCCCACGCCTGACCATGTAGACAGGTTGACTTCATAGTGAGGTTCTTCAACATTTGTCTCAAATACGGTTGCACCAAGCTGATTAACGATCTTCAGGGAATATCCTTCCATCTTTGTGTAGTCACCTGTGCTGATGAAAATATAATCCTTAGCAGGATTTGGATATACTTTCAGGCTATTAACATTATCCGGTGGATCGATGCCGGTAAGTACGGCATCAATAACCAGGGTATCGGTTACAGTGATTGAATCATAAACGGGTATTGTGTCATAAACATGGATCGTGTCATTAATAGTAACATAAGTTGTATCAAAGACTTCTGTAGTTATTGTGTCATAAATTGTTTCAAAGCAATATCCTTTATTATAAAGCATAGTCACTTCTTCTGCATTTAAATGTCTGTTGTAGACTTTAATTTCATCAATAGAACCATGATAATAAAAACTGATATTGCCCTGCCAACTCGGTCTTGCACCTATGTAGGTGGGGGTGTTTGAAGCGTCCATGTAACCTGATACTAAAGAAGAATCAACTAAATCATTATCAAGATAGACTTTGATATTTTTAAAATCATCATCATAGATTAATGCGAAATGATGCCAGTTAACAGAATCCACTTCGTAATTTGAAGCTGTTACACCTGCCCATAAGCTACCTGTACCAAATTGATAATCAATATTATAATTTTCTCTAACATTTAATCCATTAATCCGAAACTCACTATTCATTAATGGAAATGATGGTTCACTTAATTTTGATATGATTTGAGCATAACCAGAAGGCTTGTAATCTACTTTAAACCAACCAGTAAATGAATGGGAACTATAGTCTCCTAAATTTCCTAAATCTATATAATCATCTATGCCATCAAAATAAAAAGCACTGTTGGAATTTCCGAAACGATCTTCGGTTAAAGTTGCTCCGTTGACTGTTCCATTATTGCCATTTCCACTTTCATCATTTGCATTTCCGGTAAATGACCAGTAGCCTACCAAACCATCAGTGGGGATTTGAGAGAAGAATGCTGGTGAAAAAGTGAAGATTAAAGAGATAGTGAAAACTAATTTTTTCATACCCGTATACTTTTTGTCCGTTTGTCTAATACGTTTTGTGAATGAATAAGTTACAGGACATATGGTGTTGTGTGAAGCATTTCATTTTCTGTATGATCAAAGGGGGCCAATGTAATAGAGTTATCATCTAATAATGCTGGAAACAAAAATCAGATATCCGATAAAAATCAATTTATGTACTTTTATTGGG
>Ga0255055_10002100_pt1 | contig 14189 bp, 6 predicted proteins | sample JV7_2_27_MG_FD_188633 | JGI IMG/M metagenome (GOLD analysis project Ga0255055, IMG submission 188633) | Seawater microbial communities from Jervis Inlet, British Columbia, Canada - JV7_2_27 | ecosystem: Environmental > Aquatic > Marine > Inlet | place: Canada: British Columbia | collected...
ACGTCGCATGGCGGGATGGGCCTGTTCTGGTACGCGGCGAGGGAGTACGGCGACTTCGTGCTCGAGTTGGAGTTCAAGAGCACCGACGGGGCGACCAACTCAGGCGTCTTCTTCCGCGTGCCGAGCATCCCCACGAGCGACGATTACATCTACCACAGCTTCGAGGTCCAGATCGACGAAGCCGCAGAGGGCATCCATCAGACCTCGGCGGTCTACGACGCGGAAGCCCCCAGCGAGCAGGCATCCAACCCACCCGGCGAGTGGAACTCGTACGTGATCACCGTCCAGGGCGATCACATCACGGTGGAGCTGAACGGGAAGCAGGTGCTCGATTGGGAGATGGAGCCGCGCGGCAAGGTGGAGGACTTCGCGCGGCAGGGCTACATCGGGCTGCAGAGCTACAACAGCAGTCCGGTGCACTTCAGGAACGTCTACGTTACCGCTTTGAACTAGGTCTTCCCGGGCGTCTATCACACCACAACATGAGCGCGCCGGGATCAATTGCGAGCAGTATAGTCAGCAATCTGCCGATGGATCGCTCGCTTCACACTGCTCGCGTCTCTATAATAACGATCAATGCCCGAACACTTTGATCGTATCAAGCAGGCCCTCGCCGACCGCTACCGCATCGAGGGTGAACTCGGTAGTGGTGGGATGGCAGTGGTCTATCTGGCCGAGGATCTGAAGCACCACCGGCTGGTAGCCGTGAAGGTGCTCCGTCCCGAGCTCGCCGCCTCGCTCGGTGCCGAGCGGTTCCTGCGCGAGATCGAGATCGCCGCAGGGCTTACGCATCCCCACATCCTGCCGCTGCACGACTCTGGAGAGGCGGACGGCTTCCTCTACTACGTCATGCCGTACATCGAGGGCGAGTCGCTGCGCGATCGGCTGCAACGCGACGGGAAGCTGTCGCTGGAAGACATTCTTCGCATCACCGACCAGGTCGCGTCGGCGCTGAGCCATGCACACGAGCGCGGCGTGGTACATCGCGACGTCAAGCCGGAGAACATCCTCCTCGCCGGAGACCAGGCGATCGTGGCCGACTTCGGGATCGCGCGCGCGGTGAGTGCAGCGGGTGGCGAACGGCTGACAGGAACGGGGTTGGCGATCGGTACGCCTGCGTACATGAGTCCGGAGCAGTCGATGGGGCTGGAGGATGTGGATGCCCGCAGCGACGTGTACGCGTTGGGATGTGTGGTCTACGAGATGGTAGGGGGGCGAGCACCCTTCGAGGGGACGTCGCCCCAGGCGTTGTTGGCGAAGCACGCGGTGGATACGGTGCCCGGCCTGAGGGCGAGCGACTCGGCGATTCCGGTCTATGTGGAGCGGGCGGTGGAGCGGGCGCTGGCCAAGAGTCCGGCCGATCGGTTTCAGTCGGCGAGTGCGTTTGCCGGGGCGTTGACGACGGGGACGGTGGTGGCGCGGGTGGGCCGGCGGCGTTGGTCCCGACGCGTCGTGTGGGGCGTTGGGACAGCAGCACTGGTAGTGGGCACCGCCGCCGTGTTGTGGCAGGGACAAAGCGGTACCGGGGCCGACGCGCTGCTCGATCCCAATTTGGCGGTGGTGCTGCCGTTCACCGTGAGAGGTGGTGGCGAGGAGTTGGAGCTACTCGGCGGGGGCGTGCCCAGGCTGCTGGAGCAGTGGCTCACGGGAGAGGGCGCCCCCCGGGCAGCCAATGCGGTGGAGGTGGAGCGCGCGCGGCAATCGCAGCTGGCCGCCGGAGTGGGTGAAGCTACGGAGCTGTCGCCTGAGGAGGCGCGGGATATCGGCCGGCGGCTCGGAGCGGGACAGGTGTGGCTCGGTACGCTCATGGTTTTCCCCAACGAGGAGGTCGTGATCAATGCGGACGTGTGGCGGGTGGCGGACGGTGAGCGGTTGGCGCAGGCGCAGGTCCGGGGAGAGCTTGACGGCATCTGGGTCCTGATCGATCAACTCGTTCGCGATCTGCTGCCGCAGCAGGCGGGGGAGCGGCGCAGCCTGGCAGAGATGACGACCGACTCTCTACCGGCGCTGCTGGCCTACCTGGAGGGACGGCAGGCTTATGTGAGTGGGCAGTGGGAGGCGGCGATCGCGGCCTTCGATCGGGCGCTCGAGCGGGACTCGACGTTCGCTCTGGCTGCCTTTTATCGGTCGCACTCGGCTTGGTGGACTGGCCTTGGCGTACCGGAGTCGGACTCGCTTCTCTGTACGTTGCGCTCGCGGCTGGGCCGGCTGGAGCAGCTGCTTTCGCCGTGCGATGGCGCAGAGACTCTATGGCAGCGACTGGCACGCACGAGGGAGGCGGTTCGGCTGGCACCCGACTGGGTCGAGGCGTGGTATTCGTACGGTGATCTTCTGTTTCACTGGGGCGCAAGCCTAGGGGTCTCGAACCCGCGCGATAGCGCAGCGGCCGCACTCGATCGGGCGCTCGCGCTTGCCGACTCCGCGCGCCAAGAGGCCATGGTGCGAGCGCAAGTTGTGGGCCCTCTGGGCGATAGCTACACGTTGCGGCACCTTATAGAGTTGGCGGCGCTGGCAGGCGACGTAGCAACGCTGCGACAGCTGGCCAGTCTTTACCGGGCTCACGGCGAGAACATGGAGTGGCTGTTGTATTACGAGTGGTTGCTCGCGTGGGCGGAGGGTGACACGACGCGCGGGCGGGCACTGACGAAAGAGATGGCGGCAACGGCCGGCCGTCGGCTGAACTGGATGATTGGCTATGGCCAGCTGATCGAGATCATCCCGATGGACGCGCTCGAGCAGCTCCTCGATTCGGTCCGATGGACTGGTAATGGGCTGGTTACGCGGTACGGATTCGCGCTCAATCGGGGACGGCCGCAGGAGGCACGGGCGCTGGCTGAACGCTCTCGCAGGGAGATTGGTGAATACTGGGGCCTTGTGATCCAAGCAGGAATTGTAGGTGTGGGAGATTCGGCCACCGCCGCCAGCGCCGCTCGAGAGTGGGAGGAGGAGGGTTGGCAGGACCTGGCGATAGGGGACCCACACGGCTGGGCCCGGCAAGTCATCTGTTTGCCCCAGCTACGGCGACTTCACCAGGGGGACTTCTCGACGCTCGATCGAGTGGAGCGAGTCGTGTTCGACTCGGCGGGAAGGCGGGAGATCGAGGCTAACGGGCTTGTTCGTCGTTGCGCGTACGTGTTGAGCGCCCTCGCGGCGCACAAGCTGGACCGTGCGAACCTCCCACAGGCGCTCGCCCGCGTGGACTCAGTTATGCACGGTTATTCTGGCGCGTTTGCCGTCCTGATGGCGGCGTCCATCCATTCGGAGCGTCAGGACTACCAGAGTGCGCTGGCGGCGCTGCGACGACGAGATTCCTTCAATGAGCTGCCAGCTTTTGAGGCTACCTCATTGCGGCTCGAGGGAGACCTCGCTCGCAGGTTGGGTGATCGTGAGGGGGCGATCGAGGCGTACCGGAAGTACCTCAGGCTGCGCTCGGATCCCGAACCAGAGCTGATCCCCGAACGGGATCAGGTGCGCCAGGCTCTGGCGGAGTTGATCGCGGAGCCGTAGGTGGCCCCGCTACATCGCGAAGTTCACCACCGTGAACCGTCCGATCTTCTCCTGTCCGGTCGGCGTCTCGACGTGGTAGAAGTACACAGCGCTGGCGACGGTCTGGTTGTTGCGGTTCCTGACGTCCCAGAATGCGGTGCCGCCGCCGGTGGGGTCGTTGTGCTCGACCATCGCCACCAGGATCCCACTCAGCGAGTAGATCCTGATGATCGCCTGAGTGGGGAGGTTCACGAACTGGATCCGCTTGTCGTTTCCCGTAGCCTCGAGGCTGGTGGTCACGTAGTACGGATCGGGCACCGTGTGCACGTTCTTGAGGTCACCCACCGAGTCGGCCCGCACGCTCGCCTGCTGCGTCACCGTGATCTTGTAGCTGAGCCCCGGCACGATGGACGGCCTCAGGTTGTTGGGTGAGAACGTGTAGTCCACGCAGTCCGTCATCACCGGACCGAGAGACGGCGTGCAGTCTGCGGCGAACACGCCCGACACCGCCTGCAGGTGCCACTGGGTGCCATCCGCCGGCAGCGCGTCCACGCCGAGGAAGAAGTATTCGCCGTTGATCATCAGCACGATGCCGTTACCGTCCGACACCCCGTCGGGCTGGTTAACGTCGAGCGGCTGGACCTCTGCCGTCTGACTCAGCGTCACGCAGTACGCCGGGATCTCCCACCAGTCGTCCGAGCAGGTGGGGTCGGTCATGTACAGGTGCTGATATGCGATGACGTCGTACGCAGACGAGCCGACGCCGTCGTCCACGTCGGACGCCCAGATGGTGGCGTCCATTCCCGTGGCCAGCACGCTGGAGAGCGTGAGGAATCCGTAGCCCGATCCACCGGCGTTGTTGAACGGAAGCGTCACGTGGTGCGTCTCGTCGCGCACCGTGATCGCACCGCCCGCGCCCCACGTCACCGTGAAGTCGGCCGGGTACCACGCCGTATAGCCGCTGGCGCCCTGGCCGCGCAGTGACACACTGACGTCGCTGGTCGAGGAGCGGTATGCAGAAGGCGCCCAGATCCAGCTCACACCCGTGAGCTGGCCGGCGTTGTTAGCCGCGCTGGCCTCAGAGGTGACTGTCGGGTCGGCCGTGGGCGAGCCCCCTTCTTCGTACCAGCGCGAGTGGCCCAGGTAGCGCGACCCCTCGAAGCCCGCCACTCCGTAACGCCCCGATGCCGTGGCCACCGCCTGGGACGAGTGCGCCATCCCGGTGGTGGTCCAGGTGTACTGGATCGGCATCCTGACGTCCTGGTTGAACTCGATGCCCAGCACCTCCATGGCGCTTGAGTCGTAAGGCACCAGAGCCTGAGAGAACGAGCCCGAATGCGGCACCGCCGAGTTGAACGAAGGCTCGGTGATGGCCACGGCTCTCTGAACCACCGTGCCGCCCGCACCCATCGTCACGTACAGGTTGGGCGGATCACCGAACCCGCCGGCCCAGCCGCGATCCACCGAGTCTGTCCTAACGAAGATGTCTCCGAGCGGAAGCGCTTCGGTGAGAGCTGCCGTCAGCTCGAGGAGTCCGGTGTTCACCGGCGGGATCGGGCCGTCAAACGTGCCGTCGGCCCCGTCTATCTCGGGCCACGGAGCAGTAGGATTGAGTGGCTCGCCGTCGTCGCCCGAGATACCCTGCACGGTGACCGTGGCCTCGAAGTTCCCGGCCACCGACCTAGGCCTGATGCTCTTGGTCACACGCGCCGACTCGAGCGAGCTCGGGCCGGACGCGACCGAGTTCACGTCGAACGCCGTAACCGCGTAGTGATATGTGAAGCCGTTCCGCACGCCCAGGTCCACGAACGCGAACGGAACGCCTGTGTCCTCTATGGGTGGCATGCCGCTCGCGCCACCGGTAACGGCCGTGTCAGCATCCACGTTCAATACCGTTGCACCGTCCGACAGCAGCACGCGCCCGCTCTCCGGGATCCCGCGCCCCGGGATCTGCACGAAATCGCTGACGATGTTGACGTCGTTCGGGAACGTTGGGCAATCCGTCGTGATGCCGAGCTCGGGAGCACAGTTCCCGGGGTAGTCAACCTGCCCGTCGAAGTCCGTGAACGTAGTGCCGGCGTAATCGTACTGTACGATCAGCTCGAGCTGGCCCGTCGTGCGGCCCCGATAGATCCGGTAGCCCTCCACGTCGAACTGCCGAAAGTTCGGGTCGTACAGCGGTGACGATGGATTCGAGGCGACCGGGAAGAACGCATCCCCTACGAACTCGGTCGCGGACTTCTGCCACACCACCGTGACCTGGTTGTCACCGGCCACCGGGTAGAACACCGCCGGCTCGGGCGCGAACGGCAGCAGGAACTTGTTGTCGAACACAGCCTGCGCCACCAGCGCCTTGTCCAGCAGCGAGCGCGGCACCGACGTCACCTCCTCCTGGTCGTACGCGCCGTTCGCGTTGAGGTCGTCGGCCGACAACCACCCCGCTATGGAGTCAATCAGCCGGACTTTGGAAGGGTCGGCGAGCAGCGAGTCACCTGTGTACGGGGTGCCAGGGAACAGGTCGCCACCTATCCTACCTTCAAGTGGTGCCGCCACAGGCGCCGCGAAGACGTACGCCACGACGATGCTCGCCGCCTCGCCGGGGTTCAGCGTGAACGGCCCGGATGACTGGTAGAAGCGGGCGTCATGGGGCACCTCTTGCAGGTAGCAGATCCGCAGCTCCTTGGGGTTCGGAAACGTGCAATCCCCGTCGCCCGCCACCTGACTGATGTTCCCCGAGAGGTAGCGCCACAGCTGCTGCGAGCCTATGGGATCCGGAAAATCCGTCCCCCCCCCGGCGCCCGGGTATTGCGTGGACGAAAACATCGTGAGCCCGACCTCTTGGCCCGTAGCAGGGTCGAGAGGGCTCTTGAGGTATTTCACTCCGACAAACCCAGGCGCGCGCGCGAATGGCGGGCCGTTGATCTCCGGGGGGTAGAACCAATTGAATTCCAGGAACTCCGAGTTGTACCCGATCCCCATGTCGAACGGCAGAACCGCAGTCGCATAGTTCCGCAAAGCTCCACCCACGTCCGGATCCATGTACAGCGCGGCGTAGAAATCCCCGAGGCTATACCCCTGCGGCGGGATGTCGATGCCGAAGTACTCCTCGACACCGCTCACGTACGACCTTGCGATCTCAGCGATTGAGTCCCGGATGTCCGGGTACAGACCGCTATACATGGAATCGTCTTCGGCCGTGATGTTGTAGAACGTGTAGATGAAGTAGATGATGTCTTCGTTGCCGGAGGGATAGTTCCAGGCAAGGCCCCGCTCCTCCACGAGGATGCCCATGGGGTGCACGCGATGGTCCCCGATCCGCGGATTGCCGTCCCAGAACCGCGTCCAGAGGTCCTGCTGGGCTACGCTCTCGAGACCGATCAGGACGTCGTTGTAGATGGTCGTGTCCCGTACCGTCGCCCCGACAGGCCAGTTGGCCAGGTCGTCCGGGTCCAGCGAGTTGAAGACCGACGATAGCGGATCACCCGCTCCTATCCCCCCAGACGGAATCAGGAAGTAGGCGCCGACCGTATCCCCGGCCCAGGCGAAGCCGGCGTCGCCCGGGATCATGGCCGCGGCCAAGAGTCCGGAGTTGAAGATGTACTGGTTCGGGGTTCCCTTCGGCCAAAAACCGCCCCCCCCGAAAGTGACAGGATCGGTGCAGACATCACCGATGTTGTCGATGGGGCAGCGCACCCGATTCACTTCCATGGTGCCGAACGTCAACGCCCGCAGATCGAGCCGGTGTTGGCTTCGGCTGCCCGGTCTCTTCTGCGCCGCGGCGTTCTGGAAGCTCAGCGCCAGGAGGGCCGCAGTCGTACACGCGGTGATCGTTCGGGCCGCAGCACGTTTGCGAGCGCCCACGATGTTCCGAAGATGTTTGAGGATACCCAGCACGCCCACTTCCCCCGGATGGTGCTTTCCTACAATAGGACTCAGACTTCCCTCACACTAGAGCGAGTGACGACCGATCGGGGAGTGTTTTGGTCGCCTTGTCTTGCTCCTGACTCTGGCGCCTCTCCTCCATTGGGGACATTTTGGCTCAGTCTACTGCTGCGCTGCAGGAAGTGCCCAAGGGGCCGGGCGGTGGGCGAAGGATGAAGGGGGGATCATGCAGTTGCCTCGGGGACTCTACCGAGCCGCCGCTGCGCTACTCTGCGCGGCGACGATCTCGGCTCTCACCACGCTGCCGCTCCTTGCACAGGGCGCCACGGGCAAGGTCCAAGGCACCGTACTCGACCCGACGGGCCAACCGGCAGCCAGCGCCCAGGTGATGGTCCTCGGCACCGGCTTCAGCGTCCTCACCGACCAGTCCGGCTACTACTTCTTCAACCACGTTCCGGCCGGGACGTACGGCATGCGCGCCCAGTTCATCGGCTATCAGCCGGCCGAGGTGCAAGGGGTCCGCGTGCTCGCCGACCAGACGCTCACCGTGAACTTCGCGCTCTCGGGAGCAGTGGTGCTCGAGGCTATCGAGGTTACGGCTGCTGAGTTGCCCATCGTGCCGCGGGATCAAGTGACGTCCAAGTCCACCACCTCGGGTGACGTTGTCAACGAGCTACCGGTGGACGACACGCGGAACGTGATCAATCTCCAGCCGGGAGTGGTCGAGTCGGGGAGCGACCTTGGCGTGTCGATCCGGGGCGGGCGACCCAGCGAGGCCGTTGTCTATCTGGATGGCGTGCCCGTTCGGCGCCTGAGGTACGGATCGGCGCAGCTCGAAGTGGGCACCAACGCTCTCGAAGAGGCATCCGTTACGAGGGGCGCGCTCGGGGCCGAGTACGGCGATGCCCAGTCGGGTGTGATCTCGCTCGTGACCCGGACAGGTGGGCCGACGTTCCAGGGGAGCCTGTTGTACGAGACCGACGAGGTGTTCGGGGACGCGATCAGGGTGGGCTTCAACCGGTTCGAAGGCACACTCAGCGGCCCCATCACCGGCAACCTGACGTTCTTCGCGGCGGGCACGCTCACGGGGCAGCAGTCGCACGATGGCGGAACGGGGTGGGAGAACGTGCCGACGTATGTGCTCGGCGGGCTCGATACGACCGTTACGATCCCCCGCGGCGAAAGTGACAGCGTTGCGGTGGAGGTGTCCGAGTTCGTCCAGTACACCGGCGAGTGCGAGCCGGAGGAGAATCTCGGCGTCGAGTGCCAGGGTCGGCGACTGCCCTACACCTGGAGCACGCTGTGGCGCGCCAATGCCAAGCTCACGTACACGTACGGCGCGGGTTCGCGGATCGCGTTGTCGGGGATGTGGGACCATGACCAGGGGCGGGACTACGCGGACAACCTGATCCTCAACCCGACTGCGTACACGGGGACGCGTCGCAGTGCACAGTTGTACATCCTCAACTGGGTCCAGCAGGTCTTCCGCACGGCCGAGACGGAGCTCAGCTTCGATCTCAACCTCTCATACCAGGCAGATCGTGAGACCTACTCGAACCTGAACCCCGAGTGGGAGCTAGCGCATCGGAGCGCGCCGCTGGGAATAGAGCTCTCACCCATGAAGTTCCTGGTGGACTTCGACCACTACTCGGACGACGCCCCGAACGATCCACTCTCTGTCACGAAGCTGGATACCCAGGAGGATTGGGACCAGCTGGTCGACAACGTGCGCAACCGACGGGGAACGCGGGTCCCATACGAGGACCGCAACGACCTGCGCCTGAGCCAGCCGTACCGCAACAACCCGTTCGCGATGACGACCCAATTCCCGACCGAGGGCCGCAACGACGCAGGCTCGCGCCTCAACGACGAGTACCGGTGGCTCGGCCGGCTCAATGTGGACTGGCAGTTCGACCGCTACAACCGGCTCAAGTTTGGTGGCGAGGCGCAGACAGGTCGGCTGCGCACGGCTGACAACTCGCTGATCCGGGCGAGAATAACGAACACGTACAGCGAGACGCCGCTGCGATGGGCGGCCTACGTACAGGACCGGCTCGACCTTGGTGACGTGGTCCTGGAGCTGGGCATCCGCTGGGACTACTTCGACACGCGCAGCACGTTCCCCATCAATTACAGCGTTGCCTGGTCTCAGTATGACCCCGACACGCCCCTCGAAGAGCTGACTTGCCGGGGGGATGAATGCGATCCCAACCTGCACATCTGGAAGGAGTCAGAGCCGCACAGTGCTCTCTCTCCGCGGCTCCGAGTGTCATTCCCGGTGACAGCTCGGACCAACTTTCGGTTCTCCTATGCGCATCAGGTGCAGTCGCCGGCGATGTGGAACGTCTACTTCAACAAGAATGAGGGCTGGAGGTTGGGTGGGGGCGATGTCACGTTTGGCCGATCGATCCTGTTCGAGTTTGGCGTGCGTCATGCGTTCACGCGTGATCTGGTTCTGGACCTCGCCGCATACAACAAGGAGAAGATATCCGACCTCGCGTCGCGTCTGACGGAAGTGGACGATCCGAGTTCGGAAGAGCCGCTCCTCATGGATGCGCTCACCAACGCTGATTTCGGCAACGTACTGGGGTTCGAGCTGTCTCTGATTAGCCGCATCGGCAACTGGTTCAACGCGCAGGCGTCGTACACGTTCCAGACGGCGAAGGCGACAGGCTCTGATCCCTACAGCCGGTGGTACAACCCCGAGTTCTCCGAGGTCACCGGGGAGCTGAAGCCTCCGCCGGAGGCCCGGCTGCGCACCGATGATAACCGCACGCACAGCATCACGGGTTCCCTCGCGTTCAACTTCCCGCGGGATTTTGAGCGCGGCACCTGGTACGGCGGAGTCCTGAGGAACGCCGGCATGTTCTGGCGGTTTCAGTTCCTGTCCGGGCTCCCGTATACGAGGCTCATCAACGCCGGGCAGGGGGACTTCACCTCCGGGGGCAGTCGCGGCTGGGACCGTGACAGGGCGGCAGACGATGAGATCAACGGCTCAACACTGCCGTGGCAATCCCGGATCGACCTTCGTCTGACGAAGGGAATCCGGCTGGGGCCCACCGACTTGACTCTCTACGCGGACTTCCGGAACCTGCTCAACATCCGGAACGTCGTAAGTGTGTTCAATGAGACCGGAAGTGTGGCGAACGACCGGTACCGGGACAAGATGGTCCAGGGTCACCTAGAGCGTCTGAGAAACGACGCCGGTGACGAGCGCCTCCTCACCATCAAAGAAGGCGGGCGGTCGCTGGAGGCGATCGACTTGTCCGACTGCGCCGGCATTGACCCCGGTGGACCCGGCCCGTGGCTGGGAGAGGGCCGGGCGGCGGACTGCATCATGGTGCGGAACGCCGAGGCCCGATTCGGCAACGGAGACATGCTGTACGACGAGGAGGAGCAGCTCGCGGCCCTGCACGCCTGGTACGATTTGTCGCTTGGGGAGCAGTGGTTCTTGGGCGATCCGCGCCACATCCGGTTGGGGGTGGAGCTGCGGTTCTAGCAGTCCCTCCGAATCACGACTACAATCCTCCACTTTCCCCTTCAAACGTCCCCTCGCCGCAACACCGTCCGTTCCCTATCTTAGCGCCCAATGCCCGAACACTTTGATCACCTCAAGGCGGCCATCGCCGACCGCTATACCCTGGAGCGCGAGCTAGGCCGGGGCGGCATGGCGGTGGTGTACCTGGCGCGGGACGTCAGGCACGACCGCTCCGTTGCCGTAAAGGTGCTGCGCCCCGAACTGGCAGCCTCACTTGGCGCGGAGCGCTTCCTGCGCGAGATCCAGATAGCCGCCAAGCTCACCCACCCCAACATCCTGCCGCTGCATGACTCGGGCGAGGCCGACGGCACTCTGTTCTACGTGATGCCTTTCATCGAGGGCGAGTCGCTGCGCGACCGGCTGAGGCGCGAGAAGCAGCTCTCGATAGACGACGCGCTCCAGGTGACCAGGGAGGTGGGCGACGCCCTGAGCTACGCGCACTCGCTTGGGGTGGTGCACCGTGACATCAAGCCGGAGAACATCCTGTTCGCGGCGGGGCACGCGGTAGTCGCCGACTTCGGGATCGCGCGGGCGGTGAGCGAGGCGGGTGGAGAGAGCCTCACGGAGACCGGTCTCGCTGTGGGAACGCCCGCGTACATGAGCCCGGAGCAGGCGACGGCCACGAAGGACATCGACGCCCGCAGCGACGTCTACAGTCTGGGCTGCGTGCTGTACGAGATGTTGAGCGGCGAGACGCCGTACTCCGCTCCCACGCCGATGGCCATGATGGCCAAGAAGCTGAGCGAGCCCCTGCCGCGGGTGTCGGTGGTTCGGGAGGCGGTGCCGCCGGGTGTCGAGGCGGCGCTGAGCAAGTCTTTGGCCAGGACGCCGGCGGATCGGTACCGGACGGCCGCGGAGTTCATTGCCGCGCTGGAGCGGCCGGCAGCGGCGGCGTGGGTTCCCCGCAGGCGGAGCGCTCGGCTGGCGATCGTGGCTGCCGTGGTCACGGTGGTGCTGGTGGCGGGTGGGTTCGTGCTGCGCAATCTCACGCGGCCGTTCACTGTGACGGCGTCCAACCCGCGCCAGGTGACGTTCGACCCCGGGCGCGAGGAGCAACCCGCGATCTCGCCGGACGGGAGCGAGGTGGCTTACGTCGCGGGCTTCGATGATTTGCAGCTGTACGTACAGAGCCTCTCGGGTGGAAGCGCGCTACGCCTCGCAGAAGACGCACCCGGACGGCCTCGGTGGAGTCCCGACGGCCAGCGCATCTTCTTCGGGGGGTGGACTGGTGGTGGCACTACATACGCGATCAAGGAGGTCGGCAAGCTGGGAGGCCCGGTCGGCATCTTGGAGCGGCCCCAGGGAGCGACGCCTGCAATCTCACCGGACGGCACACGGATCGCGTACGGGCGCGGCGACAGCGTGTTCGTTCAGTCAGTTGGGGAGGGAAGAGACACAAAGGAGCTGTTCGCAGTCATTGCGGGCCGGTCGACGCCGAAGCACTCCTTCACGTGGTCGCCCGATGGCCAGAGGATCGCCTGGGTGCAGTCGACATGGAGATTTGCAGGGCACTACCCCCGGGATCTCATCGAGGACGAGCTGCTCACGTCCGTGATCTGGGTTGCGAGTAAAGGTGGCGCGCCGGTTCCAGTGACCGACGACGAGCACCGCAACATGAGTCCGGAGTGGTTGCCCGATAACCGGCATCTGCTCTTCGTTTCCGACCGCGACGGACCGCGCGACATCTATGTGGTCGATGCGGACGAGCCGGGCGAGCCGCAACGCGTCACGTTCGGTGGTGAGGACCCGGGCTCGATCTCCGTGTCCGCGGACGGCAAACGACTGGCGTACTCGAAATACCGCTTCCGCCGCAATATCTGGGCGGTACCTATCTCCCACACAGGGCCCGTGTCGATCAGCGAAGGGCGGCGCGTGACCACCGTGGGCTGGAATCAGCTCGTAATGACTCACGATCTATCTCCGGGCGGAGATTCGATCGTGTTCGATTTCCGCGCCGATCCTTTCGGTGAGTTCCACATCTACAAGACGGCGCTGGCGGGAGGCACCCACATCCAGCTCACCGCCGATTCGGCAGGAGACTACGGCCCAGTGTGGTCTCCCGACGGCCGCGAGGTTGTGTTCATTCGTGACGCAGATGACGGTAGCGAGCATCTCTGGGTCATGGATGCGGACGGCGGCAACCCGCGCCGAGAGGTGGAGGAGACTGGTGGCTGGGGCTACTTCGATTGGTCTGCCGACGGGCTCCGGCTCGTGTACGAAATGGGGCAAGAGGGGCTCTGGACGGTGTCGCGCGACAGAACGCGCCGGGGCTTCGACATGCCGGTGGAGTTCGACGAGCCGGCCCAGTGGTCGGAGGTCGAGTGCCAAATGCCCGTCTGGGCACCGAACGGGTCGGGCGTCGTCTGCAGCGGGTTCACGGACCGCGATCCCCGCGTAGAGTGGTTCCGGAGCCTTCTCTGGCTTTCGCCCGACGGCAAGATCCAGAGGCAACTCGAGACCCGCCGACGTACGATGAGCTCGAGCGCGTGCGCATTGGGGAATGGCGGGGTCAGCCGGGGTTGTGGTGGATGCGGTATCCGCGGTTCTCCCCCGACGGATCGACGATCTACTTCTTTGGCTTAGACAACGCCCCGGGCGGGTTCAACTTCGGCGTATGGTCGATGCCGGCGTCGGGTGGCGAGCCGCAGCCGGTGGTGTACTTCGACGACGCGTCTCTCGCCGTATTCTCTCCCCCCAACAATGGGATTGGCTTTGGCATGCTGGCCGTGGGAAGGGACGAGATCTACCTCTCAGTGGGGGACTCCGAGAGCGACATCTGGGTGATGGACCTGGATTGGTGAGCAAGCCGACGAGCCAGGCCTAACCCACCCCCAACACCTCCAGCACCCGCTCCCGCTCGATTCCGACAATCGCCACCCGCTTGCGCCGCCCGGTGGCTCCACCCACGACCGTGACCGCCGAGCGCGCCACTCCGAGTTGCTCCGCCAGGAAGAGAACCAGCGCGTCGTTCGCCGCACCGTCCACCGGTGGCGCCGTTACGCGGATCTTGATGGCGTCGCCGTGCCAGCCGACGACCTCGGTCTGCTTGGCTCTCGGTTGAACGTGGATGTCGAGAGTGGTGGTAGTACGTGGGGATGCGGGGTCGGTACGCTTCCCGCTTCCCGTTTCCCGCTTCCCGGTAGAACGCTTCCCGCTTCCCCTCTCCCCGTTCCCCGTCGTTCTCATATCAACCGTATCACCCATCCGCTGAGTAGCAACAGGAGAAACCACGCGACGAGCGGTGTGATGTCGACGATTCCGAGCGGTGGGATGATGCGCCTCA
>Ga0255055_10002101_pt1 | contig 14184 bp, 14 predicted proteins | sample JV7_2_27_MG_FD_188633 | JGI IMG/M metagenome (GOLD analysis project Ga0255055, IMG submission 188633) | Seawater microbial communities from Jervis Inlet, British Columbia, Canada - JV7_2_27 | ecosystem: Environmental > Aquatic > Marine > Inlet | place: Canada: British Columbia | collected...
CGAACCGGGCTACGACCCGCCAGCAGGGTCGCTGAACCGATACAAGACCCTCGACGCCATCGACCAGCTCCTCACTACCCACACCGCAATGGTCGCCGAACTCGCCAGACGCGAAGTAGCCCGAATCCGCCAACTCACCCGAGAAGCGAACCAGCTCGAAACAGAACATCACCGAACGCGTCACCGACCTTGCTCGAGATCCCCGGCTGTGGAGCGTTGAGCGCCGCCAAGCTGATCGGCGAAGCCGCCGACATCTCACGGTTCACATCCCGTGATGCCTACGCCATGTGGGCCGGGACAGCCCCCATCCCGGTGTGGTCAGCCAACCCGAACCGGTTCCGACTCAACCGAGGCGGGAACCGCCAAACCAACGCCGCCCTGCACCGCATCGCCATCACCCAACTCCGTATCCACCCCGACGCCGAGGCCTTCATCAAACGACGCCTCGCCACCGGTTCCACCAAGCGAGAAGCCCTCCGACTTCTCAAACGCCGACTCGCCAACGTCGTCTACCGAAGCCTCCTCGCCGACACCCAACCAGCCGCCCTACCCAGAGCCGCTTGACATAGGAGAAACACCTATGGGCGGCCCCGATCAGAGTCTCAGTTCGACTCACGACACCTAGATCAGGCCCGTGTTCTCTCGTTTTGCTTCAGGATCTTCTGTCCCTACTTCGCGTCAGAGTCGGCGCTCTCCCCGACGCCGCCCTTGTCGAGGAGCTCGAGAATCCGGTCGGTGTCTTCACGGATCGCGGCGATGTTGTCGAACATGACCCGCGGCGGGAAGTCCATGGGCATCTCTTCCATCTTCTCCTGCATCTTCTCCCACACGGTGGGACCAGGTGTCCCCTCGTCACTCCCGCCCCGACTCTTCACAACCACAGCACACCCAACAAGCCGCCGCCAATGGCGATCACTGTGAGGCACTTCTTAACGTTGCACTTCTTCACAGGCGTTCTCCTCTTGCCTCACGGCGAACACGGCCCCTCCGCTGTCGCCCACTCTCTCTGGAGTTCAACTCGATCCGGTACTCACACCGACCGTAGGCGACACAACCACCAACCCCGTAGAGCCAGAAGACTCGGATATCGTCGATAGAAGATCTGAGCCGGAACGTTGACCCGCCCTACTTCTGACAGGCCACACCCGCCGCTCTTCGCGGGGCCGCCCAAATCGGCACATATGCGCTACGCATTTCGTCGCTGAAGGGTGTCGTGGATCTGGGTAACGAATCACCTTGGTGTCGAGCGAGAGGTCGCGATCATGTGTTCGAGCACATAGAGCGCGGCGTCGGTACGGCTGGTAACACCGAGCTTGTGGAAGATTCGAAGGAAGGCGACCGACGCCTCGTCCGTCGAGTGCGCTGGCTCACGTGGGACCGGCTGAGCGGACCGCGTCGGCGACGGCCTCGGGCTGCTGCAGAGGCATTAGGTGGCAGGCGTCAGGTACCCGGACTGTACGGATCTGGGGTGCCGCTTTGGTGAGGACGCCGTGGACGACATGGGTCCACGGGGCACTGTCCTCGCCGAGGAGGTATGTCATCGGGACCGACCAGCCCGCGACTTCCTTCGTTGAAATGTGGTCCGCAGAGGTGGAGAACCGTTCCAGAACTCTGAACTCGGTGAGCAAACCCTCTGCATCGCCAATGAACCACTCGCGTTGGCGGTCGTCGAGCTCGTCCCAGCCGTTGCCCCCACTCCGTCGGGCAAAAGCGAAGAGCGCCATGGTCTTCGCCGCCTCGCGCTTGCGTCCCCGCATCAAGTCGAACTTGATAGTGAAGAGCAGACGAAGGCTGCCTAAGGGTTGATGGCGAGGTAGATGGAATACCGGCTCGATGAGAACGGCGGCTCTGACCTGTTCGGGGTGTGTTCGAATCAGTTCCATCGCAACAGCTGCCCCGCCGCTCCAACCTACGACTATCGCCGGTTCCCCGGAGAGCTGCTCGATGAGCACTGCCGCATCGCGGGCGTGGACCCGCATGTCCGACGTGCCGTTCGGAGACCGGCCATGCCCCCGGCGGTCGTAGCTGATGACCTGGTGGGTGGTGGCGAGGGCATCCTGAACGTCATCCCATACCTCCAACACCCCGAAGGCGCCATGGATGAGCAGAACAGGCGGACCGGTGCCGCTTGCCCGGTAGGTGAGTTCGCTTCCATCGACCGCAAAGGCTTGCAAACCGTTGAACTCGGCCTTGTCGGAGTCTTTGTCTCTAGTCATGATTCCTTCTTCTCCACTCTCTTGCGGGTTGACCAACCCAAGGATGTCTACAGGAACCGCCCGGAGTGATGTCGCCCATAATGGCACATATGCGCTACCTGAGAGAGTGGACGTGGGAGCGCATATTGCCGGTTATGCGCTAGCTGTTTCGGTCCTCAGCGCATGCCTTTTTCGGCGAGTTCTCTCTTGAAGGCTTCGATCTCGGGGACGGAGATGATGGTGTCGTCGAGCCACTGCGAGATGCCGTGCATGACGCTGGCGTCCTGGTTGGCTCCGCCCATCGCAGCAATGTATTCGGGATCGGAAACGAGGAACGGAGCCGGTTCAAAGGCGGCCATTCGAGTGACGATCTGCTGTGGCGTGACGTTGATGACCGTGAAGTCTTGGGCAATCAAGACGGGGCCGTCGTAACCGGTCCTGATTCCGTCGAGGATCGGCTGAGGAGTGCCCGGTGCGATCATCGAGTGGTACCCAACACCGAGACGGGGCTTGGTCGCCTCGAACACCTTGGCTGCGGCCTGAGGTGACGTGTGTTTCGTCCAGGCAACGATCTTCGCCATCTGCTCGGTCCACCCCATCTTCTCCACGTAGGTCTCAGGGGTATTGAAGATCTCATGGATCAACACGTCGAGACCCTGGGCGTTCTCGACCGTGAGCGTGCTCGGCTCGCAGTCACCGGCAAAGACCATCGACAAGTCGTTCCACTCAAGACGGTACCCGACGGCACCATCGATGCCGTGCGGTACGGGGAACGAAATGACCTTGGCCCCGTCTTCCTCGTAGACGACCTGGGTCTTCTCGAACGGGAACTCGTGGGCCCGCATATCGAAGCCGCGCACATCTACCTGTCCCTTTTTGGAACGATCATGCCAAGCAGCCGTGCGCAGGATGTTCTCGACCAGGGCCTCAATACCCAGCTCAGGGAATTCACCAGTCGGGCCATACACCATCATCGGTTCGAGACGCCCGTTCGACTGCCCGAAGTCGTAATACACCATCAAGTCACCGATGTGGTCGATGTGGTAGTGGGTGATGAAGAACTTGTTCGCCTTGTGATACGGCACTCGCATGTGGTTGAACGCAGAGTTCGTACCGGCACCTGCATCAAACAGGAACACCTCGCCGTTGCCGAGCTCGACCATGAACCCAGCGCAGCCCTGACCTCGCCGAGATGGGTACCCGGTGCCCAGCGCCGTGATTCGCATCTCGTCCGAACCCAAAGCCTCAGACCCAGCCACATACAGATCCGGGTACTGCTTCAGTGTCGCCGAATCGTCCTTGACGACCACCCGAGTCGTCGTCAACGGTTGCGTGCCATAGGGCTCAGGAAGAAGATCCATGGCGTGACCTCCAGTGATCGCGGACAGACCATCAACACTAGGGGGCAGCTGCTCACTGCCCCCTCTCCTGCAAATGCACAACCGAGGATCTACTGCTGCCGGGACCCACCATGTAACGCGTCGATCCAGACGAGGCTGTGGTCCGAACTCGGGAACGGAAACGTGCCGACAAGAGAGAACAGGCGATCATCGGACGGCGGCCAGAACACCCCTGCGCAGCCCTTATCGGAGTCAGAAGTCACCCGCCCATATCGGCACATATGGGTGGCGTGTGGTTGAGTTGGTGACCGGCAGTTGAGTCGATTCTTGGGAGGATTCGTGTCTGAGACGACGCGGCGTAGTAGGACGCATGAGTGGAGCGAACCAGGCCAGCTTGCTGAGGCGACCCGCGCGCTGTCTGGCCACGAGTATTTCGCGGCGTGGAAGAAGGGTGAGTTGGTACCTCCGATCGCTGCCACCCTCGGCTTTGGACTTGTCGACTACGGCGATGGCCGCGTCGAGATCAGTTGTGTACCCGAGGAGTTCCAGTACAACCCGTACGGCACGCTGCATGGAGGGCTTGCAGCCACTTTGCTGGACACGGCGACCGGGTGCGCTGTCCATACGCGGCTGTCCGCAGGCACCGGGTACGCGACCCTGAATCTCAATGTGAGCTATTTGAGGCCGATGACGGTCGATACCGGCTCGGTTCGTTGCATAGGAATAGTTTCATCGATGGGTACTCGGGTGGCTGTTGCTGAGGCCGAGTTGCTCGACGGTCGGGACCGGAAGCTCGCCCAAGCCACATCGACATGCCTCATTGTCACGCCCGACTAGGACGATTCCGCGACCAAACCTCGAGGGCCACCGCCCGCCCATATCGGCACATATGCGCTACCTGCAGGCCAACGCCGGGCCACGCATATTGCTTGATATGCCGGTGATGCGCTACCGGTGGGTTGCTGTGCCGATTAGCTCTAGACATTGATTCTCGTCTGTGGTGTCGTTGCGGTAAGCGTTCGGTAAGCCGACTCTGAGATGCTGAGAGTCGGGAGCCGCCAATGGATTCAACCGAGGCTCGGACCTCACTCGCTGCGGGTGATTCGGGGGGTCCGGTTTACGACGCGTTCTTGTCCTATTCCCATGACACCGATTCTGTGGTGGCGCCGCGGTTGCAGGCGGGGGTGCAGCGGTTCGCCAAGCCGTGGTGGCGGCGCCAGGCGTTGCGGGTGTTCCGAGATGAGAGTTCCCTTTCGGCGAATCCGCATTTGTGGTCGTCGATTGTCGAGGCGATGGACGACTCGGCATGGATGGTGCTCCTGCTGTCGCCGGAGGCTGCTTCTTCGCAGTGGGTGAACCGCGAGGTGGGGCATTGGCTGGAATCGAAGCCGGCGAACCGGATCATCCCGGTGCTTACCGCCGGGGACTTCACCTGGTTCGATGAGGATTTCATCTCGGATGCTGCGCCGCCGGCGTTGGAGGGGGCGTTTGGGGAGGAGCCGCGGTGGGTGGATCTGCGCTTCGCTCACACCGATGAGCAGTTGGATCTGCGGAACGCAAGGTTCCGGGATGCGGTGGCCGATGTCGCCTCGGCGATTCGGGGGATACCGAAGGACGAGTTGGAGTCCGAGGAGATCCGCCAACACCGTCGCACGGTACGGACGGCGTGGGCGGCCGGGATCGTGCTGGTGCTCTTCGCCATGTTCGCGGCGGCAGCGGCGTTGTTCGCCCTCGATCGAAGCAACGATGCCCAAGAGCAGCAGGCCATTGCTGAGGCTGCCGCCGCCGCGGAGGCTGAGGCGCGCGGAGAGGCTGAGGAACAGGCGCAGATCGCACGTGCTCGTGAGCTAGCGGCGGCGTCGCTGCTGAATCTCGACGTTGATCCAGAACGCAGCATCCTGTTGGCTTTGCAGGCCGTGGATACCGCTAACGCGGTTGACGGCTCTGTCGTCACCGAGCCGGCGACCGCTCTCCATCACGCCCTGGCGACCTCGCGGGTGGTGTTGCGCATCGAGGGCGGCTGGTTCGGTGAATACAGCGCGGACGGTTCGCTCTTTGCCGCTGGCCTCACCAACGACTCCGGTGTAGAGGACACTGTCATCTGGGATGCCGACACCGGCGAGCGCATTCGCATGCTGCCGTCCCCGGACGGTCGCATCGCCGTGCAAGCTACGTTCTCGCCGGATGGACGCTCCCTAGCGGTCGGCTACGACGACGCCAAAGTCGGGGAGCTTGGGCCGCTAGTGGCAGTGTGGGACGTTTCCACCGGTGAGGTCATCATGACCTTCGACGATCCTGACCTCAACCAAGCGTGGGTTGTGAGTTTCAGTGCCGACGGCGAGTTAGTGGCGGCTGAGACGACGGGCGAGACAGCTTCACCGGTGATGGTGTGGGAGGTCGCTTCGGGGACAGAGAGGTATCGGATCGATTACGGGGAAGGTGGCTGGGCCCATGGCCCGTCATTCAGCCCTGACGGGCGGCTGTTGGCGGTGGCTGGCTCCGCTGGCGTGATGCTCTACGACGCGACAACCGGTGAGGAGTTCACCTCGCTGGAAGCACCGACCGACTGGACACCGGGGATCACCGCCTTCGACCCCACCGGGCAACACCTCGCCGCACTCTCCCAATTCCCGCCCGTTGTGGTTGTCTGGGACATCGACAGCGCCGAGATCAAGTCCTCGTGGGAGTTGGAACAAGGTCCGGCGGGTCTCGAATGGCACCCAGCTGGCCAGTTGTTAGCCATCGGCGGCAACGACGGGACCCCGCGGCTGTACGACGCCGCAACGGGCGAAGAAGTGCTGTCGCTGCTGGGCCATACCAGCATCGTCTGGAGCCTGGCCTTCAACCCATCTGGGGACCGTCTCGCCGGGGCGGGGCTGTTCGGCGACACGCTTTTTTGGGAGGTGCGGCCAGCCGTGAGTCGGGAGATAGCCGCTGTGGCCACACCGTATCCAGAGTTGATGCAGGTTGCATACTCGGCAGATGGTGACAGCATCCTCGTCGTCTCTGACGAGGAGGGAACAAGGGCCACGTTCGCACGGATCGACCCCGACTCGGGTGAAGTGTTGGAAACCATTCCAGACCAGTTCGACTCGTGGCCCGTTCAACCGCTTGCATTTCCCGAGGCCGGGCTGGTGGCGAGTCTGAACTCCGCCGGATCGGCTGCACTCCACGACGCACAGACCTTTGAACCGATCATCTCTGTGCCTGAAGGCTATTACGCCGAAGAGCTGAGCCGCGACGGTACTCGGGTCGTCCTCTACCCCATCGGTGGTGAGGGCAATGGCGTAGTGGCCGTGGTGGGGTCGTGGGAGACGTTGGCGACGCTCGAGGGATCAGAGGGTGGTTATACGTTCTTCAGCCCGGACGGCGACCTGCTGATGACAGGCCTCCAACTGATTGACGTCTCCACCGGGTCAGTCGTGGCGACCTTCCCACACGACGGTGACTTCATGTGGCGTTTCAGCCCGGACGGAACCACTTCCGCGGTCCACACCCCTAACGGTGGTTTGAAGCTGCTCGACGTCGCAGCCCTGAAGGCCGGTACCGCCAAGGAACAGGCCATCATCTGGGAGATCACGGCTCACAACGGACCCATCTTCTGGTCTCACTTCAGTCCCGACGGCTCCCTCATCGCAACGATGGCGGGCGACACCCAACTGCGGGTATGGGAGACGCGACGCGGTGAAAAGGTGGCGGACTTCGGCACCATGGGTGGGAGTTTCCCAGCCTTCGGGTTCCACCCCGATGGGAAACACCTCATCGGAGAGGACACCGGCGGCACCATCCAAGTCCTCACCCTTGACGGCGACGAACTCGTTGACATCGCCCGCTCCCAGGTCACCCGAGGCTTCACCGAGCAGGAATGCACCACCTACCGCATCGACCCCTGCCCAACCCTCCAAGACGTACGATCCGGTAGTGCATAACGGCACATATGGGCGGGCAGTCGGGGTTGGTGATCAGGCGTGGCTGATGAGGCCTGGTCCGTCTGGGTTATCGATGATGAACTTCCATGACCCATCAGGCTGGCGACGGAGGACCTCGGCAGTCGCACCCTCAGCCACGCGCCCATCCGGGAAGTTCATCGTCCACGACCAGTGGACGAGCGCGAGGTCTCCGGCTTCGAACGCCACGGACTCGTTCATGACGATGGAAGCTCCGGTGGAGAGGTACCCGGCGAGCACCTGGCGAATCGCTTCAGGTCCGGCATGGGCTCCTTGCGCATTGGTGAAGACCGCGTCGTCCTCATAGAGCTCCATCAGCCCGTCGAGGTCCCCAGCCGCGAACGTCGCCTCGAACAGCTTGCTTGCCTCGGCGGGACGACTCGCACCCATCCATTCACCTTCCTCACCGCTCGCCATGACCCTACGCATTGAACCCCGCTCCGCCCATATCGGCACCCTATGCGCTCCCTGGGAACGTTCAACGGTGAGGTACGCGGACGGGTCGCCGCGGCGCCTTTTCTACGTGGCGACCCGCCTCCTGGATTCCTTGGAGAATGGCGGTGGTCACGCACTGTGTGACGGACCAGCTAACCAACATCCGCGGGGTAGGTGCCGCGGCGGGTCGGGGGGATCCTCCAACGAATCCACTCGCCAACATACGCCCACCGCAGTCACCTGTGGGCAGAGAGTTTCGCGGCTGAGGCCGATGTTTCGCGTTGCCGGTCAGTCATGGCGGTTGCTGGTGGTTCGGAGCGGACGGGTCTCTTTCGCGTCCCGATCACGTCCGTCGCCTGCGCTACCGATTCGCGATTTGCCCGAGACGTTCCGCTGCTTCGGTCTGTGGCATCCACACCCCATCGGGTGGTGTCGCCCATTCGATCCACTCCCGCATCCTCCGCGCGAGTTGCGACACACGCTGCGTCGATACGCCAAGTCTGCTCGCGGCTTCGGCACCGGTCATCGGCGGGACTTCGAGCCCGTTGACTCGCATGATCGCGGTGAGCCGATCGTTGCTCTGGCCGGTCAAGCCACCTACGTAGCGGCGGAGTGTCTCGCCGGGAGCCTCCACCTCGAGCTCACCCATCGTTGCCCGTATCGCCGGGAGGTTGGCCCACAGCTCACGCTGGTCGACGTGGCTACCCCTGCGGCAGACCTCCGCAACGGTGACATCAGCCGCTGGGAGCAGATCACAGAACCGCGGATCGCGACGCCACACCTGCGACGTCCACCGCTCCTCAGCGATCTCAACAAGTTCGCAGCCCTCGGTCAGATGCCACGCGATGGCAGCATCGCCCGTCGCGGTCAGGTCGTTCAGGGTTCGCTGGCCCGAGTACCACCAACCCAACACCTCGGACTCCGAGACCGCATCGAGGCGCGGCATGTGCCCCCAATAGCCCTCACGTTTGAGGACTGTCACCGTCCGTCGAGCGAAAGGCACCCGCGAAGGGCTCAAACCGACTGGCCACCGCTCCGTGAGCAGCATCCCGATCGACCCTACGCCCCAGCCCTAATCAGTGGCGTCGGGTCGCGCAGTTCTCTTTCGCGGCCTCGACCACGACAACGGCTCCGGCAAGCTCGGCGATAATGCGGTTGCGCGGACGAAGACGATCGACGTGACGCTGGATCAGATTGCGCATGATCGGTGTTGGCGTCCGGGTGCGACGATGAACGTGACACTCCGACTCGCTGTCGCTCCCAGATTTCGTGGCCGACGCTAGGCGAAGGGGCACTCTGCGCGGCCAAACCGTCCAGGTTCCGGCAAGAAATGCACACCACGCACGATCACCAAATCTGGGCAGTATCACCCCGATCCGAGAGTGCGCTGGAACGGCACCTCCGGAGCGGTCATATCGCCCCGAATCAGAGCATCTGGTTGCCGCTGGAATGTTGAGTCCGGGTGCAGCGCCGGTCTCTATCGTGCTCCGTATGCGGCGGAGCATGCTCGACCGGCCCTTTCAGTCTCGACGGTCACCCACAACAGGAACAGTTCGCCCTCGCTCAAGAGCTCGCCGACCTGCTTTCTGCCAGACGTCTCGCTGTGTCTGTCGACCCAGCTGACGTAGAGGCTCTCCGACTCCGGCCCAATCTCCAGTGTGGTAGCGGCTGCGTTCATTTCGTTGAGGTGACTGAGACACCAGACGGCCTCGGCGTCGGTTACGCCTGTTTCCACGAGGTCCGGAGCATGGAGCGCCTCGATATGGTTCAAGGCTGCGTCTCTCAGAGCGGCGCGAGCCGCAATGGCGATGCTTTCGGCTGACACTTCGAAACCGAGTTCTTGGCATGCTCTCGCTACAAGCTCCTGATGGCGGAGATACCAATCTCGCCAGAGATTGGCTTGGCCTTCACGGGGATGAGGGTCACTGGCAGGGTCGAGGCCTCTTTCGTCTATCCATTGCGCGAGGGCATCTCGGCGTTCATTCCCCGCCGCGCAAATGGTGCCGTACACGTTTACGTCAATCCGCGCGAGTTCAGAGCTCTCTCGGACGGTCGTAGGCGGCGCGTGGGTCGTGATAGCTGCCTGGCCGGGGAGCAGACCCTCGTTGTACAGCACAACCGCCCTGCTCATGCTGCTGATGCCAAAGACCAACGCGAGCGCGATTCCAACCCATCGCATGACGGCACCAGTTCGGTCGCCACGCTTCCTGCCAGCCAGGAACAACGCCACGCCGACAAACACGGGCGCCAGCCGGACAGCCGCGTCGATGAGTCCGGAGGCGACGCCGTACTCAGTCACGCTCTCAACACTAGGGGCCGAGACCACGGGCGGAGCAGGTGCAGAAGTCCCAAGCCCAAACAGCTTCGGTCTTACATTTCAACAGATGCTGGTGAGTTGCTAACCCTCGACAGCCCTCAGTCCGAACCCTCCCACTCTGCAGTGGAACGGTTCGCCATTGGGGCCTCGTCACCCAGCCATAGGCTCCAATCTCCCTCGAGAGTTCCCCTTGTCAGGTCCTTCCAAGTTTCGCTAAGCGAACTCAGCAGACTCTGGGAATCCACACTCGGGTACAGGTTCAACATGTTGCTGGCGTCGTTTCCAGAACTGTCTGGATTGATCGTCACCAGGTGGCCGACATCCGTAATGATGAGGCGAGTGATTGATTGAACATCTACGTCCAGAATGAACGGGCGCGAGTCGCTGCCAAATGGTGGACTAACCACAGCAAGGAGCAGGCGGCGGTCTGAACCGGTCCGGGTCTTCCGGAGGCTCCACTTCCTGAGAGGATGGGGTCATGTCAAGTTCAAGCAGGTATGCGCCGGAGGTGCGGGTGCTTTGTCCGCTCGCGGAGTCACCATCCGGGCTGGACGCACCGAACAGAGTGTGAAGTGTCCCGCCCATGAGGACAAGACACCATCGCTGTCGATCGGTCAGGGCCGGACGGGCGCGGTGCTCTACTGCCAGGCCGGGTGCTCGACCGACGCGGTACTGGCTGCACTCGGCTTGAAGCCCGCCGATCTGTTCGACGCACCGGCCCAGTCCGTTCCAGTCGAGGTCAAGCGCTACGAATACACCGACTCCGCAGGGAAGCGCTTGTTCGATCAGGTCAGGTATCAGCCCAAGGACTTCCGGCTCCGCCTTCCTGGTCGCGACAGTGGGGGGATCGGCGACACGCCGCGGGTGCTGTTCAGGCTCCCAGAAGTCATCAAGGCTGTGGCTGAGGATCGTTGGGTGCTCGTCACTGAAGGGGAGCAGGACGCCGACCGACTCCGCGAGCTCGGTTTCGTATCTACCACGAGTCCTATGGGTGCAGGCAAGTGGCACCTGTGCGACACCGCGGTCCTGAGTGGCGCCAAAGTGGCGGCCCTCCCCGACAACGACGCCGCGGGGCACAGGCACGCCGCTGATATCGCTGGCGACCTTGATGGTCGTGCCGCGGTGCTCAAGGTGATCGAACTCGACGAGCCCGACAAGGGCGACGTGTCGGATTGGCTGAGCAACGGCGGCACCGCGGATCAGCTCCGCAGCCTGATCGCCGCGGCCCCCGAGTGGACACCCGCGCTGGCGGAATTCGACCCTGCGACAGCTCCACCCATTGCCGACGCGTTGGCAGCCGTCGACGAGCAGTTGGACCGGTTCATGCACTTCGAGTTTGTCGAGCAGCGCCACGCTGTCGTTCTGTGGGTCGCCGGCACATACGTCTTTGACGCCTACGACGTGACACCGTATCTGCACATCAAATCACCGGAGAAACGGAGCGGCAAGACCCTGCTCCTCGACCTGCTCTATCTGCTGTGCCGCTCGCCGCTTCCCGTGGCGAACATGAGCCCCGCCGCGCTGTACCGGGTGGTAGAGAAGCGACGGCCGACGCTGCTGCTCGACGAGGTTGACGCGGTGTTCCCGAAAGGCCGGAACAGTGACCCGGCGAAAGAGGAGTTTCGTGGGCTCCTGAATGCCGGCTACAGGAAGGGCTTTGTCGTCTACCGGTCGAACCCGAAGGGCGATCTACTCGAGTTCTCACCGTTCTGCCCGAAGGCGCTTGCCGGGATCGGAGACCTCCCGGACACTGTTGCCGACCGCTCCATCCCCATCGCGTTACAGCGAAAGCCGAGGGACGTGTCGGTGGCCCGGTTCCGTCTCCGCAAGGTCAAGCCCCGCTGCGAAGAGGTGGCGCTCACCGTTGCCCATGCCCTGGCCGGGAAGAACGACGAGATCGCCCGCATGGACCCACACCTACCGGACGAGTTGAACGACCGGGAGCAGGACACATGGGAACTGCTGTTCGCCATCGCGGACCTCGCCGGCGGTCACTGGCCGGAACTGGCTCGCAACGCTGCTCTGAAAGTCTCCAGGGAGGCACAAGACGCTTCCGAAACCATCGGTGAGCATCTCCTTGCTGATCTGCGTGACGTGTGGGGCGCCGATGAGCCTGCGATACCGACGAAGGTGCTGCTGGAACGTCTCATTGCTCTCGAGGAGGCACCGTGGTCCCATTGGTTCGGACGCGAAATCGATGCCCGGTTCCTCGCCCAAACGCTGAAGCGCTACGGGGTCACCTCGAAGAAGGTCAAGTACGGCGGCCAATCACTCAAAGGCTATCGGTGGGAGCACCTCGCCCCCGTCTGGGACCGTTACGTCAGCACCGACGCTGTACCCCTGGTGGAACTGGGGGAACCTAGGGAACCTTCCTTACAGGGCAAGGGGTCTGAGGTTCCCCACCAAGGGGAACCTGTGGGGAACCCCGCAGAAGGTTCCCCCAAGGTTCCCCACGGGTTCCCCACGGAATCCCCAACCGCAGCAAGGGAAGTTCCGCAGGTTCCCCAGGTTCCCCAGGGGGTACAGGAACGGGTTACCGATCGGGAATCCACGAACGCCGCCATGCGCGACCTTCTCACCCGAAGCGGCACCGCTAAGGAGGCTGCCCGCGGCCTGTGGGACGCCACCTGCGAAGACCTCGGCGTGCCCAACAACGAACCTCTGACGCAGGACGAGCTTGCCGAGATCCGTCGCCTGCTCGACTTCGAGGAGACCATGTGAGACACAGCGAAGCCCATGCCGCGGTCATGCACGGAGTGGTCGAAGTTCGCCAGGTCGCCTCCGTTTCGGGCCGGGCCACCGCCAGGCTGCATCTGATCCTCGAGCCCGGCGAAGTGGTGCGAGCGCTCGTCGATGGCTACCTACCCACGTTCTACTGGTGCGACCGACCGATATGCGGCGCGGTCTCGACGCGGGGATGGGTCGACACCGTCATCGATGACCCTCGCCAGGCGTGTCGAACTTGCCAGCTCCGCTGGGAGCAGCTCGCCGACCGCTACGTGTCCCACGCCGCGCCCGAGGTGTTGAGATGATGATCCGTACTAACCACCTGCCGAAAGGAGCCCGATGACTGACAACGTGGTGCCGATCGAAGCCACCCGCCGCCGGCGAGCCGACGAGCAGGAGCAGCGCCGGAGCAGCGCCGGATCACCGCCGACGCCCTACGAAACGTAGCCAAGGAACTGAGAAAGCTCGAGGCCGACCGCGGCGGCGATCGTGCCTCGCCCGACACCGCGCCTCGATCCAGCCAGGGGCCCTATCCGGTACCTCAACCCAAAGGGGCCTAACTCCATCACCGATGTCCCCCGAGGCCTATCAAGGAAACCAGCAATGACCGACGACCACGACGAAACGACCACAACCGAACCGACCCCCGACGAGATCATCAACAAGCTGGCCGACGTCATCGCCGACATGATCGACGACGCCGGGCCTTGGCTAACGATCTTGGCACCGAGTTTCATCAGCACTCGCGAATACTGTTCGTCCCGGAGATCGCCAGGCTCATCCGACTTCGGATTGACCGCGGCTTGACTCCTCCGCGTCCGCGGGTTGCGCAGTACGTTCCCGCGCCTTTGGGGACCGTCGAGGCCGGCTGGAAGTGGGGTTGAAACCGCGGATGGGTCCCGCCGTTCCAGCCAGGGGCACCCAGAAACACCGCAACCCGGAACCCGGCCGTCGTCTATGACCTGCGGATTTGGTGGTTGGCGTGCCACACGTCGAGGAGGTTGCGGTTTCCGGTGACGGTGATGCTCGAGTCCTCTCCCCGGTTCCACAGCACCAAGTAGAGGTCGGATGCCGTTCCGGTGAGCGTGACGTCAGCGGGTCCATCGCCGCGGGATGTTGTGATGCCCTCTGGTCCGATCGTCACATGCCAGTGGTCATCGGTGTCCTCGGCGTGGACGTGCATCGTCTGGCGGGTCTCGACTGGGAACTCGTGACGCCGCGGC
>Ga0255055_10002102_pt1 | contig 14184 bp, 11 predicted proteins | sample JV7_2_27_MG_FD_188633 | JGI IMG/M metagenome (GOLD analysis project Ga0255055, IMG submission 188633) | Seawater microbial communities from Jervis Inlet, British Columbia, Canada - JV7_2_27 | ecosystem: Environmental > Aquatic > Marine > Inlet | place: Canada: British Columbia | collected...
CATGGATGGATTCATGCTTGGGATTCACACCAAGACCAAGCGCCCCGTCTCGGTGGTACGGGGATCCATCGAGGTCGCTCTCCTCGCGGCCGGCTGGGCCCTGGGGGGCCCCATCGGTATGGGCACAGTGATCACCGCCCTCACGATCGGGTACTCGGTGCAGATCGCCTTCAGGATTGGGGGATACGACCCCGACTCGAAACATGTGAATCTCTACGAGTTGTTCAGGGGCGCCGGGGGGCCCTGAGCGCCGTATCCCCGTCCGCACGCAACCGTTAAACCCTCTTCCTCCCAAATTCTCTACTGAATTATTATGATCTGGCTCACCGAGGAGGACAGGGAGCTCCTCAAAGACATGGAAGCCATGATCTCCAAGGAGGAGATGCAGGCCAACTGGGAGGCCTTCATGGAGCTCACCCCCATCCACTCCGGGAGCGAGGAGGAAGAAGAGGCCTTCCTGCTCCTCAAGGCCAAGCTCGAGGAGTACGACTTGACGCCCGAAATGCTCCGCTACGACGCCTACATCAGCGACCCCAAGTACGCTAAGCTCGAGATCCTTCAGCCCATCGAGATGGAGCTCAGGTGCACCCCCTACCGCCAGGTGGGCTCCACAGGCCCCGAGGGGATCGAGGGGGAGGTCATCTACATCGCCCCCGAGGACATCGGGAGGGCCGCGTGCAGAGATAAGATAGTGCTCTGCGAGCAGCAGACCGCCGGGGACTGGATGGGGCTCAGGGCAGGCCTCCTCCTAAGGCTCCAGGAGATGGGTATCAGGGGGCTCATCGTCATCGAGCAGGACAGCTACAGGCCCGATGTCGTCCACCAGAGGGCGGACTTCAGCGTCTCCGGGAACCCCACCAGCGACAACATCGACGAGGTCCAGACCATCCCCGCCATAGTCCACCTCACCAACAGGGACGGCGACTCCATCAGGGAGCTCGTGAAGCGGGGCGGGGTCAGGGCCCGGGTCACCTCGGTGGTCGAGACGGGGTGGAAGGACGTGGGGCTCCTCGTGGCCGAGATCAGGGGGGAAGTGGAACCTGAGAGGTTCATCCTCGTGAACGCCCACGTAGACACCCCGCCCTTCAGCCCCGGGGTCGTCGACAACGCCAGCGGGGACGTCGCCGTCCTGGAGCTCGCCAGGATACTCCAGATGAACAGGGAGAGGCTCCGCCGGAGCGTCCGCATCGCGTTCTGGAGCGCCCACGAGATAGGCCGGTACGCGGGGTCCACGTATTTCAACGACCACTTCTGGCACGATCTCAGGTACAACTGCATAGCGAGCTACAACATCGACTCCCCCGGCGCCAAGGGGGCCAACACCTTCAGGGCCGCTCCCATCAGTGAGGTCCTCGAGGCCGCCCTGGATAGCATCAGATCCGCCACCGGGATCGAGGTCGAGAGCCTCCGGTGGCCCACGAGGGCGGGGGACGGGAGCTTCTGGGGCACCGGGGTCCCCCACACGAGCCTCACCTCCTCGAGGCCCCCCGAGGACTACGACCCTCACGTCAACTACTCCGGCGGGGGCTGGTGGTGGCACACCCCCCACGCGTCCATGGAGCACGGGGACATCGATGTCTTGGAGATGGACGTCAGGGTGGAGCTCAACTACATATTCAAGATGACCAACTGCCCCGTCCTCCCCCTCAACTTCTCTACATACTCCGAGCACATCCTCAAGATTCTCGAGGACTACCAGGCGAAGGCCGATGGCGTCAGGGACCATTTCAACCTCGACCCCGTCTTAGCCCGAGCCGAGGAGTTCAGGGACCTCGCCAGGGAGCTAGAGGACACGGTGAAGTCCATCCCCAAGAAGGGGAAGCCCTCGGAGCCCCTCAGGCAGGAGCTCAACCACTGCCTCCTCTGGGTCTCCCGCCACATCAACCCCGTGGCGCACAGCGACGCGGGGCCCACCGAGCAGATCTCCATGGAGACATTTGGGGCCACCCCCTTCCCCAGGATCGCCGAGATCACGGGGCTCGCGGGGATGGACCCGGAGACGCCGGAGTTCGGGTTCCTCAGGACCAAGCTGATGAGGCAGAGGAACGCGGTGGAGGACGGCTTCTACCAGGCCAACGAGCTCATCAAGGGAACCCTGGAGAGGCTCAGTCTCCTCACAATCTGACCTCTTGGACACAAAGGAAATGAAGGGTCCGTTCAGGGTAGGGCTCCTCCTCACAGAGAGGTGCGACATCGCCTGCGCCCACTGCTGGCTCGGAACAAGCTCAAACGGCGCCGACATGTCTCTCGACGAGGCGCGATGCTACATCGACCAGGCCTCCCGCATCCCCAGCATGGAGTGGATCAGCTTCACCGGCGGGGAGCCCTTCCTCCTCCCCGGGCTACTGAACGAACTCGTGGCCTACACCTCCGCCAAGGGACTCAGGACGGAGTGCGTCACCAACTGCTCCTGGGCGGGTACTTCGGTGAAAACGGAGGAGGCCCTGAAAACATTGAAAGAGGCGGGGCTCGACGTCGTGAACATCAGCGCCGACGACTTCCACCAAGAGTTCGTCTCCTTCGAGAATGTCCGGAACTGCTTCGAGGCCGCCAAGAGCCTCGGGCTCAAGACGGTCGTAATGAGCGCTGCCCAGGCAGGTGGTACCCTCAGGCTAGTGGAGATTATCAACCGTTTGGGACCCGATGAGATAAGCGCCCTGAGAGAGGGGGAATCCACAGAGGGGCTTTCCGCTATCGCGGTCGAGACGGGGTTCATCCCCGTGGGCCGGGGAGCCGAGCTTCCTCGAGACATGTGGCTGATTGGGGAGAGCCAAACCGAGGGGCCATGCCGCCTCGTCCTCCGAGACATCGGGATCGATCCAGAGGGAGAGCTCCTAGCCTGCTGCTCCGCCGCCAGCCTCCTATGGAGAGGGCGTCTGGGGAGGGTCGGTGAGACTGGGATTCGGCAGCTGTTGGATGATGCGGGTGAGCGGCCTTTGTTCAAGGTCCTCGCTGAACGGGGGCCGTCTAGTCTCGCTGATTCTCTGGGAATCAGTTGGAGAGATGGATTCGTGAGCAGGTGCCACCTGTGCCACGAGGTCCTGAAAGACCCGCGGCTCGACGAGGACCTCCTCTAATCCATGCTGGTGGGCTCTGTGACCAGGGTCCGGAGGAACGAGACCTTCCCTAGGAACGCCCCGTCCAGCAGGTAGACGTCGAAATCCTCCACGTCGACGGCCCCCGACCTGAAGAGGGGGCCCAGGAGGCTCTTCGGCGTCTCCGCGTTGATGGGAAGCCCCCCCATGAGGTCGTTGAACGTGGGCATGATCACCATCTGAGGAGGGCGGATCACCGTGTCGAAGGCCGCCTCGAATGCGGCCAACGGATCCTCCTCCACCTTCACTTTCTCGAACCTCAAGAGGGCCTCCGCGAGCCTCACAGGATCCAAGACCCCCCTGACCCAGGCCCTCCGCGTGATCCGCACGCCCAGGGGGGTATTGAGCTGGACCGCGGGGTGGTTGTGCCCCATGACGATGAGATCCGCTGCGAGGAGCCGTGGATAGGGCCAGGCGTGGCCGTGGAGGGCGGCGACCCGGTAGCCGTCGCCGAAGATGGCGCCCCGGCTGGGGTGGATCTCCACCTCCTCGGGGGCGATGTTCTGGATGTTTGCGTCGTGGTTGCCCCGGACCAGGTCGACGTGCTCCACCTCGTCGAGGAGGGCTCTGAAGAACCGGGGGATCTCCCTCTTCTCCTGGAAGCTGGTGATGGGAACTCCGTGCTTCAGGTCCCCGAGGATGACGACCCTGTCGGGCCCGTGCTCCCGGACCAGGTCCATGAACTCCCCGAGGAAGCGGTCGGTCTGGTAGGGGATGTTGATCCCCATCTTGGCGAGTTCGTACTCGATGCCCAGATGGAAGTCGGTGGCCAAGAGGATCCGCTCCCCGGCCTCGACGAGCATCGCCGGCCAAGGAGTGAGAAGCCTGAACACCCTGATCCCCCGCTCAATATCCCGCGAGCCCTAATTTAAACCCGGCTCCGGGGCCTCCCCCCGGGCATAAAAGCTGTAAGTGGGGGCGCTCAGCTATTCCCGGGGAGTCCAAACGGCGATCACCGAGGAGCGGCGGGTCCTGGAGCAGATCTGCGACGAGCTCAGATCGGACTCCACCCTCACCCAGGCCCAGTGGGCTCGCCTCAGGTCGAGCCTAGGGGACCGTTTCGATAAGGCCTGGCGGCTGGTGGGGCAGCGCAGGGTGAAGAGGTACGTCTTCGAGCCCTCGGGCCGGGTGGTCTGGATCGTCGTGGGTCGGGAGAGCGAGTACCAGGTGCTCCCCGAGTCGGGGTACTGCGACTGCAGCGATTTCTACTTCAGGGTCGTGGACGGGGAGGCGGGGCTCTGCTACCACCTCATGGGGCAGAGGCTCGCGGACGCCCTTGAGGAGTACGAGGAGGTCAGGGAGGGTGACGAGTTCTACGAGCCCCTCATGGAGGAGTGGCGCAGCCTCTCCGCGGGTCAGGCCCAGTAGGTGACAGCTTAAATATCGGCCCTGTTGTGACCTCTTCGAATCATGACCTCCATGGCCTTCTTCAACCTCCTGCAGCAGATGTCGATACTCCTGGCCGTGATCACCCTGGGGCTGGGATTCTTCCACCTCTTCACCCAGAAGGATGAAGAGTAGCGCAGCAATTTTATGCTGAAATCGCACAAGGATACCATGGGTGTCGCATTGTCGAGCATCGAGGAGATCATCAAACGGATACTGGCCCTGAGGCCCAACCTCACCAAGGAGGCCGTGGAGAAGCTTATCGACGAGGAACGGGCGAAAGCTGCGGGGCTCCTCACCGAGGAGGCGGCGGCCCACCTCGTCGCCTCGAACCTGGGCCTCGACGGCGCCGGGGAGCGGATCGAGGCGAAGGTGAAGATAGGGGACCTCACCACGGGTCTCAGCGACGTCTCCATCACGGCGAGGGTGATCTTCGTCTCTCCGCCTCACACATTCACCCGGAGGGACGGGAGGGAGGGGAAGGTCCTCAACATGCTCCTGGGGGACTCCACGGGCTCCGTGACCGCCGTCTTCTGGGACGATAAGGCGGATCAGGTCGCCGCGAGCAAGGTGACCCCGGGGAAGATCGTCCGAGTACTCCACGGATACAGCCGGGAGCGCCGGGGGGAGATCCAGGTCAACGTCGGGAACAGGGGACAGATCTACATGGAGCCCTTGGACGCCGTCGAGGACGACTACCCGGGCTTGGAGACTTTCTACAAGACCCCCGCCGAGATATTCAACCCGGGCACGGTGAACCTCGTCGGGGTCATCGTGGACAAGTTCCCCGTCTCCACGTTCAACAGGCAGGACGGCTCCGAGGGGCGGGTGACCCGGGTCAGCATCGAGGAGGGCGGGGGCAGGATGAACCTGGTCCTCTGGGACGATAAGGTGAATGAGGTACAGGAGCTGGAGCCCGGCACCAAGAGCAGGGTCACCGGGGGGAACGCCCGGGAACGGCAGGACAGGAGCCTCGAGGTCCACAGCAACTACGGGACCATCATCGAGGTCCTGGAGGTGGGGGCGAGGCCCGTGCAGCCCGTCCCCAAGTGGACAAAGATAGGGAACCTCAGGACGGGGATTAGCAGCGTTAACGTCGCCGGCAGGGTTTCCAACATCGGGTCCATGCGAGAGTTCACCAGACGGGATGGGGACACCGGCAGAGTCGTCTCGGTCCTCCTCGAGGACGAGACCGGAACCGTGAGGCTCAGCCTCTGGGACGACGACGTCGAAATGGTCGACGACATGGAATCCGGCACGATCATCGCCGTGGAGAACGGCTACACCCGCCTCAGCCTCGGGGACGTCGGCCTAAACGTGGGCCAGAGCGGCAGGCTCCAGATCAACCCCGAGGACATCGAGGTCGGGGAATCCAGCGTCGAGGCGAAGATCGTCCCCCTCAGAGACCTCAGGGAGGGACAGACCAACATCCACGTCCGGGGCACCGTCCTGGAGCCCCCCGAGGTGCGGGAGGTGGAGACCGCCAGGGGCCCCGCCACCGTCGCATCCTTCCGCATCGACGATGGCACCGGGGAGGCCCGAGTCTCCTTCTGGAGGGACCTAGTGAACCAGGTCGAGGGATTATCCGGGGGGACCCGGGTCCGCATAGAGAACTGCAACATCCGGGAGCCCTTCGACGGGCTGATGCAGGTGAGCTCCGGGATGTTCACCCGGATAGTCGTGGAGCAAAAATAGGGGAAAAGGTCAGAGCTTCTTCTCGACCTCGCCGAGGACCCCGTCGAAGATCTCTAGGGCGCTGTCGATCAGCTCCTCGGTGATGAGCAGCGGAGGCATCCACCGGATCACCGAGACGCCGCAGTTCACCAGGGCGGCCCCTTTCTCGAAGCAGCGCATCATCACCTCCTCGGTCTCCTCCTTCGCCGGATCCTTAGAGTCCCTGTCCTTGACGAGCTCCACGCCCACCATGAGGCCCCTCCCCCGGACGTCCCCCATCATCGGGTGGCTGTCCTGCATCTCCCGAAGCCTCTTGATGAGGTAGCCCCCCACCTTCTCGGCGTTCTCGAGAAGCTTCTCCTCTTTGATGATCTTGATGACCTCGATCGCCGCCGAGGTGGAGACGGGGTTTCCCCCGAAGGTGCTCGCGTGGCTCCCCGGGGTCCAGTCCATGAGGTCCGCTCGGGAAGCGGTCACCCCCAGAGGAAGCCCCGCTGCGATACCCTTCGCCATGCACATTATATCCGGGACCAAGTCGAAGTGCTCGGAGGCGAACCACTTGCCCGTCCTCCCGAGCCCCGACTGGACCTCGTCGGCGGCCATCAAAATCCCGTGCTCGTCGCAGAGCTCCCTGAGAGCCTTGTAGTATCCATCAGGCGGGACGACGTAACCCCCCTCCCCCTGGATGGGCTCCATCAAGATCATCGCGACCTCCTCGGGGGGCACGAACTTGTGGAACAGGTAGTCGTCTATGTAGGTGACGCACCTGAATCCGCAGTCGGGGTGCTCAAGGTTGAAGGGGCACCGGTAGCAGTAAGGGTAGAAGATATGCTGGACCCCGGGGATCAGTGGCGCGAAGTAGCGTCTCTGCGCGGGCTTGCTCGCTGTGAGGCTCACCGCTCCCAGGGTCCGGCCGTGGAACGCCCCGATGTAGGCGAGGATGCCCTGCCTCCTAGAATGCCAGCGGCTCAGCTTGATAGCGGCTTCCACCGACTCGGCGCCGCTGTTCCCGAAGAAGAACTTTTTCTCAAAGTCCCCGGGGATCAGCTCATGGAGGGTCTCCCCCAGGTCGATATAGTTCTCGTAGTAAAAGTCGGTGTAGCTGTAGTGGATGAACCTGTCAGCTTGATCCTTGATGGCCTGAACGACACGGGGATGGCTGTGGCCCACGTTGCAGACAGCGAGGCCGGCGTTGAGGTCGATATACTCGTTTCCGTCCACGTCGGTGATGATGCAGCCCTTCCCCGACTTGATGACGAGGGGGTAAGCCCTCCCGAAACTCGGGGAGATGACAGCGTGGTCTCTCTCCACGATCTCCCTAGCCTTGGGGCCTGGCGGCTTTACTACTATCTTTGGATAATCCATGGTCACACTCGATTAAGAAACTGTAAGATATCCCTATAAAAAATCAGTCATTGGTTAAGGGTTGGATATCAGTATCTCTATGGTAGAAACGAACAACTCCTTCCCCTCAGGGCTAAAGTGTTTATCCGTGCCTATCTCGATTCCTTCCACCACGAGATCTTTCAGGAAGACGCTGCGGAGCATGTTGATTATGTCCACGGTCTTGCTGATGTGCCTCCCCCTCGCCCTGACCCTGACCTGACCTATCCCCGCGTTGAACAGGGTCATGCATGCCACGACGTAGTTCATGACGGGCTTGAGACCGACGACCACAAAGTCCCTGGCGGTCTGGGGCTGGGGGTGAGTCATTTCTTTCTTTCTATTAATCACTCCCTTATTAAAACGCTACATAGGCGGGGAGGTCATGAAAAGATACGCAATGGCCATGGAGACGAGGAAACAGGCGACGCCAATTAACAAGCCCGCCCTCTTGAAGAGGCGAAACCCCGACTCCAAAGTTCGTCGGAGGGTATCCAAGCCCCCTTCTCCCAGGACAGTGAGCCCCGGAACAACTGTCCTGTAGGCCAGTACTCCGGCTGATTGGAGGTTGGAGGCAGCCTCTTCAGCAGCCTGACTGATGTACTCGGCTATCCTGTCCCATTCCATGCGCTCCCCTACGGGGGAGTACCCCGCCCGTGTGGTTCCAATCCCGTTGACCGTGTGGATGTCCGAGGTCATCACCTCGGCCCCTTCGAAACCCAGATCCTCCAACGCCCCGATTAGCCTCTCCCTCAGGCCGATGACCATGTTGTTGCCGTCCAACACGACACGGGCATACACGCCGCCTCCCTCGACCCGCATCGCCAGAACGGAGAACCCCATGGGGCCCATTCCCTCGTCAAGCCCCCACTCCCCCGGCACACGTCTGGCGACGGCAGCCTCAAAACGCCACCGAGGAGAGGAGCCCGCCCTCTCTAAAGCCTCCCTCGCCGCGTCGATGATTCTCGTTTCGTCATAGTCATCAAGCCCTTTCATGAGGTCGATGTTGTTATGGCAGTCGACGACGATAGTCCTTAAGTCCATTCTCGATGCGGCCTCCTGGATCTCGTCAAGTATCCGTTCGGGGAGGTCGTCGTAGCTAATCGGGGCAAGGGTTATGGTGATGAGGGCTACGTCTCCGATGACTTGGCATGTCGCTCCGACCCCGCCTCTCTTGACCCATACAATTGGGGAGGACTGTTTTACCACGGGGCTCCGGGGAATACCCTCTAGAACCTGCTCGGCGATGAGGGCATTGTCGTCGCTCCGCGTCAGGTCCATCCTGTGGGTCGAGACCCCGTGGGCGACCATGGCCACGCATCCGAGATGGTTCCCCGTGCTCCTCGCCAGGACCTCGGGGAGGGCGCTGCTCCCCACGTTCCCGAAGGGACCCGGATGGATATAGGGAACTATGAATGCCCCGATGGGCTCCCCGCCCGCTCCACTAAAAATGAGGGATTCCACCAAGAGATCCCTCTCCTGACCAAGAGTGGAGATCTCCTCCTCGAGGGGTCGGCTCATCCCCTCGGCCCATGAGAGGATGAACGCCCTGAAGAGGGGCAGCAGCTTAATTCCCTCGACCTCCCTCCAGAGCCTCATGACCAAGAGTAGCACCTCCACCCCGACGGCGTTGACCAGCATGGCAGCGCCCATGAGCCAGATCGAGCCGGAACCCCGGTTGAAGAAGATAAAAGCCCCCGCCAGACACAGAGAAGGCTGAAGAAGCCCAGCCAAGTAGAGCCGCCCTAACTTTCCCTTGACGAAGACCCGGAGGCTCAGAAGCCGTAGAAACGTCGTGATCCCTGAGGCGACTAGGAATCCCGCCATCAATCCATCATCCATGAAAGGGGAGACGCCTATTAGAGCGGAAAGGAGAAGGAAAAACGTATAGACGATGCTCGCGACGAAACTGAGGATTGTGAACCGCCGGGGATTCATGAGAGGCTCTCCGCGGAGCAAGGGGACTGTGACGAGGTCCGCAACAATCAAGGGTAAGGCTACACCCAGCAATCCCAGGGTGAGCCCGGTCCAAGGGGTCATGCCTTCATCGATGATTGATGCCACGAGGCCGCCTGTGCCTGAAATAATCAGAGTAGTGGAGAAAAGCGCGACATGAGAGGGGAAAGTGAAGAGGAGGGAGTAGTAGTCCACTATGCGTTCAGAGGGGCCCTTCCCCGACGTCCTCCCCCACCTAGATTCATAAGGAAGGCCCTAGTCTTTCAAATTTACTTTAGGGCAACGAAGAGGGCGTTTCAGGGGCTCAGAGAAGCACGTGGGCCGCAATGACGCTGAGGACGAGTAAAATCGCTCCACCGAGCACGAACTCGGGCCTGATCTTTACGCCGTAGGCCTCGTCTTGGAAGAACCGCATCAGCCCGGCGCTTGAGGCGGGCATGGAGGGGGCGCTTTCTTTTTTCTTCTTGCTCATTTGATGCTCCCTTTTCTTGAAGGGGGGCTGGGTGAAAAAGGTTTGGTTCAGACTGTATCAGTCTCTCATGAAATCCGTGAGACTGATCTGTTTGTCCACCTGCTCCTCGATGTCCTCTTCCTCCTGGAAGATGGACCGGAGCTCCTCCCGAACGAGGCCCAGCCTGTCCCTGTAGTAGCTATTCAGGTCGAACCGTTCGACTAGGCCCAGGGCGGGGGCGACGTACTTCTCGATGCCTCCCTTGTAGACGGTGAGGCTCAGCTTGCCGCCGCAGCGGATGCATACCCCTTTGAGGGGGATCCTCCTGTACTTGCGGTTGCACCCCATGCATCGGAACTTCTGGCTCGTGAAGGCCCTGAGGTTCCCGAAGATATCCTTCATGAAATGGCTGGTGAGCACCTTGAGCGCGACGGTCTCCGCATCCACCGCCCGGATCTTCTCGCTGAGCTCCAGCTGGCTCTCCAGCTTATCCAGCATCGTCTTCAGGGTGTTATATGCCCCGTGGTGGGCCCCAAAGTTGATGTTTGTGCAGCCCTCGGTGTAGCCCATGTCCTGGAACTGGCCAGGAGAGCCCAGCCGGTCTCCGATGGTCTCGATGATGGCGCCGTACTCCCCGGGGCTCGCGCCGTTCTCGCAGAGCTCGTAGAACTCGGGGGGATACGCGGAGACCACGTCGACGTTGTGGGCTTCCTTGTCCACCTCGCTGGGGTTCAGCACGGGGATGACGTAGAGGGGGGCGTCCATGAGTCCCCCGCTCTGCTCCGGGAGGAACTCCCTGCTGAAGTTGAGGAGAGGGTCCAGGGCCAGCATTATGCCGTCCTCGTCCCCGTCGCAGTTGCGGCGCTTCGCCGCGTGCCACAGGGGGTGAGCATAGCAGACCCGGGTCGTGGTGTACCCGATGACCCTGCCAATGATGGTGGCGCTGGTGTGAGGGGCGAGGCCCTGGATGAGCTGTCCCACGACCTGGCCCCGCTCCTTGATCTGGTAGTAGGGCTCCACCCCGTAGAACAGGGTGAGGAGATCGTCGACGAACATCGAGGCCTTGACGAGATAGTCGCCACAGTCCTCCGGGAGGACGATGTCCTGAACCTTGAGCTCCAGCATCTGATCCGGGGACTCCAGGGGCTCTCCGTGCATGTCGTGGGCGTAGCCTAGCCCCCGGAGCCACTCCACGCCGACCCCTACTTCCGCCGGGGTGAAGTGGGTGAGAGGGACGTCGGTGAGGTCGTACCTCAGCGTGCCGTCCTTGAAGACCGAGAGGTCGTACCGGGCCCTGAGGAGGCCCTTCTCGAGGGGCTCAGCCGTCTTGTTCTTGCTCATGAGCCCCTTGACGCACTTGAATCGCGCCGGAATTTTGTCCCCAAGCTGGGAGCCAATCCTTTTCCAGGCCTGGTCGAAGAGGTATCTCAGGTCTAGGTCGGCTGTGTGGCTGCCGTTGGTCTCCACTTTGCAGACGGGGCAGACCCTTGTGTCAACCACCCTCCCGCACCTGGGGCATCTGTTGCGGAGGACCGTCTCCTCACCGCACACGTGGCAGCAAACCCCGTAACACAGGGTCCCGCACTGGGGGCAGTACCTGTCAGAGATCTGGACCGAGGTGGTCCGCCCCCTCTTGGCCTTGAGTATGTTCCTCTGGGGGCCCCCGGCGTTCCCGATGGGGAAGAGGCCGTGGACGTAGGGGGACATCTTCCTCTCCTTAGCCTTCTCGGGGCGCCCCATCCTGGCACCCACGTGAACGGGAGCCTTCTCCCTGACATCGATGCCTGAAATGCTCCTGACGATCTCCAGGGGCGTCCCTTGGATTATCTCCTTGTCTGGGGCATCCAGCCCGAGCATCCTTTCAAGAATGGGGGCGACGCTTTCGAGTGTCACTCTTCCTTCCGAGTGGTCGTGGGGGACCAGAAGTAACTCGAGGACTCTCTTCGCTTCCGGATCAAGCCGAACCTCGTAGGGCCCCTGGGATGGCCACGACTCCACTAGAGCCTGACGGAGCCTAATCAGGTTATCCCGGGTAACGGCGCCCCACGTATAGGTATACCTCGGGTGGAGGGGTACGCCGAACTCCGTCAGTGTGAGGGCTTCAGCGGGGCTGGGTATCGTGTCCCTGCTAGCCAGTAAATCGTTGAGCCTCTCGTTATCGATGGTGATTTCGGGGCCGCTCTCGCCCTTGACCCTCCTCAGGTCGTGGAGCCATTGGTTCTCGTCGTAGCCTGCCCTGAGGAGCTTCCTGTTGTTCTGGAGGAAGTCTCCGACGTTGACGAGAACGTCCCCGAGAAAGAGAACCTCCTCCACATTTTCCAGGAGATTGTCCGCTTCCCCCTCGGTCTCTACGCGGAGCACCGAGCCGTCCTTGAGCTTGACAACGGGAGGCTCGATGGAGTCCACGGGGGTGATGGCCGCCGACTTCCCGGGAAGCTCTATTCGGAGCTGGACCCCGGTGCAGAGGAACCTGTTGAGGATGATCATCGTTGCGGGGTGGACCCCCACGGCGGCGAGGCCCGTGGTCCTGGCACGACCATACCTGAGCCTGAAGCCCCCTATTCGGTGGGGGAAGGAGAAGACGGGTCGGCCCACGATGATCTCCTCCATGAAGCTGGCCGTCGGCTCCTCCTTCGCGTCGTTCTCGGCGGCCTTGTTCCCGATGTTGGATAGCCAGTCCCAGCCCTCCAGCTCCAGAGCCTCGCATATCCCCAGAAGCTTCTGGGCCCTCCCCACCACCCCGTCGACGACGACTATGAGCGCCCCGCCTCTGAGACGGTTCGTCTCGATCCCGGGGATGTCCCTGTAGTTGGAGACCTCGAAGGGGTTCGTGGAGACCCCGGTCGCCTCCACGGTGAGGCTCCTGAGCGCGTAATCCATGTCCGCATCGGTGACATGGTACTGGAACCGCCTCACCTTCTGCTGGTAGAGGTCCACCTCCTCTATGAACCGAGCGACCGCCTCATCGGAGGGCCTGAACCTGTCGAGGCCCAGCTTCCGTCTGACATAGTCCGCGACCACGAGGGTGAGGGCTTGGGCGGTGCCTCCGGCTGGCCGGATGGGCCCCGCGAAATAGACCGCTAGGTAGCTCGTATTGTCGAGGTTCTGCTTGATCTTGATCTCTGGGATTCCCTGAATGGGCGCAACCGTGACCCCTTCCGTCACGATGGCGAGGGCCGTCCTGATAGCCTGATCGGCCGCCTCCACGGTCTCTAACTCCCCGAAGCGCCCCTCCACGATCTCCCCGGCAACCTTGAACGCTATGGCCCGGCGGTCCATCCCCTCGAGCTCCCGCATCCGATCCCCGATCCCCGGAGGGCCGATGAGCTTCTCGATGCGCTCGGCGATGTCGTGAGTGACCTGGGGCTCGGGCTCGATGCTCGGGTCGAGGCCTTTCTGTTTTGCGCGGCGGGCTACCTCGTAGAGTTCGTTGAGCCCGTCCTCTAGGGATTTGAAGTACTCCTCGTACTCGGGGGATATAGAGAGCCGGTTCAAAGCTGATTCTCCGCTAGTCCGGGCTGTGGATCCTGCAGAGCATGATGGTAGGCCATTTATCGAGGTCCCGGCCAGTCGAGGACATGTAGGCCTCGGATGCTATCCCGCTCCTCTTCCCGACGCACTCTTCACAGCGCGCGTGGCGCACGTCCGAGGGGCCGTCGCACCCCCCGCAGTTAAGAAGAAGGGTATCGCCTAGCCCCCTGAGGCTTGTCCAAGAGTACTCGTTCTCGTCGTAGACGGGCTCGAAGTCGGGCCAGATATCGAAGAGCCTCGGCTTCATGAGCGCCTTCTTGAGGGCGCTGAAGAAGCTCTCGAATGCGGTCACATGATCACCTACCCTCTATACTAGTCACGATCTCGTTTATGCTTTCCCTGACCCGCCCCGTCTCCTCGATGAGGTTCCCCGTCACTACGATATCCGCTCCCGCATCTACGGCGGCCTTCGCCGAAGTCCCGTCCCTTATTCCGCCCCCCACGATAAGGGGCACATCTAGCTCATTCTTCACGATCTTTATCATATTCGGAGGAACGGGGGCCTTGGCTCCCGATCCTGCCTCTAGGTAGATGAAGCGGGTCCCCAGCATCTGAGAGGCAAGCGCGTACGCAGTCGCAAGCTCGGGGCGGTCGTAGGGGATGCCCCGGGCCTGACCCACGAAACCCACGGTACCACCGGGGCCTATGATGATGTACCCTAGGGGTATTGCCTCCAACCCATAGCTCTTCACTGTGTACGCCGCCATC
>Ga0255055_10002103_pt1 | contig 14182 bp, 8 predicted proteins | sample JV7_2_27_MG_FD_188633 | JGI IMG/M metagenome (GOLD analysis project Ga0255055, IMG submission 188633) | Seawater microbial communities from Jervis Inlet, British Columbia, Canada - JV7_2_27 | ecosystem: Environmental > Aquatic > Marine > Inlet | place: Canada: British Columbia | collected...
GACCTGACGACCAGGAACGCCCGTGACCACCCGGTTGACCGCCTGGATGAGCTCGGCAGCGGCGAGCAACGAGTCCCGACGTCGATCCATCGGCGTGGTGCCGGCGTGATTGGCAAACCCCACCAGGGTGACGTCCCACCATTTGATCCCGACGATGCCCTCGACGATCCCGATCTGGATCCCGTCGGCCTCGAGAATGGCCCCCTGCTCGATGTGGAGCTCGAGAAAGGCGGTGAGATAGTCCTTGGGAAGCTTCGCCTCGTGCATCAGGCCCGGCGAGCCACCGAGAAACTCGATCCCCTCCCGAATGGTCTTGCCACTGTGGCTGACCACTTCGAGAGCCTCGGCGCTCAAATCCCCGATCAGGGCACGGCTGCCGACCAGACCCCCTTCCTCATCGGCAAAGACCACGACTTGCAGTGGATGTCTCGTGACCAGACCATTCTCGTTCAGGACCTGCGCGCACTCGATGGCAGTGATAACCCCCACGTCGCCATCGTAGTTGCCGCCCCCGGGAACCGAGTCGATGTGGGAGCCGAACATGATCGGCCCCAGGCGCGGCTCGCTGCCAGCGCGGAAGCCGAGGATGTTGCCGGCCATGTCGATCCGGACATCGAGCCCCGCCGCGGCCATCTGCGCGATGATGTACTCCCGGCCCGCCACATCGGCTTCGCTGAACGCCACCCGCGAAACCCCGCCCTCCGGATTGGCCCCAAACTGAGACAGCTCCTGAATCCGCCGCTCGATCCGATCCTGATCGACGCGCAGCTCACTCGGGCTCGCGGATTGATCTGTCCCCAGTGACATGGCAGGAAAAACAGCAATCAATGTGCCGAGTGTGAATCCAACGACTGGAGTTCTCATGTAGTGTCCCAGTCTGGCCCTCCAGGCCGCAGGAGTACTTGGCGAGCGCAGCATTACCCTAATCCGGCGGAGCGAGCCGAGTACTCCCAGGCCACGTCCTGCTGGGTCCCGCTTTCGCATCCGTGAGGACCGATGGAGTCTTCAGTGAGCGCAACATTACCCTCGTCCCGTGAAGCGAGCTGAAGACTCCTTCGGTCCCCTACGGCAAGGCCTCGTACTCCGCCTTCGCCTCGACCAGGATCGGAATGTCCTCGTCCGCCTCCTGCCAGAGCTCGAAAAAGTCCTGGTAAGCGCTACGGGCTCGATCCGTGTCTCCAGCAGAGGCGACAGTACGAGCAAGCCCGAGATGAGCCAGCTCGGACATCGGCAGGGGATCCCAGATGTCTCGCAGCCCCGCGAGTCTTTCGAACTCGCTGGTGGCAGCTTCGAGATCGCCGCTCGCCTGCAACGCCAACCCTCTCAAGTAGAGGACCAAGGGCCATCCCCTCTCGTAAGGACTGGCGGAATCCAGCATCTCTGTTACTTCCGAGGCTCTGCCAGACCCAACCGCGATGGCTGTCTTGGCTGCAGGGACGGCGACCTCCTGAATCCAGGTGTCTCCCGGATAGCGCCGGTTCATCTCCTCAACCAGCTCGTTGGCACCCTCCCCGTCACCACCGAGACCGAGCGTCACGGCTGCTGACGGTAGGACCCCCCGGCTCGCTGCGGTATCCACGGCGTCACTCGCCAAAGCCAGAGCCTGGTCAGGATTTCCCGTCGTCACATCGAGAATACCGGTATCCGCCTTGAACTGAGCGACCACCTCGACGGCACCGACCCGCTCCATCTTGACGATCGCCTGATCGATAAGAGATCGCCCCTCCGCCAGACGTCCCTCCTTCAACCTGGCGGACGCGACGACCGAGATCATCCATCCCTCGCTTGGATTTCCGGCCACGGCCTCGAGCTGGCGCGCCATTTCGGACTCATCTCCCTCTCGATAGGCTACCCACCAGAGCTGATTGAAGAGAAACACATCGCTGAAGCCTCGATCCACCGCTTGTTGTGCGATGACCTTCGCTTCTTCGAGCCTCCCCAGATTGAGGAAGGCCCAGGCAAGGTTGGTGTGGGAAAAGATGTGATCTGGTTCCAGTATCACGGATTCCTGGGATTCCGTGAGCGAACGCTCGAAATCCCCCATCAATGCGTAGTGGACGGAGAGGTTATTGTAGGGCGTCCAGTCTCTCGGATAGGTCCTCTTCCACAGCTCGTAAGTCTCAACCTGCTTGTCGAGGTCTCCAACTACCGCACTGTAATAGTGGGCCGTGATGTAGAGCCTCTCCAGCTCGGTGACCCGGTCCCTGAGCTCGAAGGCTCGCGAGCGGTATTCCTCGGATCTGTCGTTCTCACCCAGGTTGCCGTAAACCACTCCGAGGCGAGCAAGGGCCATGGCGAAACTTGGATCCAGCTCGATGGCCCTGTCGAAATACGGGACCGAGGTTCTGTCACCGGCCTTGGCGCGCTGCTGCTCGCCAAGATTGTAGGACTTCAACGCCTCCAAAGAAGAGGTCGTGGCCTGCTCAATGGGGGCGTCGTATTGCTCGATAGAGGCCAACGACTCACCCAACTCGCGCCGCATGCCAGTTGTCGCCTCGCCGACGGCCGCGAGGACCTCTTCCTTGTTGGTCGCCTCTACCTGCTGCATGGCCAGTGAGTCACCCGTCTGGCAGTCGACAGCTTCCAGCGTGACGACGAACTGGTCTCCGAGGGGGGCGATCTGACCGGTCATCATGGCCTTGAGCCCGCGGCGCTGGCAGATCTCCCGTCCCACTGACTGGGTAATGCGCTCCTCAGAGGAGCGCTCCATGAATTCCAGGGTCTCGCGCACCTTTGCATCCGAAAAGACATTGAGAAACGGCGACTCTCGCAGCTTGACCGTCAGAGCCTGTTTTAGCGTGTCGTCGAAGACCGAGTCCCCCGTCGTGTTGACAAAGTCGGTGACCAGGATCACATCCTCCTCGGTCAACGCCGGTGGGCGATTGAGGTACCACATGACCCCGACAGCGAGGAGGGCCAGGGCCACGATCCCGCCCACAATTCCTTTCCAGTGTCTGGCGCCGGCGCGGTCGATGGCCTGGACCGCAGAGGAGCTGGTCCCTGAGACGGCTTCTCCAGTGGTCTCGGGTGGCACAGGCACTGCTGCGCTCACCGCGGCGGAGTGGCCCGACGCCGACTGGTGCTCGAGGCGTCGTAGATCGGCTGCCAGATCGGCCGCCGTCTGAAAACGCAGATTGCGGTCCTTCTGCAGTGCCTTGCCAATGACCTGCTCCACCTCGGGAGCGACTTCCGGGTTGACCCGAGCGACCGGAATAGGATCTTTGTGCAGGATCGTGTCGAAAACGGCAACCGTGGAAGCGCCGGTAAAGGCCTGCCGACCGGTGGCCATCTCATAGAGCACCGCGCCGATGGAAAACAGATCCGTCCGCGCGTCGACCTCTTCGCCGAGAGCCTGTTCGGGTGACATGTAGGCGACGGTGCCCACCGCCGAACCGGGGCTGGTCAGGTCGGCCTGGGTGGGGTCCGAGGAGATCTGGTCCCCGTCCGCGCCCGCTGTCTGGGGTGCCAGCTTCGCCAACCCGAAGTCCAGGATCTTCGCGTGGCCACTGCGGGTGACAAAGATGTTCGCCGGCTTGATGTCGCGATGGACGATTCCCTTGGCATGCGCCTCGGCCAACGCCTCGGCCACCTGGCGACCGAGACGCAGAATGTCGGACTCACGCATGGGCCGCGCCGAGATGCTGTGCTTGAGGGTTTGCCCCTCGAGTAGCTCCATGGCGATGAAGGGAGCGCCCTCGTGCTCATCGATCTCGTGAATGGTGCAAATGTGGGGATGGTTGAGCGCCGCGGCCGCTCGTGCCTCGCGCAAGAAACGCTCCAGTGCCTGGCTGTCCTCCGCAATCTCTGGCGGCAAGAACTTCAACGCCACCTGCCGGCCGAGCTTGGTGTCCTCGGCACGGTAGACGACACCCATCCCACCGCCACCCAGTTTGTCCAGGATCTTGTAATGCGAGACGGTCTTTCCAATCATGTCGCAACGCCCCTATCCACCGCTAATTAGCGGCAACCATCCTAACTCCAACCGGCAAGGATGGATTATTCTACCTTTCCCTGGCGCCCGTCTATCTTCAGGCGTATTCTGGTCGAAGAAAGGCCCGCTAATGATCGAGAACGGCCACTGGTTCTGGCACCGTTTGTGGGTATGCGCGGTATTACTCTGTGCAGCGGGCTGTACGACTCCCCCGGACCGACAGGCAGACCCTCGAGAGTCCGCACGACAGGAGCGTGGGACCTGGCCTCGAGGCAGTCCCACCTATCGGGCTCGGGCGATTCCCCAGCTCGTCCCCACTGCATCGAGTGCTTCTTCGAACTGGGACTCGGAGCGATTGTGGAGCCAGCGCGTGGACTGGGAGCCGGTGATCGCCGCCGATCCCGTCACCCCAGACATCTACCAGCTCACCACCCGTTACTACGCTCCGGAGTGCGCCACCTGTCCCGACCCCACGATTGTCTTTCGGCGATCCGACGACGGCGGAGCCACCTGGCGTCAAGACAGCTATCTGTCGAGGGCCGGCCGAGAGCTGGCCGATCCTCAGATCGCCGTGGCCACGGACGGAACCCTTTACGCCGCGTACCTTCAGGACTGGTGGCCCGGAGCCGTGCTAGTGAAGTCTCTCGATCGAGGCAAGACCTGGAGCCAACCGGTGGGCCCTCTTGCCAAAAGCTATCTCGAGTGGTCCGACAAACCGATCCTCGCGATCTCGAGCGACGGGCGCGACGTGTATCTGGCGTTCAACTCCAACGACAGCTACGTAGCGGCTTCGCACGATTATGGCGAATCCTTTTCGGCACCGGTCAAGACCAACAGCGATGGCCGTGTCTGGTTTCATACCGACGGCGTCGTGGCTCCAGACGGAACGGTCTATGTCGCCGCCACCGACTACACCCAAAATCTTATGGGAAGGTCTCACATTGCCGTCCTCCGCTCGACCGATGAGGGTACCTCGTGGCAGACGATTCGCATCGACACTTCGGCGGCGGCGCCCCGTTGCCGGTGGTGGGCACCGGGCTGCTACCTGGGATTCCTCGGTCCCTCGGCCGCGATAGCGATCGACAGCTCGGGTCGCCTGATGCTCGCCTACAACGCCGGCACCCGACAGGGTGAACCGCAAAAGCTCTGGATCCGCACTTCGCAAGACGGTCGCGAGTGGAGCCGGCGAAGGCGAATCTCGAGACCTCACAGGTGGGTCAACAACGCCTTCCCAGCCGTGGAGGCCGGATCCCTACCCGGTGACTTTCGCGTCGCTTGGCAGGACGATCGCAAAACGACGAAGCCAAAAGCAACGAATGAGATCAGGTGGTGGAACACCTGGTACCGACGCACCACCGACGGTGGCGCCAGATGGAACAAGCCGATCCGCCTGTCGAACCGAGGCGGGGCGACCTTCTACAAATCGAAGCGAGGCTACGGCTTCCCCTACGGCGACTATCTCTGGCTGGCTGTCGACGGGACGGACACCAACCACGTCATCTGGGGCGAGGGCGAGAGCTACAACGGCAACGGCGGCACGTGGTTTGCCCGCGGAAAGTAGAGGGCAGGGACAGGGAGGGACAGGGGGACAGTATACGGGTTTCAAATATTTGGATCGATGTCGCGATCCAAATATTTGAAACCCGTATACTGTCCCCCTTCCTGGGAGGAGAGATGACACCCGATCGCATGCAGTCCCGGTCCGCCATGGGAGGGTGGGCAGCGTTGCTTCTTACCCTCGCCACCGCCTCGTCGGTTTCGGCCTACTCCCTCGAAGACATCCTGAGCTTCCCCTACCCCACCCAGTTGGTGGCAGCGGGAAAGGTGGAGAGAATCGCCTGGGAGATCAACGACAAGGGCGTCCGGAATCTGTGGACCGCCGCCGGTCCACACTTCGAGGCCCTGCAGCTCACCCGATACACGCAAGACGATGGTCAGGCACTTGGCGGTCTGCGACTGACCGAGGATGGTTCACTGCTAGTCTACGTCCGGGGTGGCGGGCCCAACGCGGCCGGTGAGAATCCCAATCCCACCCACGACCCGGAGGGCGCCGTCCAGGAGATCTGGGCGGTGGCGACCTCCGGCGGGGAACCGTGGAAGCTGGCGGCAGGTCAGGGAGTCGAGTTGTCCCCACTCGGGGACGTCGCTGTCTTTGCCGACGGCAGTCAGGTTTCTGTCGTCTCCCTCACGCATCCAGAAGCAGAGGCGGATCCGCAAGAGCCTGAAAAGCTCTTCACCGCCCGTGGCAACCTGGGTAATCTCCACTTCTCGTCGGATGGGACGCACCTTGCCTTTGTCAGTGACCGGGGTGATCACAGTTTTGTCGGTGTCTACCAAAACGACGACAAGACGATCACTTGGATCGACCCAAGCGTCGACCGCGACACCTCGCCGGTCTGGTCCCCCGATGGCAGGCACCTGGCCTTTGTGCGAATGCCCGGTCTCACCTTGCACGAGCTTCCGGATCTCACCGCCGCCGTCCCCTTCGCTATCTGGGTCGCCGATCCGCAAACGGGGATGGCACACGTGGTGTGGAGCTCCCCCGGCGCCGACGGTGGATTCGCCCAGCTTTATCCCGATCAACCTCTGGCCTGGGCGGGCGATGAGCGACTGGTCTTCACCTCCGAGCACGACGGCTGGCTACACGCCTACTCGGTTTCACTGTCGGGCGGCGAGGCGGTGGACGTCACCGCGGGCGAGGCGGAGATCGAGACCTTCGCCGTCTCCGACGACGGGGCGTTCGTCTTCTTCTCCGGCAATCATGGCGACACCAACCGACGCCACCTCTGGCGGGTGCCTGCGCGGGGGGGACCACCGGTACCGTTGACCGCCGGCGACGGGATCGACACCGATCCGGTGCCACTGGCCGGTGGCCGCTATGTCGCCTACCGCTCGGCGGACGCTCGGCGGCCGCCAGCCATCAGTCTGGTATCGCGCACTTCGGGAGAAGGTCGCACGGTTTCACCCATTGAGCTGCCCGACACCTTTCCCACTGATCAGCTGGTCGAGCCGCAGCCAGTGGTCTTTACCACTGTCGACGGCCTGGAGATCGACGGACAGCTGTTCTTGCCCCCCGCGGCGAAAGCCGGCGATGGACGGCCGGCGGTGATCTTCATGCACGGCGGACCGATCCGACAGATGCTGCTCGGGTTTCACTACCTCGACTACTACGCCATCTGCTACGCCTTCAACCAGTACTTGGCCAGCCGCGGCGCCGTGGTGCTGTCGGTCAACTTCCGCACCGGTATCGGCTACGGCCGCGATTTCCGCCGGGCCAGGAATCAGGGACCTCGGGGGGCCTCGGAGTATCGCGACATCCTCGCTGCCGGTCACTACCTGCAAGGTCGAAGCGACGTCGACCCAGGTCGCATCGGTCTCTGGGGAGGATCCTACGGTGGCTACCTCACCGCTCTGGGTCTGGCTCGCGATTCGAGTCTGTTCAAGGCCGGTGTGGATCTGCACGGGGTCCACGACTGGGCCTTTCGCGGCACCGACTTCCCCATTAAAGGGGGCGGGTGGGGCCTCCAGGGAGAGGAGCTCCTGAAGCTCGCTCGTCGCTCGTCGCCGGTTGCAGACCTCTCCCACTGGAGCTCGCCGGTGCTGTTCGTGCACGGGGACGACGACCGCAATGTCATGTTCATCCAGACCACGGATCTGGTGCAGCGGCTCCGCCAGCGAGGGGTCCATGTCGAGACGTTGGTCTTCCCTGACGAGGTCCACGGTTTCCTGCGCTATGAGAGCTGGCTTCGAGCTTTGCAGGCGGCCGCCGGGTTCTTCGACCGTTTCCTGGTCGCATCGCGATAAGCAAGCCGAGGCCCATGGTGCAGCCCGGACCCACGATCCTGCTTATCGGCCTCGGTCACCTGGGCAGCGTGCTGTTGGAGCTCATGGCACGACAGGAGTGGATCGGCCGCATCGTCGCCTGCAGTCGTAACCGCCAGCGGGGCGAGGCCCGATGCAACCTGGCGCGACTCGGCGGGATGGCACAGGGCTTTTCACCCGACATCGAGTATCTGCAGCTGGATCTTGCCGACCGGGAGCGCTGCGCGGAGACGGTACGCCGCCTGGATCCGGATTTGGTGCTCGGGACCGCGACCATGCAGACCTGGTGGCTGCCGGAGCTCCTCCCCGATGATGCCGCCCAACGTCTCAAACGAGCTCGGTTCGGGATGTGGCTCCCCTGCCACTTGGCCCCGACCCTGGCGCTGATGGAGGCGCTGGCCGAGGCCGAGTACGCGGGTCCGGTGCTGACCGCGCCCTTTCCGGATGTGGTGAACTGCGTTCTGGACAGGATCGAGTTGGCCCCGACCTGTGGGGTGGGGAATCTCGACGAGATCGTTCCCAAGATTCGTCTCGGCGCAGCGCAGCGGCTCGAGGTGCCGGTCGAGACGATTCAGGTGCAGCTGGTGGCGCATCACGCGCTGGAGTCGGCGGCATTCAGCGGCGCCGCCATGCCGATTCCTTACTTTCTGCGCATCCTTCAGGACGGCCGAGACGTGACCCCAGAGATCAACACCGACCAGCTACTGTTTACGCCCTATCCGTTACCCGGAGGTCCGGCCATCGCTTACCTCACATCCGGCTCGACCCTGCGCCTAGTGGAGGCAGTATTGAAGGAAACAGTGACCCTGCTGCATGCCCCGGCACCTGGAGGCCTTCCCGGCGGCTATCCGGTGATGGCGGGCTCGGGCAAGGTCGCTCCCACAGCCATCGAGGGCCTCAGCCTCGAGGAGGCCATCGCCATCAACGAGCGCTCCCACCCCTTCGACGGCATCGAACGCATCGCTGAGGATGGAACCGCTGTCTTTGTTGGGGAGACCGTAGAGACCCTGCGCACCGAGCTGGGCTACGATTGTGAGCGCCTGGAACCGCACGCGGCCGAGCGTCGGGGCAACGAGCTGATCGCCCGCTTTCGCGAGTACGCGGCCCGACATGGGGTGGATCTCGAGCCATTCGTCTGAGGAGAAACGAGAATGCGCGGTCTTGAAGAAAAACGGGTTCTGATTACCGGCGGAGCCAGCGGTATTGGCGCGGCCACGGCTGAGCGATTCCTCGAAGAAGGCTGCCAGGTCTGTGTCGTCGACCGTAGCTCGGAGGCCCGCGACGCCATCTGTCAGCAGCTCCCGCAGCTCGTCGGCGTCCTCGACGCCGATGTCTCACAACTCGACCAGGTCCAGACTGCCTTCGACTCTGCCATCGCGGCCCTCGGCGCGGTCGACGTGTTGATCAACAACGCCGGCATCAGCATCCGGCATGCGTTTCTCGACATCACGCCGGAAGAGTGGGAGCGCGTGCTGGCCACCAACCTGACCGGCGTTTTCTATGTGGCCCAGACGGCCGGCCGCCACATGGTGGCCCAGGGTAGCGGCGTCATTCTGAACATGGCCTCTACCAACGGCATCGTGGGGTACCCGAACTATGCCGACTACAACGCCAGCAAGGCCGGGGTCATCGAGCTGACCCGCTCGATGGCGCTGGAGCTGGCACCCGGGGTCCGGGTCAATGCAGTGGCACCGGGCTTCGTTTTGACCCCTATGCAACAGGCCGAGTACACAGACGAGATGCTGGCCGAGGTGAATCGCAAGATCCCGCTGCAGCGCCCTGCTCGCCCGGAGGAGGTGGCGGCGCTGTTTGCCTACCTGGCTTCCGACGACGCTGCTTTCATCAGTGGCCAAGTCTTCACCATCGATGGCGCCGAGACCGCCGGTGGTCTCATCAGTCACTAGGGCTCGAGGAAACAAGGAGACGGTCATGCCCCACAGCACCGACGGATCGAGAGAGCTATTCAAGCGCTCCCTCAAGGTCATGGTGGAAGGCGGTAGCTCTCCCTCGCGAGGACCTGCCAACTACGGTGATTACCCCCTGTTTATCGACCGGGCCGAGGGCTCTCAGATCTGGGACGTGGATGGCAATCGCTACATCGATTGGATGATGGCTTACGGGGCGTTGCCGCTGGGTCATGCGCACCCGGCGGTGGTCCAGGCGATCCAGGAAGCCGTCGAATCTGGCAACCACTTCGCTGCGGCCACCGAGATCGAGATCGAAGTGGCTGAACTGATCCAACAGGCGGTGCCAGGGGCTGAGAAGGTTCGCTTCGCCAACACCGGCACCGAGGCCGCCATGGCGGCGATCCGCCTCGCTCGCGGTTACACGGGCAGGCCGAAGTTCATCAAATTCGAGGGGCACTACCACGGTTGGTTCGACGATTTTCTGGTCAACTCCCACCCTCACCCCGTAGCGTCTCTCGGGCATCGACGCGATCCCATCAGGATTGCTGACAGCTCCGGGCTCAACCGCCGGGCTCTGGAAGACACCATCGTGGTGCCCTGGAACGACCTGCCGGCCCTGGAACAGGCACTCGACACCTGGCACGGCCAGATCGCCGCGGTGATCACCGAGGGGGTGATGGCCAACATCGGTGTCATTCCTCCGCAACCCGGCTACCTCACCGCGCTGCGTCAGCTAACGCGGGATCAGGACATCCTGTTGATCCTGGATGAAACCGTCACCGGTTTCCGCATCGCCCCTGGCGGTTGCCAAGAGCACTACGCGGTCCATGCCGACATCATCACTTTTGGCAAGGGTTTGGGAGCCGGCCTGCCCGTGGCGGCGTTTGCGGGTCTCGCCGACGTCATGGAGGCGCTGGCCTGGGGAGGGGTGCTGCACTACGGTACCCAGAACGGCTCCCGGCTGGGAATGTACGCCGCCCGCGCCAATCTCCAGCAGCTGCTCGCCGACGACGGAGCGGCTTTCCAATACACATGGAGGATCGGGGAGAGCCTGTGCGACGGCTTGCGGGATCTGTTCCGGGAGACCGCGACGCCGGCGATCGTTCAGAACGTCGGTCCGATGTTCCAGATTCTCTTTACCTCTCAGGAGGCCGTCCGCGATTACCGGGACTTCTGTGGGGGGGTCGACAGAGGCGCCTATCAGAAACTAGCGCTGGCGCTTTTTCGGCACGGAGTCTACATGTCACCATCAGCGGCACTGCACTCGGTAGCCTCACTGGCCCACACCGACGAGGATGTCAGCTGGACTCTCGAGGCGATCGGTAGGATTCTGGGCGATGTCGGTATCTGAGACGCATTCCAGCGGCGGCGGCCTGCAAGACAGAGTGGCGCTGATCACCGGTGCCGCCTCGGGCATCGGCCGGGCGATGGCGCTTGTCTTCGCTCGCCAAGGAGCGGCCGTGGCGGTGGTCGATCTGGATGAGGCGGGTGCCAAGGATCTGGCGTCTGCTATTCAGACCGCTGGGGGTCACGCCCGTGCGGTGGTGGCCGACGTGACCCGTGCCCGAGACTGCTCGGCGGCGGTCGAGGAGACGATCGACGCCTTTCATCACCTCGACATCCTCTGTAACAACGCCGGCATCATCCGCCGCGCCACGGTCCTGGAGACCCACGAGGAGGACTGGGACCACATGATGGCCGTCAACATCAAGTCGATCTATCTGATGTCCCGTGCCGCTATGCCCCGGATGATCGAGACCGGTGGAGGTGTGATCCTCAACACCGGCTCCGGTTGGGGTCTGACCGGCGGACCCCGAGCAGCCGCCTACTGTGCTTCCAAGGGCGCCGTCGTTCAGCTCACCAAGGCGATGGCCATCGACCACGGGCCCCAGGGGATCCGGGTCAACTGCCTCTGCCCCGGTGACACCGACACGCCTCTGTTCTGGCAGGAGGCGGATCAGCTGGGCCAGGACACGGAAACGTTTCGCCAGGCGGCCGCGGATCGCCCCTTGGGACGGATCGGCACGGCGGACGAGATCGCTCGCGCGGCGCTCTATCTGGTCAGTGAGGGAGCCTCGTTCGTGACGGGAACAGCATTGGTCGTCGACGGTGGCGGTCTCGCCGGCGGCTAGCGGAAGTGCAACCTTTTCCCGGCAACGGGGTAAGAGTCTTATAGATGATTACCTTCGCCTTTGTCTTCCTCGGTCTGGTTTTGGGGATCCATGAGGTCGAGCTGCTGGTCGAGGGTGATGTGGCCGCGGTGCGACTCGAGCTCGACGGTGCTGTCGTCGGCGAGCTCCAGCAGGAGCCCTGGAAAACGGACTGTGACTTTGGGGCCACCCTCCAGCCACACATCTTGGAAGCCGTGGCCCTAGACTCCCGGGGCGAGGAGATCGGCAGGATCCGCCAACTGATCAATCTGCCCGGCGAACGTGCCAAGGCGGCGATCCTGCTGGAAGGCGCCGATCCCGAGAGACCCGAGACCGCTCGTCTCATCTGGCAGCACATCGAATACCCGAGTGCTGAGAGGATCACCTTTCATTTCGACGGCAAGCAACTGCCACTGAGTGGTCCGGATCGTGTCGATCTGCCAGCCTACGATCCCGGAACTCTCCACTCCCTGGAATCCGAAGTCGTTTTCCCCGATGGCGCCCACTATCTGGCCGAGCTGAACCTCGGCGGGCGGACCATGTACGGCGCCGATACGGAGCTGACCGGCGTTACCGTCGTCTCCTCCCGCTCCCATACCCCGGGCATCCGAGCTTTGGAGGGTCGCTTCACCAGCGAGGGTGAGCCGGTGCGCGTGGTGGGTGTCGAGAAAAGCCCCGCTCGGGTCATCATGGTGGTCGAGCAGACCGCCCTTCCGGCCCTGCGTGAGCTGGCGAAGGTCGCCAGCTCCCTATGCACCCCTGAGACCAGTCTTCACCAGGGTGAGCAGTTGGTTTTCCTCTTCCCGGAGGTCAAGAAGGTCGAGGGCAAGGGCGTCCCCGCACGGCTCTTCTCCATGTCGCAGGCTTTTACCGGCGAGCAGGGCTGTATCCCCTGGATCATGACGCGGGTGACTCCGCCTGAGACCGAGCCCTCTCCCTATCGGAGGATCACCGACGCGGTTGCGGTCGCCGCTGTCGAGGCGGCGGTGGGCAATCGACCTCGAGCAGTAGTGCTCGTCTTGGGCACCGAGATCAAGGATACGAGTGCCTACGAGATCGACGAGATGCGGCACTTTCTACAAGCCCTCAAGGTGCCGCTCTTCGTCTGGTGGACCGGTCACCCTGCCACCTCCACCGTCTCCGAGGATCGCCGACCCATCACCGTCGTCACTCCCTGGGGCCGGGCCGACGACATCTCCACCCAGAGACGGCTCGAGCAGACGACGGGCGAGCTCCGCCAGGAGCTCGACAGCCAGCTCACGGTGTGGATCGAGGGCAGCTTTCTGCCCAACAAGATCGAGCTCGCCAAGGGTGTCCGCGGCATCAAGCTGGCTGAGTAACGGACTCCGAGAGGGCTTTCTCGAGCTCCTCCTTGACCCGCCTGAGACCCTCTTCGAGATAGTCTGGCTGGGCGCCCAGCCAGACCCGAATGAAACCTTCCATCCCCAGATAGGCCCCAGGCACGATCAGCGTGCTCTGGTGGGTACGTATCTGCTCGCACAGCTCGGCGCTGGGAATCTGACCCGGATAGCGGATGAAACAGATGGCTCCGGCCTCGGGTGGCGTGTACCAGAATCCCTCGCCGAGGCCATCGATCCAGTCGCGCACGACCTCGAGGTTGCCCTGGAGCAGCTTGCGGCCACGGGCGTAGAGCTTCTCCCGATTCTCCTGCTGAACCGCCACTCGAGCGATGGCGTCCGATAGCTTGTTGGGACAGATCGTCAGCGAGTCATGCTGGGTCCAGCAATCGTGGACGATCTCCTGTGGTCCGACCATCCAACCGATGCGCGCACCGGGGATGCCGTAAGCCTTCGACAGGCCGCTGGTGACGATGACCTGCTCGCTCATCCCCCAGAAGCTGGGTGTGCGCTCGCGGTGGATCTCGGCACCGAGGTAGACCTCATCAGCGATGAGGTAGGCGCCAACCTCCTCGCAGCGGCCCACAATGCGCTTCATCGCCTCCTCGGAGAGGACCGATCCGGTCGGATTGTTGGGGTTGGAGATATAGACCATGCGGGTCTTGGGGTTGACCGCATTCTCGAACTCCTCCCAATCGGGCTCCCAGCCCGTCTCGGGTCGCAGCCGGAACTTGTTGATGCGGGTCCCCAGACTGCGCGGCACACCCCAGAGCTGCATGTAGTTGGGGACCTCGAGGGCAAACTCGTCGCCTTCCTGGAGCTGGCTCAAAGCCAGCATGTAATTGGCCTCGGAGGTCCCGTTGGTGACCTCGATCTGGTCGGCGGTGGCGCCCGGGTAGATCCGGGTCAGGGCCTCGCGCAGCTCGGGAGTGCCGTTGCCCTGGCTGTAGGACAGGGGTGTATCCAGGGCCCAGTCGAGATCGAAGCCCATCCCCACGAGCTCACGCAACGACA
>Ga0255055_10002104_pt1 | contig 14182 bp, 16 predicted proteins | sample JV7_2_27_MG_FD_188633 | JGI IMG/M metagenome (GOLD analysis project Ga0255055, IMG submission 188633) | Seawater microbial communities from Jervis Inlet, British Columbia, Canada - JV7_2_27 | ecosystem: Environmental > Aquatic > Marine > Inlet | place: Canada: British Columbia | collected...
TTCCACTTGGTAGTCTCGACATAGGATAAGGGATAAACCCCCATCTTTGCTCGGTTGAATTGACAGGATATGTCACAAAATCGTGCTGCGGAGTGTAAAGATAAGTGAACGGGTCCAAAACCTCAGACAGAAGTAGCATCCCATTTATATCGGCCAGAATCATTGAATAATCCTGCTCAATAGCCCAATCCCTCACTGCAATGTCGTTCTCTGTGTAAGTACCCATCATGCCTACCCTTTCATTACTTAATGCTATTGAATAGGGCATATTTACTTTTGATATGTCCGTTTCCTGGGTAGCCTCGAAGATAACCCCTGTGGTGAACAGCATATACGGAATCAAAAGAACGAATACTAGAATCTTCAGCCTTTTGAACATATACAGGCCACCCATAATAAGAAGTGGTGATACCAAAAACAGCGCCAGGTGGTAAAACCTCGTTGCATTGATTATATTGGAGAATCGCGGTAATACCACGCAAGCCCCTATCAAGGCAATGGCGGTTATGGTAAACGCCAAATACTCGTTGCTAATCTTGTTCCTGTTCTTAATAAGCCACACACACCCTAGAATCAGGGCTATCTGGGTCCCGAACTGGAATATTCTGAACACCTTGCCGGAGACGGAGGCTTCCATAAAATCAAGCCCTAGTGCTGTCCTTATTAAAGGCTCTTGCCCTGAGAAATACTTGATAATCCCCGGCGATGTATCTTCGGTAGGTTCTTCCCCATCCGTAGGAGCAACAGGGGTTACATCTTCACCATTGATAACCTTCTCAGCCGCATATCTGCTGGACATACCAAGATTATCTGCTACCACACCATCGGCTACGGTGGCATAATAGGCAAAGCCACCTACACCGGATATTAGTATCACAACCACAAGATACTTCACGGCAAACTGTCTATATTTTCTAAATAGCAGGATAACCGCAGCACCGACAAGATACAACAGAATGGCCGGCCCCGTAATGTAGTGGAATAAATAACCCATCGTAGCAGCCGCACACAACAGCGGGATAGAATATCGGAGGCGTAGCGGCCTGATAATTACCAAGAGCAAAACTACTCCCAACATCAATTCGCCTAGCATCTGCCGGGGGAGTCCTATCATTTCCAGGGTGTAAGTTGGAAGAGTGATAAAGAACAAAGCTCCAAGAAATGCTACCTTATCCCCGAACTCTTTACGATAAATCCAGAACAACAGCACAGGCACCAGGGCGAATAAGTATGGAAATATGATTTTATAAATCCAGTAGCCTGGTATCCCCAAAACATTAGTCAAAAACGGCGCTATAACCGTCGTGCCAATAGCCGTATTGTAAGAGTGAGGTATTGATATATCCCACCCATCTAGTGCCTGAAGATAGAAATAATACTCCGTGTGAATATCCGTGCCTATTAACCCGTTAGAGATTAAGGTTGCCTGATAGAGAAATGCCAAGCCTAGAAGAAAGACTAGATAAAGCATTGCTTTGCTGTCTAATTTATTCCAGGCACACAGAATAGCCGAAGCAATAGCACAAGCCACTACCCCAAAGGCTAAATAAGGAACACCAAGCCGAGCCGATAGGATAGCAAATAATAAAGCCCCTATTCCTAACCCGATTGTGATGTATTTCATATTAAACTTTGGTATATCCCTAAGGCTCTTTGCGCGATATTAGTGTAACCATACTGTTCGACCTCTTTAAGCCCTTCCTGCGCCCTCTTAGTGCGTACTGATGGCGAACTACGAGATATATTGAACATCTGAAGTTCTAGATTATTTGTAAACCTCATAACCGACTTAGGCAACCAAGTCGCATCCCTGGCTAACACAGGAAGCCCCGCAGCCATAGCCTCTAATACCCCCATCTGAAAATCAGACTCATAAGTCGGGGAGACAAAAGCATCTGAGGCTCTATATAAACCCTGTAATTCCCCCTCAGTAATGTTCCTCTTAAAGATTACCCTTGACAGGTTGGCTTTCTGTTTGAGCCGTTCTTCTTCGCTACCTGTGCCGACTATGACCAATTTGCAATCGCCATTCAGTAGCTTAAAGGCATCCAGCAATTCACCCATGCCCTCATACGGCAATAAACTATTCACGGCCAAAAACTGAAATAGCCCATGTGAATTATGACTAATCTTCGGGGCATAAGAACCATAATCGACACCCACCGGCAATACCTCTATCCTCTTTGCTTTAGGGTAGAACCTTCTCATATCGTCAAACTGGAACTTCCCTTCCGCTAACAGGACATCAGCATTATTGCCGCATGACCGGAGAACAGGTTGAGCTAGTTTACAGTAAAGTGGATTCATCCCCCGGCCTGATAAAGTAAAGAGTTCGTTCCCAAAAGGCTGAAACACCACAGGCTTTCGATACTTGTTTCTCAGGTAGAAGTACGGCAACACATGGCCACAATGCAATATATCGAAATCTATTGAAGTTAAGCTCCAATCCAATATACGGCAATAGCGCATGGTAGATAGCACATTGGTCGCCGTAGGTTCTAATCGGTGAACATCCACACTATCACCACATATTTGGCCGACTCTCTTGGCTCCTACATAGGAATCAACAATAATCTGGACATCGACCCCCAATTTAGCAAGGTGTTTGCCTAAGAGGTAGAAATACTTATTTACCCCGAGCCATTGGTTTGTTCTATGAGTTGCTAATACTACTTTCATATCATTTCCTTATCCGGTTCCTTCCCATGATTAAAAGATTAACGAATATCGAACCGATTGTAAGTGGGAGAGCAACAAACCATATATAAAGCGGAAGTAACAAGTAATCTTCTATAAGAATTTGCTTTCTCATATCATTTCCTTATCAGATGCCTTCCCATGATAGGGGCCGCGCTTAATCTCCAATAATCTGGCATCACTAGAAAAGCTAAAACCATGACCACCACTTTTCTGTACCAAAATGTCACCAACTCTTAGGGCAATAGCTTCTACGAATCGCTTATTATCGTCATAAATCCCGCACTGGATTTCCCCTGCAAGCACCAAGAGTATTTCCATAGGCAGATTAGAAGATTCTTTGACTTTGTGAAGATGCGGTTTGACACTAGAATCCTTCCCGAAGAACAATGACCCTATCTGTAACACATCATCGGAGTTGTTGAAAAACTGCTTCCCCTCGCCGGTGATATAATCAATAGTTGACAGTACCAAGGCCAGTTCTTTGCCATCTTTGCCGCATATCGTCTTCATGCACTCTCCTGTTTAATGTCGTAATCGACCATCTTTTGCACCAACACCTCAAAACCCACTTCAGGTTCCCACCCTAAATGCCTCCCGACTTTGTTCGGCGCAGCCAATAAGTAATTCACATCACTAGGCCGAACAAATTTGGGGTTTATCTTTACATGGTCTTCCCATTTCAGCCCAACATAACTAAAGGCCGCTTCAACAAATTCTTTAACCGTGTGGGATTTCCCTGTTCCTACCACATAATCATCGGGTTCACCCTGTTGAAGCATAAGCCACATTGCCCTTACATAATCAGGGGCATAGCCCCAATCCCGCCTTGCATCAAGGTTGCCTAGTTCTAAAGTATCTTGTTTTTTCAGGTATATCCTGGCGACAGCGTTTGTTATCTTCCGGGTAACAAAGTTCAGGCCACGTCTTTCAGATTCATGGTTAAACAAAATCCCACAACAGGCAAATAGATTGTAGGCTTCCCGATAGCAGACGGCCATGTTATGAGCATAGATTTTGGCAGCTCCATAAGGGCTTCTAGCCCTGAAAGGCGTTGTCTCGGATTGCGGAGGATTGGCATTGCCGAACATTTCGCTAGAAGAAGCCTGATATAATTTACTGTTAGGCGAAAACACCCTTATGGCTTCTAGTAATCGAGTAACCCCCAGGCCGGTAACATCACCCGTATATTCAGGTATGTCAAAACTTGTCGCCACATCGCTTTGTCCGGCTAAATTATAAATCTCATCAGGTTTTAGTTGATTCACTGCAACGCATAATTGGTTTTCTGTCGCCATGTCCCCATAATACATTTTCACCTTGTCTTTAAGGTGTTCTATATTTAGTGATGGGTTCACCCCCTTGCGTATAAGCCCACAGACTTCATATCCCTTGTCCAATAAAAACTCAGCCAGAAAGGACCCGTCCTGGCCATCTACGCCGGTAATAAATGCTTTCAACTTGCCTCCTTTATTTCTTCATAGAGCTTAATATATTCAGAAACACAGTTCGACCACTTGTGTTCTTTGGCAAAATTCAGGTTAGATTCAGCTTGTCTTGTGGCTATATACCTAAACCTGTTCCATTCGCCTATGTCAGATATATGGTCAAAAAACAACCTTAAATCATTAACGGATTCGCACCGTTCCCATATCTCCAGAGGCATTATCAAATCCCCGAGAATCACCACAGGCTTACCACAGGCCATCGCTTCCACCGGGGGAAGACCATACCCTTCAATCGCTGAAGGGAACACAAACAAATCAAGGGAATTGTAAAACTCGTTCAATTCTTCATCAGGTACTAATCCGAGAAACTCTATTCTCTTGTCACCTTCGGCCATATTCTCTAATATCGGCCTGTCGGGACCATTACCGGCTATCAATAACTTCGCATCTAGTTTGCTCGCATGGAAGTCCCTAACAAGTAAATGTATTCTCTTCCTTTTATCCAACTGCCCCAAAGTGCCAATGGTAAAGTATTTCCGTGTTCTATTTTCAGGCTTCAAATCGTCCCTTATCCCTAATCTTATGACCTTTAATTTCTGTTCATCTGCCCCAACGTGCTTTAATACATCCTGCTTCGTCTTGTTACTTATACAGACTAGGAATCTGCACCGTGAAGCCACTTTAGACCCAACATGAAAATATCTCCGGCCTACTTCAAGTTTCCACCTAGAATAACCCATGCCCGCACCAGCGCGGTCAGGGTTCGTTGTCGTGAAAAGGTCAAGATAAGTGGCTATGGATTTATCTTTAGGCAACCACATCGCTTCCATAGTTGCTAAAGCATGGTAAACGTCTATCCCATCCCGAGGTAATTTAAAGGCTACTTGAACCCCTGTCTGCCAAGCATAGGCATATAAACTAGCCCCATCTGTTGCCACCTTAATGACTTCGTGACCTCGCTTTTCTAATTCCTTTGATACTTCAGTGGCTATTCTCGTTACCCCTGTACCACGAAAGTCGAAATATCTATTTACTAAGCAGATACGCATTTGAATATCCAATCATTCTTGATATTATGACTCGTAGTAACTCCTACTAAAGCCCACCACCAGGGAGCCGTTTGCGTCCATAGATAGTGGTCAAAAACACACATCGCTATTACGGCTACCCAAATATATTTCCAATTAGTTTTAATAAGGCAGCGCATGGTCACAAACAGCCAAGCCAGAGCCGCAAAGGGTCCTATCTGGTGCATTATTATCAGAGGAATGTTATGCACTATCCCCCCGGGAACTGTGCTTAACGAATATCCGTGTCCTATAAAGCTAAAGTTTCTCGCAGCTTCGACAATGGCCACCCATCGTCCTGTCGTTAAATCCGAAAAGGTCTGATAATTCAACGGGGTTTTGCCTGTTATTATCTCGCGTAAAACTTCAAGATTCTGATTCCCCTCATATAAAGGTGTAAGATGCCCCAACCCAAACCAGATAATCCCCAGGCCGACAAAGAGCAGAACACCGTATAATAGCTTTATATTCCAATCCCTTCTCACCAGAACGCAGATTCCAATAACCCCAACTATGAACACGACCTCTAGCGCGCCGATGAAAAACAACCCTACCGCTGCTAACAACAACAAGGCTAGTTTCCATTTACCTCTGTAAACCATCACACCGAAAATCAAGAAACCTGCAGAGGCACAGTAATTCGTTATGAAGCCGCCCGTATATTGTCCCGGGAACACAAGCCCGAGAACAATCACAGATACACTACCGATTATCACAAAGGGAATCAGATATTTGAATACATCAGGGCCAATAATCCGCGCTACAAGATAAACGCAGAACAAGGCACACCCCATAAAGAGGGGGGATACCATAGATTTAAAAGTTTCGCCATTCACAAACCCGGACACGCCCATAGCGACAACGATTATCGCCAGGGGTATCCAGATTTTTTTGTCACCGAATCCGGCCTCGTTGACTTCCTTCCAGTACCGCATCATAAAAAACACGGCTCCTAGAACAAGCAGCAAGAAACCAAAGGTAGGGAGGAAGAACAGAACCCTTCCGTTCAGAGTAGCAAGCTCTGTTACTTCCCTATTGTGAAGGGGAACTAGAGCTAACCCTAACCCTATAATGAGTGTCCACTTTTTCACAACTTCCCTGATTTACTAAATGGTGACTTTCTCTGTCGTCTTGGCTTAACTTCCTTATCTTCCGGGTCAATGCGCTCCCCGGTAACTTCATCGAATATTTCAGGTTCTATTTCTTTCTTTTCCCTTAAAATAGCCGCCATAAGTACCATCGCGGCGACCATCCCCATTGATACCCAAAACAACCCATAGTGAATATCCCAGGTTGCTTCGCTGAGTGTATAACTATGTATCCCCGCTAGAACCCAAAAACCGGCGCTGGCAAAGGCCAATATACGCCTTCCGCTTTTCAGGACAAATGCGGCTATTGCCAAGATAACCGCTACGATAGTTAATATCAATAATAAAACCATAAACCCTCCTATTGAATCATATATGCCGTCAGTTTCCCAAGTTCCCCCACAAGACTGTGAAAATACCCGATAATAAACTGTTTCGTCTTCATCTATCCAATCGGTAGTTGTTGTGGCTGTTCCATTATAAACTAAGTAGCCATCCGTTCTATCTGCCGGAAGACGGCCTATTGCCCCTCTTACCATATAGTTACAGGCATTCACTCCTGCATCCCAGGTTATCACAACCTCATTATCCCCCACCATCGTCAAAAGTAAATTAGTAGGCGGGAAAACCGATACAGAAGACGTTGCCATTATAAATCGGCTATCACCCATTCCCTGCTGGTCAACGACATAATACGAATCGCCCATGCCCGTCATATTGATAGAACGCCATGAGGTAAACCCTCCCTGTGCGCCCACAATAAGAGGCACAGAACTAACTAGCACAATAAGCGTCAGTAAGACTATAATTCTTCTCATTAACTCCAACTATCGTAAACTTTATCTAAATAGTTTACTGTCCACAAAGATAAGGGTAACGTCTTCGCCTGTGAAGTTTTCGTGAATGTAGTCAACAGCCACAAAACAATCCTCATTCTCGGGAGCTAGCCAATTATACAAAGGGTCGTAGAGTTCTATCTTCCCATCCACATACTGGTCATAGGCGGTTTGTGTTACTCGGCAGTTAGTGACCTCATAAGCAATACCCATATACAACCGCCAGACATCTACCCTCGGCCTACCTTCCCCGTTCAGGTAAACGTTCTTCAATGCCGCCACATGAGTTGACTGCGGCAAGTCCTCAGCGGTTATGGGTTGCAAATCAAGGTCGTATAGGTAATAAGTGTTCTCAAAGGGATTCGGTAACGGTTCATAATGATAAAGGGCATAATCAACCAAAGCCTGTTTGACCCCTCCTGCCGATATCCCTTCACCAGATACATCCCATGTGCCATCACCCCTATCAATTATCTGTGCATTATAACACCATAGCACTACTCGGTCAGTAGCCTTTTCCCAGAATACCGCCATTATGTTACCTTCGACTATCGTAGTATTTGAAGACTCTGCTCCATATACAGTCATGTGGTCCCACAGGGGGATTACTGAAGTGCAAGCTACCACCCCCACAATTAAGGATACTGCTAATGCGATTGCTATTGCCTTTTTCATTCTTTCCCTCCTTTTTAATCTATATATGATGGGTCAGAAGCACCGAGAGGACTTTTAAGTGTTGTTACCCCATCATCTTGTATGTTAGAAGTATTAAATATGGTCCCACCAGCCTCACAATACAAACCTATACCTGCACCATCTACCCTGTTATAGCCTCCACCCGGAGAGGCATATAAATTAACAACACAACCTGCTTTGACCTCTATACAATAAGTGCTAGTTGAAGAGGCTGCATCCAAAATGCACCCAAACGTCAAATATGCTTGTCCTGAGTCGTGAAGCCGCATACACCTATCACTGGCCGTGCCTCCATATACTTTACTGCGTCCCATAAATACATAGCCAAAGTGATGTATTTCCACCATGTAATCCGCACCGACTTCATTATGAGTAATGTACGATGAATACATAGAGAGGTGCCCACTATTGTCAACGGAAATCATCATGCTGCCATCAGTATCACTAAGTTTCATGTTGTTAGCATTTACCTCTGCCCCATCCGTAACAACTAATCCCGTTGCATCATCTAGTTCAATGTCATAAAGAAACACACCCTGTTGCCCTGCCCCTACCTCTATTTTGTTTATATCTGTCCCCCAATTATAGACAGTGACTTCCTGGGCGGTGCTAGACGGGCAGGTCCCCACCACTGTTAATGTTGTGGTCGCATGAGAATCTATAACCCTATACTCATCATCATCCTCAAAATATACAAGCATATCAGAATAATCATCACCGTTGAAATCGGCATGGGCAACCGTTCCTTGTGTTGCACCACTATTTGCCGTCACAGTAGCATCTGTTCCGGGTGCTTCCTGTGAGGATAAAGTGCCTTGTAATGTAATGGTATAATCCCCTGTAAAACTCTTTCCCCTTACGGTTATGTCTTCGTCATAGCTGTTGCCATTGATATGTATAGTTACACTGCCACCAACTACACCAGGAATACAGTCAATCGCAAATTGCACTGTATCAAAGGCATCCCCATCTACTGCGTGGCCGTGGTCCGTAAGTGAATCTGACCCATCAGTGGCATCCACATATAAGGTCATAGTACCGAAGGATTGTATTGATACCCAATTACTCCCATCATATTGGTAAAGTATATTTCTCCCCGTTGGGGTGTGAAGGAATAATTGCCCCTGCGTAGGCGAAGCATCAAGGGTAGAGCCGTACTCAATCCCCCAATCGGCTAATGTCTGTCCATTCCAATCAAAAGTTGCTCCGGCATCGCCGCTTAATGCAGCCAAAGTCTGAGCATCGGTTAATCCTTCAAGCCCGTCTGCTGTAAACCTTGCAAAATCATCATCCGCAGCACTTGCATCGTCAACTTCTAATAAGTTGTTGTCGGCTATCCCAATGGTTTGCTGTGCCAAAACGTCTGTCCCTATCACCAACCCCAAAGATGTTCTGACAGTGGCTCCTGTTTCCGCTACCCAATTTGCGCCATCGCCTACTATGAAATTGCTATCGGTTACAGCAAGTCCGGCAATGTCAGCTAGTCCAGCATCATAAGCCTGAACGTCAGACCCTATGGCCAAGCCTAAATTAGTTCGTGCATCGGAAGCAGTTGAAGCACCTGTCCCTCCTGCCGCCACTGCAACATCAGTCGCAGACCATACACCTGTGCCTACCGTTCCAACAGTAGCGATATTCCCTGACCCCGACCAGGTGGAAATAGCCGTGTCTTCCACATTCCCCAACCCTAGAGAAGTTCTGGCGGTAGCTCCTGATTCCGCGACCCAATTAGCACCGTCACCAACAATGAAATTGCTATTGGTTACAGCAAGCCCGGCAATATCGGCTAACCCAGCGTCATAAGCCTGGACATCTGACCCTATCGCTAATCCTAGATTGGTTCTAGCCCCTGAAGCTGTGGATGAGCCTGTACCGCCATCAGTTACAGGAACATCAGTCCCTCCGGCTCGATAGATGATATTCCCTTCAATATTTACATCCCCGGCAGAAGCCCGGGCAAGGGTAGTATCAGTACCCCCCAAATCTACATTCCCATCGATTATACTAATGTCGGGTGTTCTTAGTGTGTATTTCGTGGTATCTACCTTGACATTTAGCCACATCCAATCGGTTGTAGCCCCCATATCGATACTTCCGGCATCAGTTTCAAGGTCACTGAATAGCCAATCATTTCCCCCGGCTGTGAATAAGACGGTGGAATCATCGCCATCGAACAACACGGCAGCGCCTATTCCTACAATGCTGATATTATCAATCGCCCTGGTAACTGACGTGGCCGCTTGCCAATTATAAGTTCCCGCTAGGACAAAGAGTTGCCCACCCGTTGCCGGTAGAGCATCAATCGCCGTCTGGAACGTCACATCATCAGCGGTCCCATCACAGGTATAATCTGCCGTCTGCGCACTTACCGGGCTACCGATTGTGATATAGTAATCCTTATCACCCGTTCCTATTCTGAATATGGCATTCTCGGCATCTTCGGTTTGTATATTTAAAGGAAACGCCGTCATTACCAGGCTGATAACAACAGCTATTGAAAACAACAACAGGATTTTCCTGTTCGCTAATCTCCTTAATTTCTCTTTCATATTAGCCTCCTTCTAGTATCTCTACGCAATTATCTATTACCTCATTACACAGAGTTATCCATGCCGAACTCATAGTTTCATTGCCCACAAGCATAACCGTGTACCCTGCATTTCTCCCGCGTTGCATTTCCTGCGACTCTGCCAATAGGTATTCTTCAATTTCTCCGTTTAAGTCCACTGACCACATCCCCCAATAAAAACAACCTGCCCCCGCAGCAACAATAAGAAACACGAAGACAATCAGTTTCCTTGTGAACCATTTTGGTATCTTTATAGTGTATTCCTTCATTTATGCTCCTGTTGCCGGTTGGACTAACCCATCCCTCATAAGTGAGCGCAATATCACCATTACCTTTTCGTTGTTTAGCTGGCACTCCCGTTCAAGTTCACTGATAGAAGACGGCCCTTCTTCAGATAAATGCGACAACACCCTAAAGCGCGGGCCTGACTCTTCCATTTCATGTGCCTTTTTTGCACCCAAAGTAGTCACCCCGTAAGATGTGTGCTTTCCTACCTTCGTTGTCGTCTTTATCCCTAAGAATCGCGGTATTTGTGATAAACCCATTTAAACCTCCTTTGGGGGAACAGGTATTAAATTAACAAAGTTTTTAGACTTCCATAGGTCATAAAAGCGATTGCCGACAGGCCCATTTGAAGGGTCAGCATCAAAGCCAATAAACTCATGGCTTTCCCTCCCATTGACATAATAGTAAAATGGCTTCAGCATTATATTCTGCCCATAAGCAAAATCAGCCCCTATAATTCCCCTCATGGCAACCTTAACCTTTGTTGTGTCCGGTTCCGTCGTGGACCATTCACATTTTGCCCGAATGTTGGCATATTGCATAAAGGTATATTCATCTATTTCATTAGGGTGAATATGCGTACCTATAATAAGCATATCTAAATGTCGCACCTGAGTATTTAGTGAACCAATAAACTTATTAAACTTATTGCCGGAGTTCCTCTTATAGCAATATCGTCTAAGCTCGCTTAAATACACAACTGCATTTTTAAGTAAGACATACCCTTCTCCTTCAAGCGCCCACTTTCTCGTAGCCTCCGTAATAAATTCATCGTATTCCTTTTCGTCTTTTGTTTCCTCTATCCCAACCACACCTGCTTTTTTAGCCATCTTCCTAATTTCAGCCATCATCGCACCCGCATCAAATGGAGTATATAGCCCAAAACTATTTCTAGGAGGAGTATCTAGCAAAACAGGTCGGTTGAAATAATACTTGTTCATATATGCGACTGAATTGCCAAATAAATCCTTCCCACTCCCCCAATCCCCATAAACCAACATTGTGCCGCGCGACATAGAACGTAAAACTTCAGCATCGCGTTTCTGCCGCCAAGTGAGGCCAGGACGTACCTCCCAATCCCTCATTTCATCCTCACCGTCGGCATATCTCAATTTGTCTTGTGTTGCTATATTCATTCTTGACCTAACCTGAACTCAGAGCCTTGTTCTTCTGCTTCCGCCTGTGCCTGTTCACTGGCTAGTTGAATACCCTTGTTAAAAGCCTCCCCACCAACCGACCTCATTAGGAGGAAATAGTTATGGTAAAATTCACCTTGTAGTGTCTTTTTGCCGGACATTACATCTTCATTGGTAATTGCATTTAATGTCATACCAATAGCAAACGGCCTGATTGCGGCCAACGGTAAACGCGTTAATCCAGGTAACTTTGTATCATCCGGGTCATAGCACAGGTTCACCATCCGTAACAGGGCTTCGCCTTTTGCTTGGCTCTTCTGCTCCACGTCGGCTATCTGTTCGTCATGTTCCCCTAATTTACGGGTGATAGCCCCTAAAGCATCTAAAACCTGGCTTTCAAAAGACCCGTTGTTCTTGTCCTTCTTGCCCTTATCCGGCTTCTTTTCTTCCTTGAGTTTATCAGTGTTCAGCATAAGTCACCCTATAAACGTATTGATTGCTATGGAGGCTATGCCCACTATTGCTATCCCAAGCATGACATAGACAACAGTTTTGTCCGGTTGATTGGCAATGGCCTTAACCATTTGCTCCTGTTGCGATTTTAACTCAACAGCCGCAACCCCCGCTGCTACTGCTGTTGCTTCTTTTGCCATAGCCCCAATTTCCGCCGCCGTGACTTCAGGAGCCTTATCATCGCGGTAATATGGATTCGGATTATTGAAATACCAGGTACATTTGCGTACTTGAACCTGTAAGCTGCGCAAACCCATGAATGGAAGGCGGGGATGTAACCCCCAATTCTTTACCTCTTTAGGTAGATTGTACTTAATCCCCTTAATCTCCACCCACTCCGCACTAACTTCCAAAGGGACAGTATGGAATTCATCATGTCCGGTTGGCATCTTAACTTCACACTGAATGTGTGTTGCCGCTTCTTTTAGATATTGCCCCTTTTTGACCTGAATATAACTTAGAATAACAACCCCAACAATCGCCAGGATTGCAAGATTCATCAAATGGACAAACCATATTCCTACTGTGTACATATTAAATTATCTCCTTTAATAAGACCTCCCTTTGTGCCGCCTGTTCGACGGACTTTAACCGGCCTTAACCTTTTCTCAGGTTCTTGCCGTACTTGCGCCGCTTTGTGCGAAGAGCCTTTTTAGCGGCCTTTCTTCGTTTCGCTTTTGTGTACGCCATTTGCTCAAACCCTCCTTTTATAAATTATACAGGATACTTTTCTAATCAACTAATATACGGAAACTTCGGGGCTTCTTTTTGGTGGTTTTCCTACGAGTCGCCTTCCGAACCGTACGCTTACGGGTAGCCCTTCGCTGGGTTGCCCTTTTAGGCTGGCCCCCAAACATTTTTGCCAACGAGAAGCCATTACCCGCGTCTTTCAACTCCTTCTTGGCTCTCTTTACGGAAGCAGCAGCCTTCTTCTCATCGGCTTCGGCTTTTAGAACCGCAGTCCTAGCTTCAGAGGCTTCCTTCTTCATCTTCATCTTTTCCCGGTGCAATTCTCCCTTAATTTTGTCCCGCTCAAACTTGGTGCGGGCATTGTCCATGCGCCGGTCTGCCCTCGCATCAGCTTCCGACATATACTTATCGACCCGCTGTTTTAACTTGACTAATATACCCATTTGTCCCTCCTATACTGGATATTTTGCTCTCTTAAAAACACTAGATATATCCCCTGTCCGTTCCAGAATAATATGCTTGAATTTATCCCTGGCAGAGAATTTGTTTACCGTGTCAAATTTATAAACGGTGAAATCGCCGCCGTTTATGTTCTTTGAAAACCCAAACTGGTTTGCTTCTGATTCTGAGTTATAAGGACCATCAACAACAGGTCTTCCCGATACCCTATCGACAGCGCAAATCCAGTAGTATTCTCTAAGCCTGTTCCCATTCATTTTTCATACTATCCGCACAGAATACTTTGCCCCAAATTTCTCTCTTATTATATTCCGCACTTTAACCCCTACTCTCATTACACTGCCACTTTTAGGGCGTACATAAAGAGGGTCTCTGCCGAACAATTTAGTACGGGGGTTATATTGATAAGACAATGGAGGGAGTACCCCTTTATTTTTAGCTTGGCGTAATATCCCTAAAATATTCGTAACTTGAACCCCCGACAATCCTCCTTTACCTTTCTCCATAATACTAATCCAACTCATCTAATCCTCCTTCTCAGTAGTATTCTCTACTTATCATTTCAGTTTTATACCCTCAATGCTGATGTACTAGGGACAACCTCCTTTTCTGTTAACACCTTTTTATTTGGCTTGGTCTTTCTAACCAAAATGCCAGGGGTATATAAGACCTTCGGAAATCCCCTAGTCGGTGCGTAT
>Ga0255055_10002105_pt1 | contig 14181 bp, 10 predicted proteins | sample JV7_2_27_MG_FD_188633 | JGI IMG/M metagenome (GOLD analysis project Ga0255055, IMG submission 188633) | Seawater microbial communities from Jervis Inlet, British Columbia, Canada - JV7_2_27 | ecosystem: Environmental > Aquatic > Marine > Inlet | place: Canada: British Columbia | collected...
AGATGATCAAGTTTATGAAAAAGAAAAAGCATAAAAAGATCTACCGTGAAAGATCATTTAAAGTCGAGCCAATGCAAGGAATGGTAAAAGATATTTTCGAGTTAAACCGTTTCTCCCGATGTAGGCCCTACACTTGCCCCTCTTCCAATAATGCCTCCGGTCGCGACTCCGGTGGCAAATCTAATTCAAGTTTAACCTAAAGTTTGCCGATATTTTATATTGAGTGTGTCCCACCGGGGGGAAACGCACTCGAGTACTTTCTCCTTACTAACGGGGTGATCATTTAAAAGGGGTCACCCCTACTATGAAAGCCAATTTAATATGGTAACAAATGATAAGCATCTCCTAAAATACAAACTTGATTACCTGCAATTAACCTTAAAAATATCAAAACTTCGTTATCATGGGGAAGAGCCTTCCATGGATCTTTTAATGCAAGCCCATGAGGTGGGCTGTTTAGCCCATATTCCAGATGACGAATTAAATTATCTTTTATTCAACTTGGAAGCCCAGTAATCGGAGCCGATGTTTTGACTATTCTCACTTATATAGCCGTTGGTCTTCTTTGTTCGGGTTGGTTAGTTCTTTTAATTCTGTCCCTTTCCAGCAAAACTGAACCTACCGAACAAAATAATGGTTAAATTTTTAATAGTAGCATTAACTTTTATCCTATTTTTCCTGGCTTATGCATCCAGTGGGTCGTTCTGATCATAGAATCTTCACTCACTTGATCAATTTAAATATCAGGTACTTATAATTTTCACGTTGCGATACTTCGTTATTGTGATATAATTTAATTAACCGTGGGAGAGAAGAACCTTCGTCCCGCAAAACCATTGATGAGGGGCGGTCCAAAAACCGGGGCCGCCCTTTTTTTACTAAAGTTAAACGTGTAGTTGCCGATACTTCTACAAGAGGATGGTTGCAACATGGGAATAAGAAAAATGTATAACACCACCTTGGATGTCGATCTTCTGAGGGAAATTAAAATACTCGCCGCCCAGTTAGATTTGCGCCAGAATGATCTTATTGAACAAGCGATCCAAGACCTAATCAAAAAATACAAAAACCAAGACGAACAAGAGCCTACCTTAGACCCATCCACTGGATAAGTAATTTGTAAAAGCCGTCCACTTTTTGAGCTATAATCCCCAAAACAAATATCCATTTGTTCCACATTCCCGCAACTATATTTGTTTTAAAAAATACAACTATTTAGCGATATTCATAGTCAAATGAACCCAATGTAACTATATTTATAGTTAAAAATATAGATAGATAGATGAAATTCATTGTGTTACTAAACCTCTCTCTGTGAATGGAGGCAGTTACTTTGGAATTTGTTATTTTCACCTGCATGTGTGTATGTAAATGAATCGATGAAATTTACTATACGTGCGTTTGGGTGTTCTGGATTTTTCCCTTCTTGGCGATCAAACCGGATAGCGGTCTATCCCCCACCGGTATCCCCTCTTTCAACTTCTTCCCATACAAGAGCCTCAGTCCCCAACCGGTCGCAATTAACACAAACCTGAGCCATTCGTTTGATTAGATCCAGACCGCTTATGGGAATCCCGGTTTTGTTCACATAGGCTTCTCCTAAATTTGTTATAAGCCCCATAAACTCAAGCACGAAAGGCTCCACCACTGGTCCGGTATCATCCGGCTTTCTCATACTTTGAACCCTGATACCGATACCAGCAGCCTTGAGGCGGTCTTTAAGGTCCTTGGAACCTAGACCGGTTACGACAACCTGCTCAATCATGTCGAGAAGCTCTCCATCTAATTCAACCTGCTCCTCTTTAGTATGGCCTCTGCCGGGTCCAGGCTCGCCGCCTTTGGTAAACATCTTCGGTTTCTTAGTGGTTTCTTCACCGTTTTTGTCTCTGTTTTCTTCATTCATTTTTAACCTCTTTAAAATTTGAATTGATTTGTTGACACTTAATGTCACACGAAAATGCCAACCCCTATAAATAGAGGCTTCGCGGGTATGGTACCTGATTTGATAATCAAGTGATCGTATAGTGCCTTTCGATAAAATCCAGTATATCCGCTTTCTTAAACCGCACCATAGAACGTGGTTTTTCTTGCCCATTACCAGGACACCGCCATCTAACACAAGGGAGCTGGCCGTGTTCTGCCATCTTGTAAACTGCCGGGAGGCTGCATTTAAGGATTGCCCTCACCTCTTTTGCGTCCAACAAAGGCTCAAATTTATTTATCTCATGTGCTTGCAAGCGGTTTCCCCGTTATTTTTGCCATAATTCGAATGTTGTAATAATGACCATTTCTCCTTAAAACGTCACCCAACCCCTGTCCCGCCGGGAATTAAACCCGGCACTTTTTCGGTATTCAGCTAAAAACCGAATACGGAAAACCTGTTTTATGCTTCAAATATTTAGTTCCGTCTTATCACGTCCCATGTAATTCCCTTCATAGGACGGTAATATTTGTAATGATTTCAATACTCGGTCCTATGTGTCCTATGTGTCCTATTATTTTTATTAATTCAGTAAAAATATACTACTAGTTTGCTGTGTTTTTTTTTATAGCAAAGTTGCCGAAAATCATGGGACTCTTAGGACTCTTAGGACGCGCCCAATAATTTCAATGACTTAGCCCGTCCCATTAAGCCCCTCATGTCCTATGATGATAGGACGCAGGGCGTTTTTTTGTCTTAAGTCTCCTCCCAATTAATTGCCATACCCACCTGCTCCTCAAACTGTTCCCGACACTCATCCAGGCTTGGAAATGCGTATTCATATTGCCGTGTACCATCGGATAACGCCGGTCTTCCCCTTTTCATTGTAGGGCAAAGCCGCCTCAATTCTTTGCCAAATTGCCTTTTATTAGATGGATATTTCAGGCCCATTTTCTGAGAATATTCGATGTATTCATCATAAAATTCATCTGTTGATACCCGTTCGACCCACAATGATTCTTGCAATTTTTCAAACCAAAATTTCTCCACCGAAGAAGCGGAGTGTAGTATCTGGTCAAGCAGTGCTCCGGTGCGGGGAAATTCTCTCAGATTCACATTTGGGTAGTCATGTTCAAGCAGGTCATAGAGCATCGCTTCCCGTCCACCGCTGTCCATCTGGTGAACCAGGGCATTAAAATATTCGTAATCACGCTGACGTTTAGAGCTGACATCAACTACAAACACTCGCCTTTCGTCTAACGCTGCTGGAACTATCCAGTCACTGTTGCTTGCAATGATAAAGCGCATGTGGTTATCGACCGGAAAGGGATTCACACCTTTGGGTTCGATTTGTATTTTGTTTTCTGTGATCAAGCCCCTGAGGACACCAGCCTGAGACTTGTCACCGGCCCAAAAACCCTCATCGACAAACACCAACAACTTGTCTTTTAAATGCATGGGTGAGTAGCGCGAGGGAATCTCACCCCCACGCCCTCACAGATCGGTACGTGACAGTCTCCCGTCATACCGCTCCTGCCAGCATTCCTCTTGAGACCTCACAGTCTCAAGCCTACGCAAAAAGAACCCGGTTCCTCCCAGTTTCCTGGTTGACCATCGCTTGCTGCGAGCTGGCTCATCCCCTTCGCTCCATTCCCATTACAGGAACTTCATCACTAATACAGGATGATCCGCCCCTGTGACTCGCATCAGTACTCTCATTCTTGTGGGATCTCCACTTGAATTTCTCCCTTAACATCGAGGCGACAGGTTCCCACGTTCCGCACAAAAGCCTAACTCAGAGTCAGTTGGGATAGAAATACGGCGCGCGCAGCTATAAGTGAAAAATAAACCACTATAACTCACGTTTCCGCAAGCCCCCCTTTTCATCCCGGACGGTCGGATTTCCCGAGTCCGGTTGGCGATCTTGACCATTCTGATTTTTCCTTAAAGGGCCTTCCCAATCACATCGAAACTTAAGTGCTAACCCACATACGCCCCTCATGTAACCAGTTTACCCTAAAGCTCGACACCTGCACGAAATTCCTCCCGGATTAAACCGGTTGATTTCTTTAGATGCCCGTCAAGACCGAGAGCCCCTTTGCCCATAGCAGGTGTTACCTTCTATGGTGTAGCGTCCAGCGCTACATCAGAGCGCGTTACCACTCCTTCATCACTCATACGGGCTCATGCGCCAGACCAAAATCCTCCCTTTGACTTCACTTTCCGCTATTTCAAAAGGTCTTTGCAGGTTGCCGTTAGCCCCTGCTGGAAGTTGGCCCTTCCCGACATTATCTCCACAATCCTTGCATGGTTGCCTGGACCCTTACCCCGCAGTGTTTCTCCGGTGCATTTGCCTGTTTCTTCCCGGAGAACATCGGCCTCACCTCAATAGCGACAAGTTCGGCACACTGACCTTTCCCTGCGATGCAACTTCAACAGGGGCGTAATTTCGAGGCTGCAGTCATTCTCTAATGTTCAGGCCTCCATGCTCGCTAGGTCTCCAGATTGCACCCACCGATGTGGTTATTCCCACATGGTAGCCAGACCGTTTACACCACGCATAGCTCGGTTGGTTACCTGCCCCGAGATGTGGCATCACTACATGCCTGAATCAGGCAATTGGCATGACGGGACTTTCACCCGTTGGATTGTAGCCTTGTCGGCTGCTCCCGCCATCTTTACGCCGGAGGCCGCTTAGGCAGTAAACAGGTTGCCCCTAAACTTATCCTGGACCCAATATAGAAACCCAGTTTTGGCCTCATCCCTATTCTTTCGACGCCTCATCGAGTAGTTCGCTTGCGCTCGTCTCTCTGAGTCATACCTGCCACGATCCTATGCCGTGACTTTTCCTAAACGCTCACTACCCTGGCTCTTTACCCGGAGAATGTGATTTCATTACTATTCATTATATTTCATTGTAGTTAATTTCAGTCAATGAATTCAATATGTTACTTGATTTTCACAGGTAAATGTTTTAATTTCAGTTAACCAGAATTCACTCTAATTCAGGCAAATTTGTTGGGGATACAGTTGGGGATTTTTTATTAACCAATTTCATAAAGGAGGTAGTATGCCAAAACAGAAACGATTTAAAACTAATCATGTTGGAGTCTTTTACATCAATAGTAACCGGATTGTAGGTGGTAAGCGAGAGAAGATTTATTATATTTGTTATCGGAAGAATGGGAGACTGATTGAGGAGAAAGCAGGCCGTCAATTTGAAGATGCAATGACACCCGCTAGAGCCAATTATTTGCGATCCCAAAGAATCGAAGGGAAGCAGGAAACAAACAAGGAGCGCAGAGAGGCTGGCAGGAAATCCAATAGGTGGACCATCGAAAGGTTGTGGGAAGCTTACAAAGAAAACAAGGGGAATTATAAGAGTCTCCCCGGTGATGAAAGAGCTTTTCAAAGATACATTAAACCGAATTTCGGGGAGAAGACTCCAAAGGAGCTAGTTCCGCTGGATGTGGATCGTTTAAGAATCAATCTTTTGAAAGATTACGCTCCGCAAACTGTAAGAATTGTACTGGAATTATTAAGGAGAACTATCAACTTTGGAGTTAAGAAGCAACTCTGCGCCGATATACGCTTTAAAATCGAAATGCCGAAGGTTAACAACGAGAAGACCGAATTTTTGACTCCTGATCAAGTCGAAAGGCTACTACAGGTGATTGAAGAAGACGATCATCCGCAAGCAGGTACAATGATGAAGCTTGCGCTATTTTCTGGAATGCGGAGGGGTGAGCTGTTTAAGTTACGATAGGCGACCAGTTCGATCCCAACAGAGCTTCGGTTTAGGCCAGTCTCTCCATTCCACATACTTAGACCGGCATGGTTGGCTCTATATTTTTTATCTAAAATGCGATAAGTTTGCCCGTTGCGGGCGATCACATAATGTGTGTGCCCTCCACGTGAGACCCACTTATAATTATCCTGTTTTCCTTTTGAGACAACTTTAAGAGTGGTTTTTAAATCGCATTCTGAAGTGTGAACAATGATGTATCGCGTGCTATTCTTTTTGATTTTCTTAAACAGAGGATTGAGATGCTGACGGTAATCAATGATGGATTTTTCAAAGTCTCGATATTCATTAGCAGAGATGCCGAAAGAATCCGATGTAAACAGGAGAAACTGACAAATTGTCAATAAAAACAAAATGACTGGATGCAAGGTAAAACCTGCAAGGACTCGAACAAATAATTTCATATTATAGCGCTACATTGAAGTCTATCATATCAGCATAATCCAGGACGGATGGAGGATGCCTAAATTGTGTAACTTAGACGATGATAGTAATTTTTAGCATAAAACATGCCATGTCTTGATAAATGTAACCTATTGATTTTGAATATAAATTGCGATATATAAAAAATACGCATGTCAACTTTTTGACGAGGTAGCCGAATATTCAGCTCCACATGTACGTGATTGAACTTTAACTCATGCCAGCCTTTGCAAATGATTAGATCACCAGGGGAATATGAATTTTATCTTAAATGCAATAATGAGGGCATTTTCCACTGACCTGGCTATCGATCTGGGAACAGCAAATACCCTCGTGTATGTTAAAGACAAGGGCATTGTAATCAACGAGCCTTCAGTTGTTGCGATCCGCACCGGCAATAATTCGAAATCTCAGATTTTGGCTGTCGGTCTTGAGGCAAAAAACATGTTGGGCAAGGCGCCTGATCATATAAGAGTTATACGACCCATGCGTGATGGTGTAATCGCAGATTTTGAAGTTACCGGAGCAATGTTACGTCATTTTATTCGCAAGGTTCACAACAGACGGCTATTTGCAAGACCAAGAATTGTTGTTGCCGTATCCTCCGGCACTACCCCGGTTGAAAAGCGTGCCGTTGTTGAAGCTGCCGAATCTGCAGGTGCGCGTGAGGTGTTTTTGATCCAGGAATCTATGGCTGCCGCCATCGGTGCTGGGCTGCCCGTAACAGAGCCCACATGCAATATGGTAGTTGATATCGGAGGGGGTACGACTGAGGTTGCCATCATATCTTTGGCAGGCGTTGTTTACAGTAGAACTATTCGTGTAGCAGGGGATCGGATGGATTCTGCAATCATACAGCATATCAGAAGACATTATAACCTGCTGATCGGTGAAAGAACAGCTGAGAATGTTAAAATATCAATCGGAAATGCCTACCCCGACCTTCAGAATCTTGAAAAAGTAGAAGCTAAAGGAAGAGACCTTGCTTCGGGTATCCCCAAAATTTTATCTATTGATTCTGAGGAGATCCGAGAAGCCATTTCTGAGCAGATCGATGCTATTATAGAAACAGTTAAAGCGGTTTTGGAACAAATTCCACCGGAGTTTTCTGCAGATATTATTGAAAGAGGGATGATATTAACTGGCGGCGGTGCACTATTAAAAAACCTTGATAAAATCCTCAGTGAAGAAAGTGGAGTTCCAATTACCGTAATCGAAGACCCATTATCATCTGTGGCAATAGGGGCTGGAAGAGTTACCGAAAATATTGAACTCCTCAAAAAGGTCACACCCGAATAACCTTTTTAAAATTTGATTTAATGAAACTGCGTCTATTGTTCCTATCCCCAACCTCAAAGAATAATCCCATCTTATTTTAGGTTTTATATTCTAATACAACAGAAAAGGCCTGATTAATAACGGCACATATCGTGCCCTCCACAGTTTCAGATCACACTTAATTGACTGGTATGCAGGGGCAATACCGAAATGGAGATAAACAGAACGGTAATGATTAACCGTGAGAGCATATTGAGAATCTCTGCTTATTTGGACTTAAAAAGACTATCTGCCAATAAATTAGGTTTTCAAAACCTAATAAAAATAGAGGGCGGCTCTTTTTGAACCATCCCCTTGAGGGCTCCCCCAACTGCCGTTATTTTCACTGTACCCGCTGCAACTGATATGAATTCTCAGCGGACAGACCCTTAAACTGTGACGCTCTGGTGTATGTGTTAACGATATTGAACATATTATCCCCCATCTCCTGTGGCCACGCCCAGAGCACAGCTTCCTTCTGGGGCTGATTCAGATTAAATTGCCGGTTGAAGCTTTCAATTGTTTTTAAAGGACTATCGACCAAACTTCCAATGGACATTTTGAAACGGTCTATTTTTGCATATACAACAGATTGTGGTCGTTATCGGGCTGTTATACCAACTGTAGTAAGAGCTAAAAATTTTTTAATCGATATCGGTAAACTCAATAATGGCGAAGGTTTCACGGTATTGTATTTTTTAATGCAGCATTTAAAGGCATCTACGGAAGGGGTGTATTTACATAAAATACGAAAGTTTACATAATGTACATTATCGGACGTATCTCAAATTAGCTATTCTTATAAAACCTTAATTGATAGGTATTTACAGATATTATTTTTGATATAGCGTTAATATAGGTTTATAAGAACTATATATGCTTGTAATATGCCTAAAATAAAGGATTTATAAATATGATACACTTAAAAATACTGATATTTATCGGACGCTATTTTTATCAAAATTTTTAAAAATCGCCGCCAGCCTTAGGAAACCGTACACTAGCAGGCCTTAGAGGATCGAGGCTTTGCAATGATTTTTCAAAAAATCACCCCGATTTTGCCTTATATCTGGCAACCAGTTCCGCCAGTGCCCGAGGATCCGCTGGCAGTTCTATAGTGACCTTTAAATTTTCAGGTAGAGGTCTTAGCCTCTCATAGGCATTAATCGACCGATTGGCTTCGGCTGATGCTGCCCTGGCAACGGTTTTTAGTGCCAAAGGTGGTAGCTTCTCAAAGCGTTTCAAGTATCGCTCAAAGGTCCGGTTAAAGGTTTCTGGATCTTGTTTGGACTCAGGCGTATTGGCAAACCAGGCCTGATAAAAAGCGGCTTCAGCGACGGTTTTTGTCAAACTTGGTCTTTTAGCCATCTGTAAATCCGTTACTCCATATTTATCCGAATCTTCGAGCTTATAAGGCTTAAAAGCCATCGCAAAGCAGGTCGGGGATATTGCTATGCTTATCAATATGATGATATCATTTTCTTGTCCAGCTCGAGATCGTTTAAAACAGAAACAATCAAACAGCCGGGAACCCTGAAAAACGAAACATTTTCGTAAATGAAAGGAAAACTATCAAATAGATTGCCAATCGATATGATATACACACTTTTTGGGGGGTGATTTATTTCAGATTAGCAGATGATTTATACAAAAAATGCAAATTGCAGATTAATAGCCGAAGTCTACAATTCAGCCAAAGTGTGGATTTCGCATAGCGAATATACAATTTCCAAATAAACAATTCCCGGGGAAATGAACACTATATGCGGGTACAGATATGAAAGCGCTATCCCAAAAAATCGGAAGGTGTTCGACTGGTGATTAGTTTACAGTATCTGCAAAAAAGTAGGACGCCAGATAGTTGGTTTTTGTTGAAGATATCCTTAATCCGTATCAATTCGGCTATTACAGTAAATTGTTGGTTTAATGAACTATTATTCGATCTTATCAAAGGGCATTTGATAGAATCCAACATCAAGAATTATACGATGTGGCTTTTTCTTTTCATCATTTACAAAATTGATTTGAAATTCAGTGAACAATTTAGAAGTTCCGGTGAATTGATTTTCTGTACGTGGATATAATTCAAATTTATCAAAGAAAAAGGTTTTGCCATAAATTTTATTTCCCTTTTTGAATATTGATAATTTAACTTTTATCTCTTTTTGTTCATAGTCCCCCACATATTTGTCAAAAATCTGCGGGTCTAATTTAACGATTTTTTGTGGTGCTACGGAGGGCAGCATTGCCGGAATAATATATTTGGTCAGCATCATCTGGGGTCGGAAATTACCAACTGGATTATCCCAAGCTTTGCTTGTAAAAACTGCCACTGCGTCTAATGCAGGAAATATTAATATATATTGTCCTCCAGTTCCCGAGGCATAAAAAGTTTCTATGACTTGATCGTTTATAACTCTTTTTCCATACCACCATTGGTATCCATATCCAGACCCAGATATAAGATTACCAGTTACATGCGCTTCAGTAGATTCGGTGACCCATTTTTGAGAAACTACTCGTTGGCTCCCCCACTTTCCACCGTTTAGGATCATAAGGCCAATTTTAGCCATATCCCGAGGTCTCATGCTTAGCCCTCCCTGCGTACTTACCTGACCGTCAGGGTATCTATACCATTGGTAGTTTGCAATTCCAAGTGGATAAAAAAGGTGTTCTTCAGCAAATTTATCCGCATATAAACCAGAGGATTTTCTTATGATTACGCCTAAAAGATGTGAAAGCCCACCGCAATAATTAAATTTTTCGCCCGGTGTTTCTTTTAGCTTTTTGTTAAGAACAAAATTTACTGTATTATTACTTGTAATCATTCCAACACCATCATTATTTGGGTCATCCCATCCTCGGGATAGCTCATCCCAGTCTAATCCTGCTGTCATGCTTAATGTGTGTTCTAAGGTGATCTTATATTTCTGATCAACCCATCTGGTGCCAATGTATTCAGGTAAAAAATCATAAACTTTTTGATTTACATTTCGGATCAATTTCTTATCAAGGGCCATTCCTACTAAAATTGAGGTAATGCTTTTCGTAACTGAAGCAGTATACTGCACGTCTTCACGGTCGTAACCATAAAAATATTCCTCAAATATGAGCTTACCATTTCTAACAAGCAAAACACTGCGGATGTCCTCTATAGTTCCGTTAAGAACCTGACGCATCATCTCATTTATTCTCACCGGATCAATACCCTCAGCGCTTAAAGAGGAGGTCTCCAGACCATCACTAATATTATCAGGCATCTGATAGGCATACTCATGTTGAGGTAGGCCGTTGCTATTAACTCTCGGTGCAAGACGAGTGCAGGACGTAATAAGAAAGATAGGTATGGTTAGGAGGGAAAAATACGTTATCACTCGATTAAGACAGTGTTTCATACTTGCCTCCTAATTTAGAGTGGTTTTATGTTTGATTAGTTTACATTTACTAATACGTCAATATGACGTCAATCTGTGATACATTGAGGTTGTTAGCAGAAAACCACCCCTCCCAAAACCTTAGATACTGTTATGTAATCACAGAAATAGGCAAACCTGTGATTAGTAGATGGAATCACCACTTTGGTAAAAATACGGATATCATGATCTGATATCACAGATTTGTAAGGTTGGCCAATTCTGCATATAAGTTTACAATACCTGTACTTTTGATAGTCCTAATTTTTTACAGACATAACTTAGATACTGCAATATAGACTTATTTGCGATTGGAGTAAACTGCAAAAAATAAGAGTTAAAATTAGTTGGTTTTTATCGCAGTTATCCAAACTGGCTACACAGACAGCATTTCTAATACGTTTAGCGCTCTTAACGCCCTATTCAATCGCCCAAAATAAATATCCGCATTGAGTTTGATCGTGGTAGCATCAAGTCGCTCAATACTTTCTTTAGTCTGACGCGCTGCTCCAATGGTATTTATAAACACGTTATATAATAGGCCTCGTCGAATATTATTCCAACATTGATCTAAACTATAATCAATTGCTACATCCTCCAATAGCGTCTTATGGTAAAGCTCCACAAGATAATCCTGATTAAGCTCAAATAGCTCAGGCGTTAAACCAAAAAATATGATTCGCCCCAGATCCTCTCCGGCACACCCATTATGAACCGCTGCCCAGTCATATACAGCAAATCGGCCTTCATTATTTGACTGAAAAAAGATATTGCCCGGGTGGTAGTCACCGTGAACAAGGGTTAGGGAATCATCGGTAAAGATTGAAACTTCGATATTTTGTAACCGATCGGCCACTAAGCAAAATGTTTCAGGAATTTTATTTCCATAGATTTCCTTAACGTGTAAAAGCGAGTCTACAAATGTTTTAAATAGCCCTTCATTTTTCCGTGACGCCGAAGAGAAAAGGATTCCCCACGGTAGCTTGTTCAGTTGCTCGCAATTCCACCACTTAGCATGAAATCTTGCGAGGTGTTTTATGGCTATTTCAACATCTTCTAATTTCCCCGAAAGATCACCCACCCGACATTTGCTCATATCTTCCATCAACAAAAGGTAATCTCCAGATTGCTTATCTATCTCAGCATAGAGGCACTGTGGTGTTGAGATACCAGAATTTGATTCAAGGTGTTTGTAAAAATTAACCTCTCTGTCCCAAAATACCTGAAGCTTTTCTGCATGTGAAATCTTATGGATCGAGACAAACTTTGCGATCATTGAGGATAGCACACCGTTCTCAGGAACATTGTACTCAAGAATAATGCGCACAATATTTGCCGAACCTATCTGTATCGCAAGGGTTTCAATCGAATGATTTACAACAACAGCATTTTCTAATTTTCCACTTCTTCTTTGGAGATCAGTAAGCCAAGAGTTGGTTATCTCGTCAGGACTCTTTGGTATTTTAGACTTGGTCATTTGTCCTTTCTTTCAAAGCAGGGGCAATCTGTTGAACCACTCGATATCTACAAAATTACAAAAATACGGATAAGTAGATGTAACCACTATTTTTTAATTTTACAATTGGAAGAACACTCAAGCACTTGGCTAACCTCCTTCGCTATAGTTAAACTCCAGGTGAATCGCCCGGCGTATAGGTACGATCTTGCCACCCAGCGCCCGGTGAGCGATTTCTATGGCGACATCAGGGTTGAGTAAGTCATTGTTGGTGCATACAACGACACCGAAGCCATGCTCAGGATAAATCATCATTACGCTCTGAAAATCAATATGCTGTCCCCACTGCCACAGCGCGTCACCTTGTTGGCTGTGCTGGATACCTGGACCCAATCCCCACGATAAGTCTCTGCTCAACCTCACTTGTGACGTCTGCAATTGCGTAGCCATCTCTGCACTAAGATATTGCGGATTGGATAGCTCAATGAGAAAGGCGGCCATGTCGCCAGCCGTGGCCCGTAATGAAGCCGCAGCATTCGCAGGCACTGCCGTCGATTTCGGCACTGGCAGGTTCGTAATTTTGCTCGCGAGCAGGCAAAGCCCGAACACGATGAGCACGCTCCAAACGATTGTAAGTGCAATCTGCTTGCCCCGGCGCTCTGGGGATAGCCAGAGGATAATGACTCGACCAAGGAGAAACACCAACATGAAGGCGATTGTCAGGACGAGACCGCACAAAGCGATCAACCAGGCAAATTCCAGCCAGCCAATCTTTCCGAGTAGGACAAAGGCGGGCAGTTGTGATAAGACAAACGCAATGGTGCAGCATCCCATTACCATCCACCGCGTGGGTCGCCACTGGCCTGTCCGAATTCGCAGAATCACCAATCCTATGAATCCGACAATGACCAGGGAAACCAGGTAAAAAACTGCGAAAAGAATTGCAGGCAGGATAGCATGCAGATGACCATTGGCGGTGCGTGGGGTAAACTCAGTACGATTGACAAAACTACTGGACGACATCCCGATTGGCGCATATACCATCTCTTGGGCGACCTGTTCGAGTGATTGGCCGGTCACTTGTTCGATTACGTTTTGTAAGTATTGAAAACCGACGGCTGAATAGGAATAACCACGGCCAGGGGCAAAGAGATTGTGCCTGTTGCTGGTGCTATGGCTAAGACCTGAACTGTGAGAGAGCACGTGACGTGGCGTGATGGCATCTCGGTACTCGGAAGGGGGGAGCCAGGGTTCAGGCAGATAGGAATTCAGAGGCTCGTCGAGCGAAAGCACGCCCTGATCGACCAGCCGCAATGCAATATACGCCGTCACTACCTTGCTATTAGAGGCCACCTCGAACAGAGTTTCCGGTGTGATTGGCTGACGGGTGAGTGCATTGGCAACTCCAAAACCCTCCGTCCAGACCACTTCTCCGTCCCGGATGAGGGCAATGGTAACGCCGGGTATATTCTGCTCGCGCATATACTTAGGGGTATAGCTCTCAAGATCAACAATGACGGCGTCCACAGACTCCGACAGTCGCAATGGTGGCTCTTGCTCAGATGGAGTTGCTGCAAGTGTTGCGTGATGGCGGTATGTCGCCATTCCCAGGATAATGGCAAACAAGGCTAACGAGGAAAGGATTTTAGCCTTCATCTGTTTTTTCCTCTACTATCCGATGATACTAACTCACACTAGTGCCGCCGTTTCACTATTATTATACTGCCAGCATATACCGGGTAAATCGGGTGTTATAATGGCAGTATATCCCCGGACAATTTTATTTCAATAGGTTATGCTGCACCTGGTATATTTTGCCAGTATCCCATGTTGGTATCAAGCTGTG
>Ga0255055_10002106_pt1 | contig 14177 bp, 13 predicted proteins | sample JV7_2_27_MG_FD_188633 | JGI IMG/M metagenome (GOLD analysis project Ga0255055, IMG submission 188633) | Seawater microbial communities from Jervis Inlet, British Columbia, Canada - JV7_2_27 | ecosystem: Environmental > Aquatic > Marine > Inlet | place: Canada: British Columbia | collected...
ATGTAAGAAACGGTTTTTAAGCTATCTGAATTGTCCGAGAAGTGCAGATCCCGCCTTTATTCTATCACCGACAGTCACTTTAATTTCTGCGTCTTCGGGCAGATACACATCGAGTCGAGAGCCAAAGCAAATGAGACCGTAACGCTGTCCTCGCAGCATATCTTCACCGGGTTGTACTTTACAGATGATTCGTCTGGCAATTAAACCTGCCACCTGAACCACACAAATGCTTTTTCCGTCAGCGGTTTCAAGAAAAACCGCATTATGTTCATTTTGCAAAGACGCTTTATCCTGATTTGCCGCAAAGAATTTGCCTGGATAATAACGAACCTTCTTAACCGTGCCGGCAATAGGGATACGATTCACATGCACATTAAACAGGGACATAAAAATGCTGATCTTGGTGCAGCTACCCTCATAGAAAACACTATCATCGAAATTTTTGACCAAAATTACTTTTCCATCGGCTGGAGAAACGATGGCACCACTATCATTTGCAATCACCCGATCCGGATCCCTGAAAAACGCACACAGAAAAAAGGTTATGAAAAGGCCCATTAACGTCAGATAAGTCATTCCCAGTAAAGCTAAAATCAAAGTCACAAAAGCAGCGCTAAATATAAACGGATAACCGGCTTTTGCGACCGGGAAGGCCGTCCGGCCAGTTGGATCAGACCAAGAATATTTTTCCATGGAACCGCTATACCTAACCCGGATAAACCGGAACAAATTGCCACAAGGGCACCAAGACACAAAGTCCGCCTCAGGCGGATTAATATTCATCTTTGCGTCTTTGTGTCTTTGTGTCTTAGTGGCGTAAATCTTTTGCCACAAAATGCACAAAAATAATTTCTAAGATCCTAAAAAACAGATCTGGTTAACGTAATAAAGCCGCGCCAATTTAAAACTGTGCTTATATCAACCTGAATATGTATTGTCAATAATTACCATAACATGATGAAAATCGAACTAAAAGCAGCGACCGTGTCGATTCAGATGATAACCCTAATTTCAAACTGAATTAAAAAAGTCTCATGCCGCGATAATGCGTTCCAATGGGCGATTGTGTTAGTATCATTTTCTTTGTGTTTCAGAGGCTTGGCGAGCAAATTTTTTCCCTAAGTTTAATTGCGCATCTGATTTGCGAATATAGTGAGGAACCAGGCTGGCAATATCAACGGTATCGTGGGTTTTAAATCTTTGCATACTGAGAAATCCAACGCTCGATGCCCGGATGATGTGGTCGCCTTCAGGCGCAAAATAAGCGCGATCCCCCAGCAGCTTGGTTATATCTTCACGATAAAGCTCGGCACCACTTCCAATGAATACACAGGGTTCTTTGATTTCCTCAATTGCTGCTACAGGGGTGTTTGCCTTCTCGCGACTTATTTGAGTTAAGGCGTCATCGCGGAATCGATAGGTGGCTGAATATACCTCGCCTTTACGGGCATCTAATAAAGCACATATCAGAAAAGAGCGCCCCACGCATTGCCAGGCAAGGGCGTCCAGACTGGATATGCCGACCACCGGCTTATCCAGAGCATGGGCCATCCCTTTAATGGTACTCACTCCGATGCGTAACCCCGTAAATGAGCCCGGTCCGATCGTAACGGCCATACCGTTTAGTTCGCCTACGTTAAAGCTGACCATTCCCAGCACTTTATGGATTAATTCCATTAAGTGTTTTGAGTGGGTCTCCTCGTTCAGGGTTATCAGTTCGGCAGATAAGGACCCGGCATCCATTATGGCAACGCTACAGCTCTTCGTTGCGGTATCTACAGCAAGAATTTTCATTTTAAAATTGGGATTTTAAGTTTAATTAATGGGGCGCTAAACAGATGTTACTTGCGTTTGACTTTGGCCCGTTTTGATTTGCTCTTTGGCTTCCTTGGCATAATCGCATGCGACAAAACTTCATCCATATGGTTTGCGGGAAGGAATTTGATCTTGCGCTTGAGCTGGCGGGGAATCTCAGCCAGCTCTTTTCTGTTTTTCTCGGGTATAATCACGGTTCGAATTCCAGCACGCATGGCACCAAGCGCCTTTTCTTTCAAACCACCAATAGGAAGAACCCGTCCCCTCAAAGTGATTTCGCCGGTCATTGCCACATCATTGCGTACAGCTTTGTTGGTTAGAGCCGAAATAAGAGCGGTCGCCATAGCGATGCCTGCCGATGGGCCATCCTTGGGTATCGCGCCGGCCGGCACATGGATATGGATATCCAAATTTTCAAATTTCTTTTCCTCTAAACCAAACGAGGCCCGATTCGCCCGCGCATAGCTCAATGCGGCCCGGGCCGACTCTTGCATGACATCTCCCAGCTGACCGGTAATGATCAAGTCACCCTTTCCCCCGATTAAAGATACTTCGACATATAAAACTTCTCCTCCAACATGGGTCCAGGCCAAGCCAGTGGCCAGGCCCACTTGGCTTTCTTCTTGATCCATTTCCGGACCATATTTTGAAACCCCCAGGTATTTCGATAAGTTATTCTTGGTAACTGAAAATGGTTCTTTTTGGCCCTCTGCGATTCTGCGAGCCACTTTACGACAAATGGCGCCGATCTCCCTTTCAAGGTTACGCAATCCGGCTTCAGATGTATATTCAGAAATGATCTGTCGCAGGGCTCCCGAACTAATGGAAAGAGATCGGGCCTTTAGCCCATTTTCTTTTATTTGCCGCGGTATCAGATAGTCTCGCGCAATCATCCCCTTTTCCTCTTCGGTATAGCCCGAAAGCGTAATGGTTTCCATCCTATCCAATAAAGCGTGCGGAATCGTATCTGTCAGATTAGCGGTTAGGATAAACATCACCTTCGATAGATCAAAGGGTAAGTTGAGAAAATGATCACTGAAAACCGAATTTTGCTCCGGGTCCAGTGCCTCCAAAAGAGCCGAAGACGGATCCCCCCTAAAATCAGCACCCAGTTTGTCAATTTCATCCATCATAAAAACCGGATTATTGCTGCCACATTGCTTCAGCCCCTGCAATATCCGACCCGGCATGGCACCAATGTATGTTCGACGATGGCCTCGGATTTCAGCTTCATCACGGATTCCACCCAGCGAAATTCGAATAAATTTGCGTTGCATGGCCCGGGCAATCGATTGGCCTAATGAAGTTTTGCCAACCCCAGGGGGCCCAACAAAACAAAGAATTGGGCCTTTCATTTTCGGGTTCAATTTACGAACGCTCAGATATTCGAGGACACGGTCTTTTACCTTTTTTAAACCATAATGGCCGGTATCCAATATGATCTTTGCTTTTTGAATATGGAAACTATCCTTGGAGGCCTTGCGCCAGGGCATGCAGACTAACCAGTCTAGATATGTCCGTGAAACCGTTGCTTCGGACGAGTCGGAGTGCATCTGCTCAAGGCGTTTTAGTTGCTTGATGGCCTCTTGATCGGCCTCTTTGGGCATTTTGGCACGCTTAATTTTTTTGCGGTAATCTTCGATCTCAAGTGCCTTTTCATCGTGTTCCCCAAGTTCCTTGTAAATAGCTCTCACCTGTTCGCGTAAGAAATAATCGCGCTGTGATTTAGAGATTTCACCTTTTACTTCAGATTCGATTTTGGCCTGCACAGTTGAAAGCTCAAGTTCCCGGGAGAGCAAGTCGTTTACTTTTTTAAGTCGTTCTACCGGATCACTTAATTCCAGCAGAGTCTGCGATTCCTGGATTTTAAGCTTCAAATTCGATGCAACCAGATCGGCGAGTTTGCCGGGTTCTTCAATACTCTGCAAAATCGCACTGATATCTCCCGACATCTCCCCCTGCAGAGACAGAATCTTCTCTGAATTCTCCCCGACCGTTCTCATTAAAGCCTCTAATTCCAGGTTAATCTCTTCAACAGGCTGTTCTTCAACAAGCTCTATTTTTACCCGATAAGATGACCGTTTTCTTAGGTAGTTCTTAATTTTCGCCTTGGCGGATCCCTGCACCAATGCTTTAACGCTGCCGTCGGGAAGTTTCAACATGCGTAAAATGCGGCCAACCGTTCCAATAGTGTAAATATCGTCGGTTTTAGGATTCTCTATAGTAGGATCTTTCTGCGCGGCTAACATCAAAAACCCATCTTTGGCCATGCCTTCTTCCACAGCTCGAATTGACTTTTCACGCCCCACAAACAACGGTAGAACCATATCGCTAAAAATCACAATATCTCGAACCGGTAATAACGGGAGGGAAGTCGGGATTTCAGCACTCGCATCATCTTCTTCAATAAGGCTGATCAGATCATCTTTATCGCTTCGTGCCATTTTATCTCCTGTGGGTTGCCCCATGACTTAAGATCTAGCCTATTTGACCGAAATTGATATTACACAACTCTATTGCCGGTCAAAAAAGGTAGAACTATTTATAATAAGACATAAATTTTCTTTGACAATATCCATCTATTTTTTTTATTAAACATGTCAAAATAATGAGTATGAAAAATCAATTGCGATCACCTTAGATTCGAACCCAGAGCCGCAAGGAATTGGGCGCTGAAGGTGCCGGCTCCTTAAAAAGCACCCCCTGAAGTCGTAGGATAGAGAAATGATCATGATAAATTATTTTACTGAAATATGGGTCTTTATTTTTGGTTTGTGTGTCGGAAGCTTTTTAAATGTATGCATATATCGGCTTCCGGAATCAAAATCAATTGTTCATCCGCGGTCTATGTGTCCGCAATGCGGGACACTCATCCGGTTTTACGATAATTTGCCCATCTTAAGTTACCTTCTGCTCAGAGGAAAGTGTCGCCACTGCCACGCGCCGATCTCATTTCGCTACCCCGTTGTGGAATTGCTAAGCGGTTTATTTGCTGTGGGCGTATTTCTAAAATATGACATCTCGCTCGAAGCGGCAATATATTATGTTTTTATTGCCACTTTGCTGGTGATAACGTTTATCGATATTGATCATCAAATCATTCCCGATATTATCACTCTGCCGGGAATACCCATCTGTTTTGCAGCCAGTTTTGTCCTGCCGCATATTACCTATATGGAGTCCGTCATGGGAATATTGGTTGGGGGCGGAAGCTTGTTTATGGTTGCCTGGCTATATCATCTGCTCACTAAAAAAGAGGGCATGGGCGGAGGAGACATTAAGCTTTTGGGCATGATGGGCGCAATCATAGGATGGAAAGGTGTTTTATTTACGATATTTGTCGCTTCAGCTGTTGGAACGGTCGCTGGTATGCTCATCATGCTAAAAACCAGCAAATCCATGAAACTTGCGGTTCCATTCGGTCCTTTCCTGGCTATCGCCAGCATCGCTTACATTTTTTTTGGACCTCAATTGATTGTCTGGTATGTTAATTTATTGAGACAATAAATTTTTTGTAAATATGATCACCCCATAAGTTTTAACAGTATTAAAAAACTGCACTCAAAGCGCGCAGGATGCAATCCCAAAAAAAAATTGCAATTATCTCCGATGTACATGGCAACATGGAGGCACTTGAGCAAGTGTTAGCTGATATCGAAAGACTCAAAGTCGGCGTCGTTATCAGTCTGGGTGATAATATCGGCTATGGTCCGGAACCGGATCGCGTCATAAAATATATGAGGCAACATAATATTTCCTCTGTCCTGGGCAACCATGAACTGGCTATCATCGAGCCAAACTATCTGAGCTGGTTTAACGTCGCTGCCCAGCGATCTTTGAAAAAGACCTTAACGCTTTTGTCGGAACCGTCGATCGAATTTATCACCACAATGAAAGCCTACCTGACCGATTACGGGTGCCGATTTGTTCACGGTTTTCCACCGGATTCTCCGCTAACTTATTTATTCCAGGTCTCAGAGGGTAAAACGAAGAAAGCTATAGACGAATTGTCCGAGAGGCGATGCTTTATCGGTCATACGCATACGCTGGAGTTAATCAGTTGCGACGACCAAAAACTGGAATACGGTGTTCTTCATGAAGGTCTCAATAAACTCGATCCCGGCCGAAAGTATATTATCAGCGTCGGCAGCGTCGGGCAGCCCCGGGATGGAGATAATCGATCGAAATATGTAATCTGGGATATGTCCAACGATACGGTTGTGGTCAGATTTGTGGTCTACGATATTGGCGTGGTCGTTAAAAAAATACAGGATGCAGGCCTTCCGGAAGAACATGCAGAACGACTATGGGGTAATCCATTTCTCATTTAAAGCAACGCATGCTTATTTCAACTTTTAGCACAAAGTGGAAGGAGGTTGAATCCAGTTTTTAGGTTTTTGCGGCTTCCCCTAATTTCATTCCGATATCCAGCGCCGAGCGATTCATTCCCAAAAATTCTTTTGGTATTCGTCGCTTTAAAGCCTTCATAATGGATTCCGTTTTAACAAGCTTCGTTAAGGCGATAACTACCCCCAGCATGCAAATATTAAACACAATGGGTTTGCCAATTTCTTCCATTACGGTTTCATACATCGCAATTTCTTTTTGCTGCGCATCGACCTTTTTTTCAGTTTTGACATAGCGGGCATCGGTAATCAGCAATCCGCCCGGCCGGATTACCGGATAAAACCTATTATAGGCATCCTGGGTCAGACAAACCAGCACATTGGGTTGAATCACTTTTGGATAATGGATTGTGGAATCTGCTATGATAATATCGGAACGGGTTGCCCCTCCTCTGGCTTCAGCACCATATGATTGAGATTGCACGACATTCAGATTTTCATAGAGCACCGCAGCTTCTGCCAAAATAATGGCTGCGGTGATGACGCCCTGCCCCCCCGAACCTGAAAATACCACTCTGCATCTCTCCATATTTATTGCCCTTTCATTGCTCTTTGAACCAGTTTTTCATATTCACTACAGTATTCCGGCATTTCTGTTTGCACAAATATCCCGCGTTCAATTAGGTCAGGATTTTCCTGTTTGGCCTTTGATCCGATCGAAGTTGTATTTTTCTTGAAATATTGGACCATATCCACAGCATCGCCGGCTTTGTTTTTGCGCCCGAAATAGGTCGGACACTGTGACAAGACCTCCACCACTGAAAAGCCTTCGTGCAGAATCGCTTGTCGGATGAATTCGGTCACCTGTTGTATGTGATAGGACGTCGTTCTTGCCACAAAAGTAGCACCCGCGGCTTTTGCCAGCTCCACAACATCAAAGCTGGGATCGATGGTCAAATACGGCGCCGTCGTCGCGCGGATGTTCTCGCCCGAAAGCGGTGAAAACTGCCCGCCGGTCATACCGTAGATACGATTGTTCATGACAATTGCGGTGATATCAATGTTTCTGCGAGCCGCATGTATGAAATGATTCCCGCCAATTGCCAGCGCATCGCCATCGCCCATGGGAACGATGAGATTGAGTTCCGGACGCGCCATCTTTACACCGGTGGCAAAAGCTAAAGCACGTCCATGGATCGTGTGCAGGGTGTGAAAGTCAACATAGCCGGTGATCCTCGATGAACAGCCGATGCCGGATACCATAACAATCTCATTTTTGCTCATACCCAGTTTTTCAAGGGCTCTGAGAAGACCGTTTAAAACCATTCCGTGACCGCATCCGGGACACCACAAGTGAGGGAAAAACCGCTCTCGCAAATACTCCTTTATAGCCATGCTTTAAACCCCCTTTCCCTGGATCAACCGCAGAATATTCAATATATCCGCCGGTGTGATAAAAACCCCGTCGATTCGATTGGCCAAAAATACCTTAGCGGGTTCATCGACAGCCAGCTTTACAGCCTGAAGAACCTGACCCATGTTCTGCTCCACTACAACAACCGACTTCATATCAGCACATTTCTCTCGCACAATGTCCTCTGGAAAGGGCCAAAGGGTTTGGAGCTCCAGCAGCCCCAAACGTTCGCCCCGCTTTCTTCTATTTTCTACAGTATGAAGAGCCGAACGGGCGGCAGATCCGTAAGACAGCAGCAATTGTTCGGCATCTTCAGTATAATACTCTTTGTAGCGCGCCAGCTGATGCGTCCGGTTTTCGACCTTATCGATCAAATGACGCAACAAGCCATGAACAATGGCGGGCTCACTGGATGGAAATCCCCACATGTCATGAAAAAGCCCGGTGACATTGAAGCGGTGAACTCCGCCAAAATCAGACATCGGTAAGCGACCATCCTCTCTGGGCAAATATGGATGATAATCAACACCTTCTTTAACGTCTGTTTTCAGTCGCTCAACCAATGGTATTTTCCCGGATTCCGGGATCTCGAGCCGCTCTCGCATATGGGCAACGAGTTCGTCAAGCAACAGGATCACCGGTGTTCGGTAAATTTCGGCTAAATTAAACGCCTCGACGGTAATTGCAAACACATCCTGATGGTTGGAAGCAGTCAGCGCAATGATGGCATGATCGCCATGAGTCCCCCAGCGGGCCTGATTAACATCACCCTGACTTCCGTGGGTTGGAAGACCGGTGGATGGTCCGCCGCGCTGCACATCAACAATTACACACGGAATTTCTGCCATAATCGCATACCCAAGCGCTTCCTGCATCAGTGAAAAACCCGGCCCGCTGGTCGCGGTCATAACCTTGCGGCCGGTAAGCGATGCACCGATAATGGCACAAAGCGAGGCAATCTCGTCTTCCATCTGTAAAAATTTCCCGCCAATTTGCGGCAGGCGATAGGCCAGATATTCGGTAATTTCAGACGACGGTGTAATCGGATAGCCGGCATAAAAATCAAGTCCGGCATACAAGGCCGCTTCGGCGCAGGCCTCGTTGCCTTGGACAAATTTTACGTTTTCGTTCATAGCATACGCCTATTCTTTCGTTTCGACCTCTATTGCAAAATCCGGGCAGCGAAACTCACACAGCCTGCAACAGATACAGTCTTGTGGTCTCAGCGCCGCGACTTTGCCTTGATCGTCTAATTCCAGAACTTTTTTCGGGCAAAGCTCAACACATATGCCACAGCCCTTGCACCAATCCCGGTTTATATGATGCTTTTTTAGTTTTGGTTTGGCCATCTAAAATTCCTCGGCATTGAATAAATTTCCGGTTGACTCGAATACTAAAAATATTAGAAAACCCTTCTTGTTATTCTTTGATTAAAAACAGCTAAACCCAGCTCTGTCCAGTTTGAATTTGCTTTAGGGGTACGGGTAAAAGGGCTCAATATTGATTTTAGGTATGATTGTCAAGAAAAACAAGACCCTAATGCGTTTTGTTCCGGCTTTGAATATTATCTTAATTACTTTGCCGCAACCAGTGCACGCTATTGGATCGGCATTCAGGGCAGGTCCGTTCGCGGTTTACACTGTAAATACTGTCCCAACGATGTCCGCAGCGCCGGCACGCAAATTCGGTGTCCTGTTCTTCATCGGCAGGCTTGGGGTTACGCGGTCGTGGCACACGGGCTTTTGCCAAAACATCTCGAGTAAGTTCCAATTCTTCCGGGGTCACCATCTTACGTTTTTTCTCTGTTGCCTGCATAATGGATTGCCAGCGGACACCCTCGGCGGCCGAACACCATTCCAATAACAGTCGCTCTGGGCGAATTCCGGATTTTCCCAGGCCGTCCCATAGACCGTCCAGACGCCGCACCGTGCTGCGATTCGCATCGATATAATGGCAGTCAACGTAATGGCAACCAGACACCAGAACCACCGGCGCACCCTTTTGAAACGAATACCACACAAATTCCGGATTTACACGCCCCGAACACATCGTGCGGATAATGCGCGCATTGGGCGGATATTCCAAACGGCTCACTCCGGCCGTATCTGCTCCGGCATATGAGCACCAGTTGCAGGCAAACGTTACGATTTTTTCCAGAGGATCTACTTCCAGGATAGCATCAATCTGGGCATAAATTGCCTGGTCCGAGAAGTGCCGCATTTCAATTGCACCAAATTTGCATTCACCAGCGCAGGTCCCGCACCCTGCACAAGCCGCACTGATTATTTGAGGGACGTGTTTCTTTTGCCAGGTGATCGCACCAAAAGGACAGACGCGAGCGCATTGTCCGCATTTTGTGCAGGCCTCTTCGTACACAGCGGCCGTGATGGCTTCTACCGCAAATCGATCTTTACCCAACAGAATGGAGGCGTGTGAGCCTGCGGCGCTGGCCTGGGTAACACTCTCGCGAACATCCTTGGGGCTTTCGGCAGCGCCGGCAATGAACACGCCCTTGGTAGGCGTCTCTACCGGGCGCAGTTTGGCATGGGCTTCCTTTAAAAAACCGTTCGGTGATTTAGAAATGCTCACCATTTGCCGAATGGTTTCTGTTTCGACTGCCGGCGCAGCACCCACGGCCAGGACCAGCATATCAAATTCGTGGTTCTCAAGGCGTTTTTCGATCGTATTTTCAACGGTTACCATTAGATTACGTGTGCCGAGATCTTCACGAACATCACCCGGCAAACCTCGAACATAGCGCACACCACTGCCTCGCGTTCGCATCAAAAGCTCTTCAAACCCCTTACCGTAAGCCCGCAAGTCGATATAAAAGACCGTAACTTTGGTATCGGGATAGTTATCCATGAGGTACTGAGCGTCTTTGATGGTGTTCATACAGCATATAGTGGAGCAATAGGGATTCCCCCGTTTGGGATCCTGGGTCCGTGACCCGACACATTGAATAAATCCAATGCGATGAGGTCTTGCTTTGTCACTGGGCCGACCCAGGTGCCCCCCCAAAGGCCCGCCGGTGGAGATCAGTCGTTCAAATTCGATGCTGGTAACCACGTTGACAAAACGCGTGTAGCCGTATTCATCAAGCGCCGTGGGGTCATACACGTCCATACCGGTGGCCACAATGATGGCGCCGATCTCAACTTCGAGAAGTTCATCTTCCTGATCAAAATTAATACATTTTTTATCGCAAACTTCGAGACACTTGCCGCAGGCGATCGGGTTCTCACCTAAACAATCTTCCGCCGAGATCAAATAAGCGGAAGGAACAGCCTGTGGAAAAGGAATATATATCGCCCGGCGACTGCTCAAGCCCATTTGGAATTCGTCGGCAACAACGACCGGACAAACTGTTGCGCAGTCACCACACGAAACGCAGTCCTGCTCGTCAACATAGCGGGCTTTTTTACGAATGTTGGCTTTGAAATTACCCACATATCCCGTTATGTCTTCTACTTCTGAGTGGGTCAGCAGTTCTATTTTGGGATGTCGACCGACATCCATCATCTTGGGGCCAAGTATTCAGATACTGCACTCAATATCCGGGTAGACTTTATCAAGCTGCGCCATAATACCGCCGATCGATGGCTTTTTTTCAACCAGATATACCTGATGCCCCGCATCCGCCAGATCCAATGCGGCCTGCATGCCGGCCACTCCACCGCCGATAACCAGAGCCGCATCCATGACCGAAATTTGCTCTTCATCCTGGGGGAAAAGCCACCTGGCACGCGAAACCGCCACTTTAACGATGTCTTTGGCCTTTACGGTCGCTTTTTGGGGGTCCGGGGTCACCCATGAGCAGTGCTCGCGAATGTTGGCCATCTCAAGCAGGTACTGATTAAGTCCCGCCCCTTGAATGCATTGCCGAAAGATCGGTTCATATGACGAAGGTGAACATGATGCGACGACGATCCGATTGAGCCGATGCTCAAAAATCGTGCGTTGAATCTCCTGCTGTCCCGGATCCGCACAGGTATATTTATTGCGAACCGATACAACAACATCCGGCAGGTCCTCAGCAAATTTGCGCACTTCCTCGGTGTCTACAAACCCGGCAATATTTGAACCACAATCGCACACAAAAACCCCGATACGTAAATCTTCTTTTACCAACGTTAACCTCCTTGTCTCATATCAGGCATTGACTGTATTAGGGACGCAAGTCCGAACCGAATGCGATCATCGAACCGGATCGGTTTTGTCTCGCTGCCACGTTTCAAAACTTTGATCGCGAATAAACTCTTTATCTTTCCAGGCTTTACGATCACGGATCGTTTGTTCAACTGCGTCTTGAAATGATCGTCTGAACTCATCCGAATCAAATTGGGCTTTACGGAAAAAATCAAAGGCCTGAAACTCTTTAAAGGCCTTGCGCTGGGTCTCCATGGTTCCATATCCGGTGACCATGATAACCCGTATAAAAGATAGACGTCTACGGATTTCAGCCAGCAATCGCATGCCGTCTTCATTGTTTTCTTCGGTTTCTACCAGGCGGATATCCAATATGACCAGATCCAGATCTTTGTTTTCATCTATATAGGCCAAGGCGGCCTCCCTGGTGCCCACCGCTTCGACGACATGTCCCTCGCGCTCGATCAAACCGCTTAGCATATTGCGCCAATCTGAATAGTCATCTACAATCAGGACTTTACCTCTCATTTTTTTCTCCCCGGTTCTATTTTTGTTTGCTTGTTTCCACCGACAAAGTTATGTTTTGAATTCCAGCGATGATTACCCGCCAATAGCGCGGGTAAACGCACGACAAAGGCCGAGCCTTTGTCCGCTTCGCTGTGGCATTTAATCGATCCTCCCTGACGTTCGATAAATGTGCGCAACCACCACAATCCAAATCCCAGCCCATTTTCACTTTGTTGAAACATATTCCACAGATGCAACATCTGCTGCGGGGAAATACCTCTGCCCGAATCCTTGATCTTAACAATCACCCAAAGGCCGGCATCATCTTGATCTGAGTGAGTACTCAGTTTTAGACGTCCCTGATCTCGATCTTCCATTGCCTTACGTGCATTGGTTATTAACTCCAGGAAAATATCCACCAAAAGCAGGCTGCAATTCACGGGCGGCAAATTTTTTTCAAAGTTCCGGCTGACCTCAATTTTATCCGGCAGATCGGCGGCTTCAAGGGCTTCATCCAACAGGTGGTTGACATCCAGCCTTGCAGCAGGCCCTGAGTCCTTGAACGGTTTAAACAGCGCATCGCTAAGTTTAAGAACAAAGCGCGCGTTGCGCTCGATGCGTTCCAAATTGGCTTCGATCCATAGTCGCTCTGAATCGGCCATTTCCAATTTGGTCAGGGAGCGCAAGGTTTCCCTGGCACTGACTGGCACAATCCCCATCAAATTATTAATTCGATGCGCCAAGGCCGTGGCGGCTTGACCCATCAAGGCCCACTTTTCGGCTGCCAACCGCTTTTCCTGCTCAGACAGAAGCTTTTGATGTTGACTTGCGTTTTGTATCGCGATGACTGCTTCTTGCGCCAGAGCTTCCAGAAGCTCGACATCCTGTTGATCAAAAGCAGCCACCCGTGAACTTTCCAGAAGCAAAACGCCCAAAAGCGAATCCGGTTTACTTGGATCCTCCAGGCCATATTGCAAGGGAACCGAAATGTTTGAGCGCATGTCTTCAAAAAGAACAACGTTCAGAGGATCATCGCGAACATCGGGGCTCAAGTAAGGTCGTCGGTTTTCTGCTACCCAGCGGGCAATCCCCTGCCCAATGCGGGGGGTATAGGCTAGTTTTTCGGGTGTCCAACCGTCTCCATAATGGGCCCTGAGAACCAACTTCCCAGATTCGGGTTCCAGTTGTCGCAAAGAGCCATGTTCGGCGCCAACCAGTTCGGCTGCCTTTTCAAGAATCATATCCAATACGCGCTCCAATTCCAGGCTGGAAGTGAGCGCCACGTCAATGGTGTGCAGGGTCCGAAACTGGGTCGTCATGCGCGCGAGTCGCTCGTTTTGCTGAGCCACCGACGCCGTCATGTCCGCCAGCGACTGAAGCAGTGCTGCATCCCGGTCCCGAAAGTTCCGTTTTACATTTCCATCAAACACGATGAGTACCCCTCGAACGGCGTCCTGCCAGATCAATGGTGCCGCCAAAGATACGGAACGATCGGGAAAGATCTCAGTCATGGTTTCCCTGGAGCTCATCACACGGCCGGGCAGTCTGTCATCCCAGGGTACCTGCTGCAGGTTATGGGTAGCCACCAGTGATATCCGCTCCTTTTCCGAATCCCACAGGTAAAACCCGCTACCGTCAGCACGGCATTGGTAACTTGCTTGCCGGACAACGCTTTGTAAAAAATCCGGATCCAGAATTCCGGTCGCTGTTGCTTGGTTCGCCAAAATACTCTTCCCGTCGCAATAAAGCACATTTTTGTTTTGACACCCCGGTACGGTCAGACAGGGCTCTTTAATGACCATTATAATCGATCTGCCAGTACCGTCGCCAGGTCGCGGATCGGAATAGCGATATCATTCTCCAGGTTAGGATCCTGCTGAGCACATTTAAAATGGATCTGACATTTGATGCAGGTTGTAATCAACAGATCGGCGCCGGTGGCCCTG
>Ga0255055_10002107_pt1 | contig 14177 bp, 14 predicted proteins | sample JV7_2_27_MG_FD_188633 | JGI IMG/M metagenome (GOLD analysis project Ga0255055, IMG submission 188633) | Seawater microbial communities from Jervis Inlet, British Columbia, Canada - JV7_2_27 | ecosystem: Environmental > Aquatic > Marine > Inlet | place: Canada: British Columbia | collected...
CGTAAGCACATGGGCGGCCGGCGCTAGTCGCACATCAATGCGGTCATCACCGGCGCGGGGTATGACGAGCTCCCTCGAGCTACAGCCGTGCAGATATCTCGGGGGGTGATGGCGATAGCGGCCGAAGACTACGAGATCACCAGCGAGAGCGCGCGCTATATGTGTCAGGCGCTCATCTACAAAAAGGCCCAGGGCGATCCAAAAAAGCTCTCCGTCATCATCGAAGTGGGGAGTTCGGGCGCATGGAACCAGGACTACAGTACGACGGTGCAGGCACCGGACCATGCCGACCAGATGTTCATTAGCCACATCCACCTGTGCCACGCCGAGATCTTGAATCAGGCTAAGGTCATTTCGTCCCTCGGGTCGGCCGCGCTGGCAAACGTGAGCGAGGTATTCGTGGCCAAGGAGAACGCACTACAGGCTCGAGCGGATGCTGATCGCCTGGCCATCGACGCCGACCGGGAGACCAAGGCCGAGGAAAACAAAAACAAGCGCTGGCAGCAAATGTTCGGATTGGCGCAGAAAGCCGTCACCACGGGCGTGGCGCAGTATATGGCGGGCCAAAATCAGCAAATGATGAGTTCGGCGCCCCAGCCGGCCGCGCCTCCCGAGCCCACCGAAACACCGGACTGGGCTCGAGCCGCAGCCGGCGAAGCGGTTGAACTCACCCCGGAGCCTGTTAGCCTCGATGCGGACCCCGACGACCCCCCCATGGAACACGGCATTTTAGATCCGATCGACCACGGCCTCGCGGAGTGTGCGAGATCTCTGTATGACAGCATAACTGTCGCCCAGTGGCCCAAGCTCATGGGTGCCCTGAGCTCAGCCCAGCTGAAACTCCTGCTTAAGCTCGAGGAGCCCGAGAGTGACAACTCGGTGCGCAAGGCGGTAGCCAAGTTTGGCGAGACGATCAGGCCGGCCCAGCAGGTGGCCCTTATGTCCATCCTCGAAACTCATCAGGTGGCCGCGTTGATGCAGATGAGGCAAGTTGCCGAGTAGCCCGACCCCTGTGGATCAGCGGGCGGCTGAACTGTGGCGCATGCTCGCGCACCTAGGGCGCACCCCTGACACGCGCCACTGTCGCCAGCTGCGGTTCGCGTGCGAGCGCCTTCTAGGCTTCCGCAAATACTCGATGCGCCTGGATTACCGTGCCTCGGAACTCGAGATCGACCAGATCGTCGCTGAGGACCTCACGATACCAGGGAACGGCCCGGACTATGGGTGACCCCCGGCTCGGGATCCTTATCTGGGTTATGTTTGGGCATGGCTCAGGTAGGTCTCCCGGGATTTGGACATATTGAGGAGCCTGCGGCGCAGGCGACGCCCAAACGACCTACCAGGAATAAGTCATCTAAGACCGATCTTGACCGGCTCGAGCTCAAGCCGGGCTGCTTCCAGGGGCGCCGGATCGCCAAGTACAGAGGCCATTGGTACGTGTTCCCCAGCGAGGAGCCGCGGGTGCAAGGCCAGGGGATGGGCGAGATCACCGGACTCGCAGCTCCGCGCCTCGAGTGGCAAAGCTCGATCAAGACCTCGACCGGAAGGCCGCGGAAGCCCCGGGTCATCGTACCGGAGGCCACGCGCAAGAAAGACGAGCCGATCTCGCACCGCGACCAGCTCGCCAAGGCCAGCGTCCGCTCCTACGACAACAAGACCCGCACCATGCACGCCCAGCCGATCGTGTTCGGCAGCGGCGACATGCGCCGCGTCTACGCGCGCCCGCTGCTCAAGGTAGACGGCGAGACCGTCCCCGACCGGGGAAAGGCAGTACGCCAGCTCGACGGAGGCCCGGTATATTGGCAGTCCCTCGAGACATTCAAGGACGGTACGCTCGCGCCCCCGCGCACACTCGACCCTTTGACCGACGAACAGATCGCCGCCATCGAGTTCGAGTTGTGGCTGGCCAAGCACTACCCCGACCCGCTCGCTCGCTTCCAATACCTTGTGCGCGAGCGCGATGCCCTCGTCGTCGTCAACCACAGCGGCGGCAAGGATTCGCAGGCCATGTATCTGCATCTAACCCGTGACCTCGGACTGCCCCGCAAACAGATTCGGGTCGTCCACGCGGACTTACCCGGCGCCGACTGGCCGGGGACGCTGGACCATATCAAGGCGACCACGGACGAAAAGGTCAAGGTCGTCACGGCCCAGTATTCCGACGGCTCGGTCAAAGAGCTGTACGACTATGTGCTGAAGCGAAAGAAGTTCCCGTCGGCAGCTCAGCGCTATTGCACGTCGGACCTGAAGACGAGCCCGATCGACGCCTGGATACGTCAGGCGATGTGTGAGCTCAACGGGCTCAAGAAGCACTGCAAAGTACCCGCGAACGGCCAGCGCATCGTAATCTCGACCCTGGGGATGCGTGCCCAGGAGAGCAATAACCGAGCTGGCCTCTCCGAGTGGGAGGTCAGCGTCGGCGACAGTGTAGCCGGGCGACTGTGGTTCGAATACCTGCCTATCTTCCGCTGGACCGAAAAGCAGGTCTTCAACTCGATCGAGCGGCACCGACAGGCGCCCTTTTGGATCTACGGTCGCACCCCCAAGGACTGCAGGCGACTGGTCGAGGCCGGATCTGTCGATCAGCACGGGCACTGCGTGCCCATGCGTCGGATGAGCTGCGTATTTTGCATTATGTCGAGCGTGCGGGATATAGGCGTGGCCAGTTTGATCGGCCCGCAAGAGATAGCCGAGAAGATCTGCGATACCGAGGTAGAGACCGGCCACACATTCAAGCATAAGACGACCTTTCCGGATCTGCAGCTCAAGGGCCGCGCGGAGGTCTACGCGGGAACAAAGAAGCGACTCGACGTGATCACCACAGCCCGCAAGCTCAGCGGCCCCTGCCAGTAGAGGCTCACTTTCGGAAGTTCCTCAGGACCGAGCTCGAGATAGTCCCCCGCTTGGAGTACAGGGTGAGCGCACCCAGACCGGCGGCGAGGCCCAGGAGCACCAAGCTGCTGGATCCGGCGCTGCTGACGTTAGGGTCGGGAAGGTCATCCTGGTGGACGGGCTGGGGCCCGGCCCCCTGGCAGAACTGGATGATCGAGCCGTCGGTTTGGGTGATCAAGACGGCGGTGTAGCCTTCCGGGCACACGATAGACTCGGGCAGAGGCTTGGGGTCTGGGGCCGGTTTTTGGCTGTGATCCCAGATCATCAACCGCGCGCGGTTGTTCAGGCCGATCCCCTGGTCTATCCGCCCGGCGACCTCTTGGACGACCCCCTCGAACCCACCGTAGGCGGCAGAATGGCCGAAGCCGACGGGAGTGTGCCAGTGGTCAGTGTCGGCCCATTCCCGGGCCTCGGCCATCCAGGTCGAGATCTCGGCGGCGAGGGCCGGGGCCGCGGAGCCCATCCATTCACCGGCCGGCGAAAGCTGGGCGAGGTGCAGGTGTGCCCCGTGGATCTCCGCGGTCAGCCGCCGCCCCCACGCGTCCACGTCATCCGGCCCGCACACGTCGTTCCAGTCGGGGCCGCAGGGGTACTCTGGATACCAGCGCCCCCCCTCGGCGATCAGGACGTTGGGCATGGCGACATGGTAGCAGCACGCTCGTTTTTGTTCTATCTGCTACGGGTCACCGAGATGGCCGCCTGCGCTGCAGGGCCAGGTACTGGCCAAAAGCGCGCTGTGCCCCCTGGCGCTGGCGCGCGGGTACGAGGTCCCACTTCGGCGGCCGAGCTGCGGGGCCCGCCTCCCAGACAATCTTGTTCATCTGGGCCAGGGAACGCGGCCCGGCCTTTTTCCTGGCACCGCTCGGGGCCTGTCCTTCGTTGTACTGGACCGGACGCAGGCCCTTGGAGGCTAGAGATAGGTAGGTGGTCCCGGCCTCGCTCTCGAGCGAGTAGGTCACGAACCGGCAGCCCTTTTCGCCGCGTCGCCCGCTTTGGGGCAAAAGGTCCATGAGCCGGGCGGTGAGTTTGCTCGAGGCGGCGAGCGGCCTCACTCTGCCCTTGCGGTCTCGAGTCTTGAGACCGCCGATCGACGCGATGCGTGTGAGCTCGAGTGTTCCGTGTTGGGAACAGCCGCGGCTGTTCCACCGCGAGCTCGGCGTGTTAGCGGTGGCGACCGCAACAAGAAGCAACTTTCCGTCTCTGCCGGGCACCACCGCGCCGAGGGCGTACATCATTCCGCGCAGGTTGCAGTAAGGCAGGGCGCTGTGGTGCAGGACGATGAACTTGCACGCCGCCGAGCGTGGCAGGTTTACGAGGCGGATGCCGCCCTCGAGTATCGAATCCTGGCCGAGCGCGTCCGCGACCAGCTCGAGCGCTAGGGCATCGGGGAGCACGCCCTTGTCGGTGTCGCGGTCTTCCTGAGTCTCCCAGGCCAGACTGATCGCTCGAGCTAGTTCCGATCGCGGGATGCTCTTCAAATAGTTGTAATCGTCGCGGTGCAGGGGCGCGATCCACCGAGCCACCTTGGCCTGATCCCAACTACGAGCTCCCGGTGTGCCGAGCATTTGATCGCAATAATAGTCGATCTCACCGCCAGGACTGCCCCCCTCCAGCCAGCACGCGACCAGGGGGAGATCGGGGGCGGCCGTTCCGCGCTCTAGCTCGATGGCGCCCCACACCTGGGACGCCAGGCGCATAGCTCGAGCCCGGCGTTTGGCTTGCCACGCCGTCAAGCGGTCTGCAGCTTGCGAGGCTTCGTCGGCGCGCAGGGTCTCGCCGGCGCCAGCGGGCGCGAACTGGCCGAAGCGCATGGGCTGCGGGCCTTGTGGATCTGGTAATCCAGGGAGACCTACCTGAGCCACAGCCCGACAGTACCACCGACTTTATCAGCCTGCACCCCACCTGAACAAGATCGGACAGCGGGCGTTTGCCCAGTACCTCGAGCAGCAGCGCAAGCGCCCAGCTCGGTGATACCGTCGAGTCATGGGCCAAGCAGGTCTCCCCGGATTCGACACGCCACAGCCTGATCGGCCTGCTCGCCGCAGCGCCAAAGTGATCTCCTACGGTGGCGGCGTGGACAGCTTTTGTATGCTGCTCGACGCGATGGACCGCGGCGAGCGGCCCGACGCCCTGGTCTTCGCGGACGTGGGCGACCCCCGGCGCCTGGACCCCGGCGAATGGCCCGAGACGTACCGGCACCTGCGGGACGTGGTGATCCCCTACGCGAACAAGCGCGGGATCCCGTTCTACTGGCTATCGACGGAGCCGGGCCTGCGGGTGAAAGGCGCGATCGTCCAGGTCTACCCGATCCGGCCGGGCGCTCGGTTCACGCGCTCCGGCTCTGGCTATATGCGGTGGGGAGCTTCCACCGGTGGCGTCCAGATCCCGACGACCGGGAGCCGCTCATGCACGGCCGCTTTCAAGGTCGAGCGCTACCAGAAGTGGCTCGCCGACAACATGCCCGACACCGATGTCTCGACCTGGATCGGGTATGACGCGGCAGAAGACCACCGCATCCAAACCAAGATCGACAGGGGGGAGGATCCCTATTCAGCGAAGGTCACGCCGGCGATGCGCGAGTCCAGGGTGGGCAACCGGGCCCGCTATCCGCTGCGCGAGACCAACCTGGACCGCGAGGCCTGCAAGGCCCTGATCCGCAAGCACGGCCTCGAGGTCCCGCGCAAGTCCGCGTGCATGTATTGCCCCTTCATCAAAGACACCGAGCTGCTCGAGCTGCTGCGCCGAGAGCCCGAGGTCTTTGAGTGGATCGAGGCCTGGGAGCGAGACCGCCGGCAAAAGCCAACCACGTTCAACGTGATCCTGGGGCTGTACGGGTTCTCTTCGTTCACGCTGTCCGGCTCGCGCTACCGAATGATGCGCAAGGTCCAGGAGCTGCGACGCTCCCGCCAGCAGGCCAAACGGCGCTGCGAAGACGACGATATCGAGTCGCTGCTGTTTTTCGATCCCGTCTCGCAGGCCGACCAGCTCGCGCGAGCCAAGGGCCTCGCCGGGTCCGTCGGCGCCTTCCCCCACGCCGGCCGGGTCTACAGGACCCCCAAGGCGGCGGGCGCCGTGCTCACCCGCCTCGAGCACAAGGTCTACCGGTCGGGCGTGCTCGTGGCCGAGAAGCTGCCGGCGCTCGAGCCCGGCCAGATCTACTGGCAGCCGTCCAAGCGAAAGAAGCCGCCGAGCAACGCGCCCGCCGGCGCCCAGGGCGAACTCTACAAGCCCAAGGTGCTCAAACCGGAGCCGATGCGACGCAGCATCCCCGGCGCTCGAGCGACTTGGGCGTGGCTCATCGATCACGACTGGATCGACGGGAGCGGGTGCAAGCTCACCCCCTACGGCGCCGCGATCGTCAAGGCGTGGCAGGACGGCCCAAACAAGGCCGACGCGGAGACCTACTGGACGGGGAAGCTGCGCGAGGTCAAAGGCGGGTTCAAGGCCGTAGGCCGCACCGACACGCCGCCGGCCACCGACAAGAGCCCTGGCTGGCCGATCCGGCAGGCGGCCGGCCGGGACATGCAGCTCGGCGTCCACTACACATCGCCCACCATGCGCGAGCACCTGCAGGGCAAGTACCCCGAGGCGTTCTCCTGCGTCCGCACAGACGAAGAGACGGCGATGCAGGGCAACCTGAGCAGCGTCGTTGTCTCGCCGGCTGCGCTCACGCGCCGCCTCCCTGGCCGCAAGCGCGCGGGCTAGGCGGCCGCGAACAGCGGGAGCTGATAGCGCACTCGAGGCGCCGCAGGAGCCTCGCCACGCAGCTCGGCGTCGCGGCGAGCCTTGGCCGCGCGGGCTGACTCGCGGCTGTACTCCTTATCGAGCACGGCAATCCTCGCCACGATCGGAACAAAGCCGGGTGTCCCGGATTATTTGGTTTTCTCCATCCCCTTGAGACGCTCCACGGGCCTCCGTGAGCCTCTCCAATGGCCACCCTCCGGAGTGGCCGTGGAGATGAAAAGACGCAATGGAGGCCGTGTGAGCAAGGCTCAAAGCGCTTGGATTGAGACTCTCCACGCGTGTGGGTGGGTGGCCTTTGTCGCCAATGGTGCGGCGGAGGCTATCCTCCACCTTGATGAAATGTTTCGGGCGGAGTAGCCTCCCCAAGCTTGGACTCCGGGCTGGCATCCGCCACAAAACCGTCCATGGGAGAATTGAAGCCGGATAGGTACTCCCCCCGATTGCGCCGGGACTAGAGAGGGAGGGGAAATCTTATAGCGTGAGGCCCCGGGCCCCCACTTCGGTGGGGGCTTTTTTCGTGATAGGCTCCCCCGTCCATTCAGGGCGCCCTACTCCTCTTCGTCGTCGCCCAACATGCTGCCAAACTGCAGCAGCGTGGCGAGCTGGGCTCTACCCAAGGCGGCCCAATCCGCGGAGTGCTTCTTCGGCGGCATCGCGCTGCGAGATCGAGCGGAACACTCCGACACCGCCAGGGGGGCGCCACGGTTCCCATTTGGCTACTTCTTGCTGGTGACCAGCTTGTAGACCCCGAACCCGGCGAACGCCAGCACCACCATGAACATCGCGGCGGGACCCGTCATCGACCGAGGCTCGTTGGCCGCGGTCCCTGGAGCGAGCCCCTTCGGCGGCTGGTAGGTGGATCCCGTCGGTGTTTGGGTGCTGAGCGTGGCTGGCATGGGCGAATCTCTCCGGCGGGTCGAGTTCGAGCTTATCAGCGACAACCTCAGGAGTCGACTCTGGTGCTTCAGAGGCCCTTATCTGGGCCATACAACGCGTTTGGAGGCCCGCGAGTTCGAGGTCAACTACTTTGGACCGGGGCGCCGTGCGGGCCGCAAGGCGCTCCTGCTCGGCTCTGATTTCGATCTTGGCGAGTTCTCTGTCCCGGGCCAGCGCGCGGCGCTCCGTATCCTCGAGTTCGGCTACATCCGCGAGCCAGCGCTCACAGGTGCGTGGCCCGAAGAGATTCCCGGGATACCACCATTTCGGGCTCTGGCGCCCCGCACGGATCAGTCTTGCCGCACCCTCCACCAGATCGACCAGATCCTGGCCGTCTATCCCATCGTCGAGCATCCGCTGGATCGGGGTGACCGACGGCCCCGATCTCCAGGGGTGCTTGCCGCCGGCGGGCGTCAGATCCCGCATATATTCGAGGATATCGCGAGCATCCTGGCTACAGGAACGCCAGGAATAGGAACGCTCTTCGCTTCGCTCGGCCTGCGGCCCGCTTAATTTCCCCCCCGACTGGCTTCGCGGATCATTGGACAATTTTGAATTCGAAGCCCCCAAATTAGGGGGGGTAACAATTGCATCGGGCGTGCCAATTGGGATCTGCATGGGGGCGTTGTTCGGCGGAAGTGCGACTCGCGAGGATGCGGGCCGGATTCTCACCGTACAGGGTCCCCGGTAATCTGCGCAATTAAATATCTACCACTGAACGCGCACACACGCCCACCACATCTGGGGGGTCGGCCAGGTCGCGGGCACAAGCGGTAGGTGCGTGTACCGCCGGGGTTTCCGACGCCCCGGCGGTTACTCTTGCCACCACGTCTTTTGTGTCGAGATCTTCCCCCGCGGAAGGCTGCCCATGAACAACGACATGGTGAAGGCGGGAGACGATGCGCCGACCGTAGCCGCGGGGGCGCAGTTTGACAAGGCCCCCGGCTCGTCTGGTACAAGTATGCACTGGGCGCCCGACACGCCCGGAAGGCCGCCTACAGACATGACCCGATCACAGATCCCTCTTTGGCGGGCCACCGTAGCCCGGCTCCGGAACTCCGTGCGCGCTTGTCTCGTGGGGGCTGAGGACACAAGATAATGGCGCCCCTACACTTCTCCCGAAACACCGGAAAACCCGTATCTATCGAGGGCCAGGCATGAGCGGCCAGGAGCCCAGCGGCTGGACCCGCAAGCTCGGAGGGTGGTTTTTTAGCGGCGGTGGCGATCGTCGTCTGCGTCTGCGTCTGCGCACAACGGAGGCCGAACTGGTTGCCGTGACCGCCCAGCGAGACGAGCTACAGACCGAACTGGCCAAGATGACGGCACAGCGAGATCGCTGGCGTCGTGCCCTACGAGCACTACGCAGCGAGGTGACGCCGTGAACCTCAAAGATGCCGAGCAGGAGGTGGACCGCCAGGTGTGCAGGGTGCTCGCAGACGAGCGCATTACCGCCGACTGCGTAGCCTTGCGCTTGTTCGGTAACGGCTATTCGCCTGCCGAACTGGATTTTGCGCAAAGGCAGCTCGAGAGACTACTGCTCTCCGGTGTCGTCGACCGCGAACAAGGTCCCTTGTTCTGGCTGTGGTTCCGCCGATCGGGCTCCTAATATACCCTCTGAAAACAGGGTAGGTGTGCAGTCCGGCCTCACCTATCCCCCGAACTCGTCCGGAAAATCGAGGAAAAAACCGATGACACCCGAACAACAAGCACAAGCCCAAGCCCACATGGATCGAACGCTGATGCGAGTATTATTAGCGCCGACGAAGGATGAGCGGATGATGGCCGCGCGAGAGCTCACCATCATGCCCCCAGCGGAGCACGAAGAAGAGACACGCATTGTGCTGCGATGCGTGCGGACGCCCCCCCCTGAGGGGCAGACCAAGCAAGGGTGGTGCGCGGTAGTAGAAGGCGGCGAGGGCATACTCTCGATCGTTTTCAAGCGAGAGCTTAGCGAGATTGTCTCCTTCTTCGCCGGCGTGGCCAAGCTCGTCACCAGCCCACACGTCACGGACGACGAGCTCGCAATGGAGGGCGATAGCGATGGGCAAGTCGAAGATTAAGAGGAGTGGCCCCATTCACGGCCCCATTCACGAGGAGTCCAAAGCCGGCTCCGCGCGCGATACGCCTTCTGGTGGCGCATTCCTTGGGCTCCCTCTCGTCGTCGCGGCCCACGAGGAGACAATTGAGACTCATGGTCGGGATCTCGAGGAGATCAAGACCGAGCTCGCCAAACTCAAGACCGAGTTTGGCGAGATCAAGAGACTATTCTACTTACCAGGATCGGAAGGGGGGGGTGAGTGATGTCTAAGTTTGACGCCGAACTACCTCCCCGCGACTACTACCGGCGCCTAGCCGCGACCCTCGTGGTCAACGGCGACCTGTGGGATCAGTTCCAGGTGCGGTGCCGGGCCATGGCCGGCGCGCGGGCGTATGGGCACAAACAGTGGGAGACCGTGGCGGCCACTGTGATGAAGGGCTACTCCCTCGGGATGGGCTTCATGGAGTCCCTGACTAAGCTGCGCTTTCTCAACGGGAACCCGGTGCTGCGAGGGCCCAGCGCCGTGGCTCACATCCACGCGGTGGTTCCTGAGTCCTTCTGTCGTTGCCTCACCACGATCCTGCGCCGGGACATGGCAGAGGCCGTCGAGGGGGATGAGGGCTTCCGCCAAGGTCACACTGAGACCGTGCAGTGGCTCTTGGAGCGATACCCCGACGTATGGCAGGGCGACCGCCTCGATGAATCCGAGGTATCTGTGTGGCTAATGGGTCGCCCTGGGTGGGACGACATGACCTACATCTACACGCGGGATCAGGCGGAGGATTCCGGCCTACTAGAGGGGGATTTTTGGCACCGGTTCCCAGAGCGCTCTCTAAAGTGGCAGACCGCTTCGACGGGTACGCAAGAGATGTTCGGCGACGTACTCGAGGGTCTCTACCTCGCCGAGGAGTTTGACCACGGCCCTCGGCGAACTACGGCGCCTGAGGTCGAGCCGGCGCAAGAGCTGGGTGAGCCCCCCACGCCCGTCGAGCTCTCCGAGCTTGGCGAGAAGATGCGCGGTCTCGGAGTGACCTACGCGCAAAGCTGCGATGTCTTCTTAGGCCCTGGCCATGCGCTAGGCACCGGCACCGAGCTTGAGCCTGATATGCGTGCGCTGCCAAACGCTGCGCAGTTTGGAGAGTTATCCAAGCGCGTCCACAACTTAGAGGATATGGCCGGAGTCATGCACCGCGGCGGGACAGTCGACGGCTACAGCATCCGCGCCTACCGAAGCAGCTACGAGCGGTATCGGCCCGCGGTGCAGTTCGTTGCGCCCGGCGGCGACGAAAAGCGGGACGTGAGCGCCTGGGCTGGATCTTTGCGCAATTCGGAGGCCGACGCGAAATGGTACGCTACGCGCGCCGCTGTCCAGTTCCTGATGCTAGGGAGGCCCGAACTCGAGCCCGCCGACGAGCAGCCGGACGAGGACACGCGGGCCCGTGTCGACGCGGCACTCACAGCGGAGAGTGACAAGAATGCGGCCCGCAACAAAGCCGCGGGATCGGTCGTGTATAGTTGCGCAGATGGCGGCGATCTCAGCGCTATGATGGCTGACGCGGCCAAGCAAGAAAAAGAGCGCCTGGCGGCCCGCACGACACCCCGGTCCAAAGTAGATGCGCCAAGCGGGGGCCCTCTGTGAATCACGAGAAGTGGGCCGCGCGTTTTGAGGATCTTCTCAAGGATGCCTACGCGCAGGTCTATGGCCGTCTAGCCAAGGACATCCAGGCGGCACGCGACGAGTACGCGGCGGAAAAGAAGGCATGGGAGAGCTCGCACGCGCCCAAGCAGAGTTCGCTGTTCGTAGGCCCTGGCCATCCGGTGAATTCCGTCCCCTACCGCCCTTCTGCCAGTTCGGCCACGTCGCTAGCAGCGGCACACGCACTGACCGTACAAGGTGCGATCAGCAAGAGAGAGCGCGTCTTTAACTGCATCGCCGCAGCGCGCGACGGACGCACGGACGAGGAGATCAGCCTCGAGACCGGGATCGTCAAGGACACCGTGCGTCCGCGGCGGGTCGATCTGCAGACCGCCGGGCGCATCAAGGACTCCGGCCGCACACGCCCCGGCGTCAGTGGCCGGCAGTTCACCGTGTGGGTCGTCGTGCTGGGCAAGTCGCTCAAGGGGTGGACCAGATGACCGACCTCATGAGCCCGGAGAGCAAGCGGCGTCAACTAAACGGTCGGATGCACCCATGAAAATCGCAGGATATCCCGTTCACCCCTACGCCGAGTTCTTCCCGTTGCTCGAGGGCCAGCAACTCAAGGACCTGATCGCAGACATCAAGAAGCACGGCCTGAATGAGAAGGTCCTGCTCTATGAGGGCGCCATCCTCGACGGTCGCAACCGAGCTCGGGCCTGCGTGCGCGCCAAGGTACCGATCAAGACGCGAGAGTACAAAGGCAAGGACCCCCTAGCCCATGCCCTGAGCCTCAACCTGATACGCCGACACCTCACCGAGAGTCAGCGGGCGATGGTAGCGGCGAAGCTCGCGGACGGCTCACACGGGGGCGACCGGCGTTCAAGTGGCAGATCTGCTACTCGAACCCTGGGCCAAGCCGCCGTCGTGATGAACACCTCGGCTCGTAGCGTCCAAGCGGCCAAGTACGTGCGCAAACACGCCGCGCCAGAGCTCGTGACCGCGGTCGAGGCCGGGCACGTGGCCGTGAGCCTCGCAAGGAAGCTCAGCGACCATAGCCCCGTCGACCAGTGCTTGGTCGCGGTCCACGCCACCAAGGGGACCGCGGAGCCCGCCAAGATGCTGCGCTCGCTCAATCACCAGAAGCGCGCGGCCAAAATGACCTCTGTCTCGAGTTTGGATAAGAAGCTGGACACGAGCTCACAATACGGCGTCATATATGCCGATCCCGCTTGGCAGTACGACGAAGGCACGACGACCCCGAGCCGTGCGATCGAGAACCAATATCCGACGATGAGCCTCAAAGCTATCTGCGCGCTCCCGGTCGACGAGCTTGCGCTCAAGGACGCGGTGCTCTTCCTGTGGATCCCCACCCCGCTCTTCCTCGAGGTGGCGGCCCCGGTGCTGGACGCCTGGGGCTTCAAGTACAAGACCATGCACATTTGGGACAAGCGCGGCGGCCGGCGCGGAACCGGGTACTGGGGCCAGATGGACCACGAGGTGCTCGTCATTGCCTCGAGGGGCAAGGCACCCCCGCCAGAGGTAGAGGGCCGCTTCTCGTCGATCGTCACGGCCAAGCCCACCAAGCACAGCCGCAAGCCCGAGGAGTTCCGCCAGCGCATCGAAGACATGTATCCGGAGGCCTCGAGGATCGAACTCTTCGCACGCGAGGCCCCCGAGGGGTGGGACGTGTGGGGAAACGAGAGCAAGAAGGCCACCAAGAAGGCCACCAAGAAGGCCACCAAGAAGGCCCCGATCAGGAAGGCCCCCAAGAAGCGCCAGCACCGGCCCAAGGTCGTCAAGTGAGTCCGGCCTCCCCTTGGCGCAGCGATTGCGCGTTTCTGGCGTTCGCCGAGAAAGTGTGGCCCGCTGATTACAAGTTGATAGCGCAGGGGGGCTACAGAGCGCAGGGGGCCGTCACGCGGATGCTACGCCGCTGGGAGTGCTTTGCTGCCCTCCGGCTGCGGAATTCCGTTATTCTTGACCCATGAGCTCCCCGGTAGATTTCGGCGCCCCTATGGCCTTCACCGGGGCGAACATTACCCGTCTAGGCGATTCTGACGCCGTGGCGCTCTTTGCGGGCCGGTCTTATTCCGCTGTTCCGACTGCTCCCCGGACGTACCTGCTCCCGCTGTTGAGTTCGACGACCAGCGGGACCGAGATCACAGTACAAAACCTCGGCGCGTTTCAGATAGCCCTGGTAGCCGTCGGCGGGGATACGATCAACGACGCACTCTTCGTGTTCAGCTTGGGGGCGGGGCAGACCGCCAACATCGAATCTAAGGGGCCTGAGGGGGCCAGCCTGCCCACGTGGTTCGTCTCGGCCCCCGCGCCCACCCCTGGCGGGTCTCGGCTAGCGATCAACCCGACGCCGACTATCGGCGGAACTCCTTTTGCGCCCACATACACAGCGATATTTGACGAGGCAATTCAGGTTTTCGACGGGGGCGGGTTCCCCACAACATTCGCGTCGACGCTTCCCGATATATCCACGGCATCGCCAGGTGATCAGATCGGTATGCTGTTAATCGCCGGGAATCCCAGTACGGCAATCACGTTTTCGCCGGTTGTCACCGATCAGATTATTGACCCAGCCACCGGCGCACCTGTGGGGGCACCAGGCGTGCCGCTCGTGCTTCCGGCGGGGACCTATGCCTCCCCCGTCTGGCTCGTCTGGGAGGCCGTGCAATCGGCAGGCGGCCCCGCGTCCCCTCAGTGGCAATACATCGGAGACCGGGCCTCCGGTAGCGCGGCGGGTCGGCTCGATGAGGTTCTTGCGGCCGGCCCCAACACTAACGGTCAAAGCCTCTTCCTGACGCAGGCGGATTTGCTCGGATTCGATAGCCGCACGTCCCCGTTAGGGACACCGGCATCGGCCCCCACGTTCGGGACGTTCGGGACGGATATCCAGCGAGGGGCTTACTACCGCGA